>Ga0272446_1000993_pt1 | contig 42677 bp, 42 predicted proteins | sample YNPCB0061_FD_194587 | JGI IMG/M metagenome (GOLD analysis project Ga0272446, IMG submission 194587) | Hot spring microbial mat communities from Yellowstone National Park, WY, United States - YNP-CB-006-1 | ecosystem: Environmental > Aquatic > Thermal springs > Hot (42-90C) > Sediment | place...
CGCCTGCCTGGGCCGGAAAGCGGGCGCGTAGCGGACTCACCTTCCGGGTGAGCGTGAATACAGCAACAAACGTCACGATTCATGCGACTTCTCAAAGGCTATGAAGCGGTCAACTGAGGTTTTTAGGATAAATCAGCGTTTCCTTAGATTCGGGAACCCCGCTCCACGATGATGCCCAGCTCCTTCACCCCCCGCAGGATGGCCAGCTTGCGCACGGCCACCCGCACCCAGGGGGCGCCGAATTCCCGGCGCACGATGTCGGCGATGAGTTCCCCCAGGGTTTCCACCAGGCGGATCTCCCTCTGGGCCACCACTTCCTGGATGCGGGCCGCCACTTTGCCATAATCGATGGTATCGGCCACATCGTCCGTGTGGCCGGCCTTGTGGTCGTAGAGCCCAATCTCCAGGTCCAGCATGACGGGTTGGGGTGCTTTGCGCTCCCATTCGTACAACCCGATAATCAGTTCGAGACGAAAGTCCCGCAGAAACAGAATATCCATTGAGTCCCGGACGGCATCCATACCAAAGGGCCGGAATTGTACGCAATGCCATGCACACATGATCCTAAAAACCTCAGTTGACCGCTGGGTGGCCATTGAGAAGGCGCATGAATCGTGACGTTTGTGGCTGTGTTCACGCTCACCCGGAAGGTGAGCCCGCTACGCGCCCGCTTTCCGGCCCAGGCAGGCGCCTGGCTTTGTCGCTCCTCCTTGCAGGGAACGACCCTGCGGCGTCGTCGCTTCGCGCCAGACACCCGCCTGGTCCGGCCTTCGGACGCGTTCAACTGAGGTTTTTAGGATGATTGAATCCACGTTGATTTTGCTGATCGCCTACCTGCTAGGCTCCATCGCCTTCGCCATCCTGGTGGCCAGGGCCTACGGCCTGCCGGACCCTCGCAGTCACGGCTCCGGCAACCCGGGGGCCACCAACATGCTGCGCACGGGGCGCAAGTCCGCCGCTGCCCTCACCCTCATCGGCGACGCCCTCAAGGGCACGGTGGCGGTGTGGTTTGCCCAGTGGGCCACGACCCGGTACGGCCTGCCGATCTATATGCCCTACCTGGCCGCCCTGGCGGCCTTCCTGGGCCACCTGTTTCCCGTGTTCTTCGGCTTCAAGGGCGGCAAGGGCGTGGCCACGGCCCTGGGGGTGCTCATCGCCCTGGACATCCGCCTGGGGGGGCTATGCATCCTTACCTGGCTGGCGGTGTTCGGCATCACCCGGGTCTCCTCCCTGTCCGCCCTGGTGGCGGCCATCCTGGCGCCGCTCTATGGCTATTATTTATTGGGACATGGCCCGGAAACGCGATTTCTGGCGGGCATCCTGGCTACCCTGTCCGTGCTGGTGCTGGCGCGCCACCACAGCAACATCCGCAAGCTGCTTTCCGGCGAGGAAAAGGCCTTCAAGAAGCGTTGACCAAGAAATATGTTCGAAAAAACCATCGATTACGCCCGTGACAGCCTCATCGCCGCTTCCGAAGCGGCTGTGGACAAGGCGGGGGAGCGCCTGGGCCAGGTGGTGGAGAACGCCAGCCAGGCCATCGACGAGAAGCTGGACAAGATCTCCCAGGAGCTCCACAGCCAGCGCAGCCTGACCAAGGACGACGTGCGGGAATTGGTGGACTACGCCGCCGACCGCCTGTCCGTGGTGCTGGATCAGCGCATCGCCGTCATGCGCCGGGAGATCACGGAACTGGTGCAGGAAAAGACGGAATACTTCAAGGCAGAGATCGACTCCTTCTTCATCCAGCGCCAGCAGGACCTGGCCCGGGAACGGCGCCGCCTCCTCCTGAACATCGTCCTGGCTGCCGGCGCGGCCTTGGCCGTAGGGGCCGTGTCCCTGTTCTACAAGGGCATTCAGCAGTGGGATCTGCTGACGGTGTTCCGGGTGGTGCTGGCGGCCCTGGCGGGGGGCTGGAGCGTGTGGCTGGCGGTGAGCCTGCTGCGACGCTGGCGCATGATGTCCGAGCACCGCAAGGACCTGTTCTACGTGGCGGCCCGCTACTGGGGCTGGCTGCAACCCACCAGCGTGTTCTCCGCCCTCCTGGTGCTGGCCATCCTCGTCGTGTTGAGCCTGGCCCTGGCCTTCCCCCAGGAGGTCATGCGCCTCATCGGCCAGCCCATCCTCAAACCCTGAACCCGATCAGGTGGCCTCCAGACTGGACAACTCCCAGCGGGGACGCACGCCGAAGCGGCCGTCAGACGGCGCGTCATGGTTCAGGCGCAAAGCCCCGGCGTAGGCGATCATGGCGCCGTTGTCGGTGCACAGTTCCAGGGGCGGGTAGTACACGGCGAAACCCCGGCGGGCGGCCTCGTCGTTCAGCCGTTGCCGCAAGGCCCGGTTGGCCCCCACGCCCCCTGCGATGACCAGGCGGTGCAGCCCGCTCTGCTGCAAGGCAGCCAGGCACTTCGCGGCCAGCACGTCCACCACGGCAGCCTGGAAGCCGGCGGCGATGTCCGCCCGGGCGATCTCCGCCTCCTTCCTCAGCAGGGTCAGCACGGCCGTCTTGAGGCCAGAGAAGCTGAAGTCCAAGTCGCCCGAATGCAGCATGGGCCGGGGCAGCTTGAAACGCCGGGGGTCCCCCGTATCCGCCAGCTTCGAGAGGGCCGGGCCACCGGGATAGCCCAAGCCCAATAGCTGGGCGGTCTTGTCGAAGGCTTCGCCGGCGGCATCGTCCACCGTTTCCCCCAGCAATTCGTAGCGACCCACGGCCTCCACCCGCATAAGCTGGGTATGGCCACCGGACACCAGCAGGGCGATGAAGGGAAAATCCGGCCGAGGCTCCGCCAGCAGAGGGGAGAGCAGATGGCCTTCCAGGTGATGCACGCCCACGGCGGGAAGCCCCAAAGCCGCCGCCAGGGCGCAGGCATAGGCCGCCCCCACCAGCAGGGCCCCCGCCAGACCAGGGCCCTGGGTGTAGGCCACGGCGTCCAGATCGGCCAGTTCCAGTCCCGCCTCGCCCAGCACCCGCCGGGTCAGGGGGATGACCCGGCGGATGTGGTCCCGGGAGGCCAGTTCCGGCACCACGCCGCCGTATTCGGCGTGCATGGCCACCTGGGAATGGACGGCATGGGCCAGCAGGCCCCGTTCCGTGTCGAACAGGGCCAGGCCCGTTTCATCGCAGGAGGATTCGACACCGAGAAGGATCATGACTACAAAATCAGCAGGCAAAGTGGCGATTGTATTGAAAGCATTTCCCGGCCTGGTATAGAATCCGCGCTCTTTTATTAGTTTTCCACCCGGAAACCCATCAGGACACAGATATGCCCAGCGTTCGCGTCAAAGAAAACGAGCCCTTCGAAGTCGCCATGCGCCGCTTCAAGCGCACCATCGAAAAGACCGGTCTGTTGACCGAACTGCGCGCCCGCGAGTTCTACGAAAAGCCCACCCAGGAGCGCAAGCGCAAGCTGGCCGCCGCCGTGAAGCGCCAGCACAAGCGCCTGCGCAGCCAGCAGCTGCCTCCCAAGATGTACTGACATCTCCCCGGATGCCGACATCGGGCCTGCCAGTCAGGCCCGTTTTCATTTCTGCTCAAGGAACCACCATGTCGCTGAAAGCCCGGATCACCGAGGACATGAAAACCGCCATGCGTGCCAAGGACACGGCGCGCCTGGCCACCATCCGCCTGCTGCTGGCCGCCATCAAGCAGAAAGAGATCGATGAGCGGGTGGATCTGGACGATACCGGCGTCACAGCGGTCATCGAGAAGATGATCAAGCAGCGCAAGGACGCCATCGGCCAGTACGAAGCTGCAGGCCGCCAGGACCTGGCGGATAGGGAACAGGCCGAAATCGACGTGCTGGCCGGCTATATGCCCCGGCCCCTCTCCGCCGGGGAGATCGCCGCCCTCATCGCCCAGGCCAGGATTGAGACCGGCGCCGCCGGCGCCAGGGACATGGGCCGGATGATGGCCTGGCTCAAGCCCCGCCTGGCGGGCCGGGCGGACATGACCGCCGTGTCCGCCCAGGTGAAGAACGTCCTGGGCTGATTCCCGCCGGGCACATTTAGAATCCAGGCCATGGCCCGGATTCCGGAAGACTTCATCCAGCAGGTGCTCGACCGCACGGACATCGTGGCGGTCATCGAGCGTTATGTCCCCTTGAAAAAGGCGGGCATCAACTACCAGGCCCGCTGCCCCTTCCACAGCGAAAAAACCCCCTCCTTCACGGTGAGCCCCACCAAGCAGTTCTATCACTGCTTCGGCTGCGGCGCCCACGGCACGGCCATCAGCTTCCTCATGGAGCACGCCGGCTACAGCTTCATCGATGCGGTGAAGGAACTAGCCGGCAGCGCGGGCCTGCGGGTGCCGGACGATGGCCGTAGCCACGAGGAAGATGGCCGGAGAAGCCGCATCCTGGCCCATCTGGATGCGGCCAGCCGCTTCTACCGCCAAGCCCTCAAGACCCACGCGGCGGCGGTGGACTACCTGAAGGGTCGAGGCCTCACCGGAGAGACCGCCGCCCGCTTCGGCCTGGGCTATGCCCCGGACGACTGGCAGGGACTCAAGTCCGCCGTGGGGGACTACCAGGACACCGCCCTGGAAGAGGCCGGCCTGGTCATCGTCAATGAAGGCAAGCGCTACGACCGCTTCCGCGACCGGGTCATGTTCCCCATCCGCAATGAGCGGGGCCAGGTCATCGGCTTCGGCGGCCGCGTCATGGGCCAGGGGGAACCCAAGTACCTGAACTCGCCGGAGACCCCCGTGTTCCACAAGGGCCGGGAACTCTACGGCCTGCACGAACACCGGCGCGCCATCCAGCAGGCGGACCGGGTCATCGTGGTGGAAGGCTACATGGACGTGGTGATGCTGGACCAGCACGGCGTGGACAACGCCGTGGCCACCCTGGGCACCGCCGTCACCGCCGATCAGGCCGCCCGCCTGTTGCGTCTTGCCGATGATGTCATCTTCGCCTTCGACGGCGACAACGCCGGCCGCAAGGCGGCCTGGCGGGCTCTCGAAAACAGCCTGCCCCAGGCCCGGGACGGCAAGCGCCTCTCCTTCCTGTTCCTGCCCGAGGGGGAAGACCCGGACAGCTACGTGCGCGCCCAGGGAGAAGAGGCCTTCCGCAAACTGTGCGATAGGGCCATGCCCTTGTCCGACTTCCTGTTCGGCGAACTCACCGCCCAGACCGACCTGGCTTCGGAGGAGGGCAAGGTGCGCCTGGCCAAGCTGGCTGAGCCCTACCTGACCAAACTGGCCCAGGCCCCCCTGCTGGGCCGGGCCCTGCGCCAGCGCCTGGGGGAACTGACGGGCCTGATGTCCCGGCGGGAACGAGTCCCTTCCCGCCAGAGCCGCAACGCGCCCCCCTACCATCCAGCCGGCCGGGGGCGGGTCCGGTCATCGCCCTGGCGACTCCTGCTCCAGGCCCTGCTCCACGACCCCCGTCGGGCGGGGCGTCTGGGGGAGCTGCCGGCCCATCCCGGCGAGGAGGCCCAGGTCCTGGCCAGCGTCCTGGCCTTGGTCAGGGAACACCCCGAATTCACGGTCCGGGACGTGGTGGCGCACTTCCGGGGACGCCCGGAGCAATCTGCGCTGGAAGACGCGGCGGCGGGCCTGCTGGTCTGGAATGAGGACTACGACGTGGAAGCGGAGTTCCTCGGCGCCCTGGCGGCAGTGCGCCGGGAAGGCGACAAGGCGGTACTGGGCAGCCTGTCCAGACGCCGCCCCAGCGACCTGAGCCCGGAAGAAAAGGCCATGTTGCTGGCCAGCCTGAAAGCCCGGAAACCCGACGGGACATAGCTTGTCCAACCGCCCCCTGTCCCCATATAGGGGCCATTAAGTTCATGTATAATCACACGTTTTACACAGCGCGGCTGCGTACTCATTTGCGGAGAGTTCCTGATAATGGCAACTGACAAAAAGACCCCCAAACAAGCAACCGGCACCCAAAAAGGTCCGGTCAAGGGCGCGGCCAAACCCATCTCCAAACGCAAGGAAGCCGCCAACAAAGCCGCCATCCTGGCCCAAGTGCTGGAGAAGGACAGCAAAATGGACGTGGAGGAGCGCCGCACGCGTCTGCGCGCCCTCATCATGCTGGGCAAGGAGCGGGGTTACCTGACCTACGCCGAGATCAACGACCACCTGCCGGACGAGATGCTGGACGCCGAGCAGATCGAGGGGGTGGTCAGCATGATCAACGACATGGGCATCCAGGTCTTCGACCAGCCCCCCACGGCGGAAGACCTGCTCATGTCCGAGGCCCCCGCCCCGGTGGCGGATGACGACGTGGCCGAGGAGGCGGAAGCCGCCCTGTCCAGTGTGGATGCGGAGTTTGGCCGCACCACCGACCCTGTGCGCATGTACATGCGGGAGATGGGCACCAAGGACCTGCTGACCCGGGAAGGCGAGATCGAGATCGCCAAGCGCATCGAGGAAGGCCTGAAGCACATGGTGCAGGCCATCTCCGCCTGCCCCTTGACCATCGAGCAGATCCTGGCCCTGGCCGCCAAGGTGGAATCCGATGAACTGAAGATCGATGACCTGGTGGATGGCCTCATGGACAGCGCCGGCGAAGACATCGTCATGGAGATGGCCGCCGAGGAAGTCGAGGAAGGCGGCGATGAGGACAGCGACGAGGACGGCGATGAAGACGGCGGCGGTGCCGGCGCGGTGAACCTGGCCCAGTTGAAGGCGGATGCCCTGGAGCGCTTCGCCGCCATCCGCAAGTGCCACGACAAGATGAAAACCACCCTGGTGAAATACGGCTTCGCCAGCAAGCAGTACCAGAAACTGCTGGACGAGATCGCCGGCCACCTGTTGGGCATCCGCTTCACCGCTCGCCAGGTGGACAGCCTGTGCGACTCCGTGCGTACCATCGTCGAGGAAGTGCGCACCCACGAACGGGCCATCATGGACATCGCCGTCAACAAGTGCGGCATGCCCCGCGCCCACTTCATCAAGACCTTCCCCGGCCTGGAAGGCGACCCGGCCTGGCTCGCCAATGAGCTGGCTGGCAAACAGGCCTACGTGGACCTGCTGGAGCGCAATCAGTACGACATCATCGAGCACCAGGAAAAGCTCAAGGCCTTGCAGGAACGGGCCGGCATCTCCGTGAAAAACCTGAAGGACATCAACAAGAAGATGTCCACGGGCGAGGCCAAGGCCCGCCGCGCCAAGCGGGAGATGATCGAGGCCAACCTGCGCCTGGTGATCTCCATTGCCAAGAAGTACACCAACCGGGGCCTGCAATTCCTGGACCTGATCCAGGAAGGCAACATCGGCTTGATGAAGGCGGTGGACAAGTTCGAATACCGGCGCGGCTACAAGTTCTCCACCTACGCCACCTGGTGGATTCGCCAGGCCATCACCCGCTCCATTGCCGACCAGGCGCGCACCATCCGCATCCCGGTGCACATGATCGAAACCATCAACAAAATGAACCGCATCAGCCGCCAGATCCTCCAAGAGACGGGCATGGAACCCGACCCGGCCACCCTGGCGGAAAAGATGGAGATGCCCGAGGACAAGATCCGCAAGATCATGAAGATCTCCAAGGAACCCATCTCCATGGAGACCCCCATCGGCGACGACGAGGACTCCCACCTGGGCGACTTCATCGAAGACCAATCCACCCTGGCCCCGGCTGACGCGGCCCTGTATTCCAGCCTGCAAAACGTCACCCAGGAAATCCTGGACAGCCTCACCCCCCGGGAAGCCAAAGTGCTGCGCATGCGCTTCGGCATCGAGATGAACACGGACCACACCCTGGAGGAAGTGGGCAAGCAGTTCGACGTCACCCGGGAACGCATCCGTCAGATCGAGGCCAAGGCCCTGCGCAAGCTGCGCCATCCGTCCCGTTCCGAGCGCCTGCGTAGTTTCCTGGACTGACCTGACAGGGAGTTTCGGGCCTCTAGCTCATGCCTGGTTAGAGCAGCGGACTCATAATCCGTTGGTGCCGGGTTCGACTCCCGGGGGGCCCACCAAATCGACCATGCCGAAGACCGAAAAAACCACCAAACCCAAGGATTTCGAAAGCGCCATCCAGGAACTGGAGCAGGTGGTGGCGGAGATGGAGTCCGGCAAGCTGAGCCTGGAGGCCTCCCTGGCCGCCTACAAGCGGGGCATGGAACTCTCCGCTTTTTGCCAGAAGACCCTGGAGGAGGCCGAGCAACAGGTCAAGATCCTGGAAAAGGGGCTCCTCAAGGATTTCGATCCCGGCATGGACAACGACCGCGGATCCCAGGATGACTGATTTCGCCGCCTGGTCCCGCGCCGTCCAGGCCCGCACGGAAGAGGCCCTGGAGCGGGTGCTTCCGGTCGAGGCCATCGCCCCCAGCAAACTCCACGGCGCCATGCGCTACGTCACCCTGGGGGGTGGCAAGCGGGTGCGCCCCATGCTGGCCTTCGCCGCCGGCGAGGCGGTGGGCGCCGATGCCGTCCGGGTGGAAGCCGCTGCCTGCGCCGTGGAGCTGATCCACGTCTACTCCCTCACCCATGACGACCTGCCCTGCATGGACGACGACGACCTGCGCCGGGGCAAGCCCACTTGCCATAGACAGTTCGACGAGGCCACCGCCCTGCTGGTGGGGGACGCCCTGCAGAGTCTCGCCTTCGAAGTGCTGGCCGACCCCGGCCTGGGCCTGGACCCCGTTGTCCAGGTGGAGATGCTGGCCATCCTGGCCCGGGCCGCCGGCTCCCGGGGCATGTGTGGCGGCCAGGCCGTGGATCTGGACAGCACCGGCAGACATCTGGATCTGGCGGAACTGGAGTTCATGCACATCCACAAAACCGGCGCCCTGATCCAGGCCGCCGTGCTGCTAGGCGCCCTGGCCAGCGGTTCGCTGGCGGAAGAGCCGCGCCGCCGCCTGCAGCATTACGCCCGTTGCGCGGGTCTGGCCTTTCAGGTGATGGACGACGTGCTGGACGCGGAGGCCGACACCGCCACCCTGGGCAAGACCGCCGGCAAGGACGCGGCCCAGGGCAAGGCCACCTACCTCAGCCTCATGTCCGCCCGGGAGGCCCGGGCCTACGCTCAGGAACTGATGGCTGAGGCACTGGATGCCCTGACGCCCTTCGGGACTCGGGGCGCCCGTCTGGCGGACATCGCCCGCTTCATCGTCGAGCGGCGCTACTGATATGTCCCTGCTGGAACAGATCAACACCCCCGCCGACCTGAAATCCCTCTCCCGGTCCGAGCTCAAGGCGCTGGCCACGGAATTGCGGGAATTCATCATCCAGTCCGTGTCCCGCACCGGCGGCCATCTGGCCTCCAACCTGGGGGTCATCGAACTGACCGTGGCCCTGCACCACGTCTTCGACACCCCGGAAGACCGCATCGTCTGGGACGTGGGGCACCAGACCTATGCCCACAAGGTGCTCACCGGTCGGCGGGAGCGCATGCACACCCTGCGCCAGACGGACGGCCTGTCCGGCTTCACCAAGCGGGAGGAAAGTCCCTACGACGCCTTCATCGCCGGGCATTCCAGCACATCCATCTCCGCCGCCCTGGGCATGGCCGAAGCGGCCAAGCTGGCCGGTGACTCCCGTCGGGTGATCGCCGTCATCGGCGACGGCGCCATGACCGCCGGCATGGCCTTCGAAGCCCTCAACAATGCCGGGGCCTCCGACGCCAACCTGCTGGTGATCCTCAACGACAACGAGATGTCCATTTCCCCCAACGTAGGGGCCCTGAATCACTATCTGACCAAGCTGCTGTCCGGCCGCTTCTACAACCACCTGCGCAGCACGGGCGAGCGCCTGCTCTCCAACCTGCCCCCCATCCACGAACTGGCCAAGCGGGCGGAGGAGCACCTCAAGGGCATGGTCACCCCGGGTACCCTGTTCGAGGAATTCGGCTTCAACTACCTGGGCCCCATCGACGGCCACGACCTGGACGCCCTGATCCCCACCCTGGCCAACATCCGCCAGCTCAAGGGCCCCCAGTTCCTGCACATCGTTACCCAGAAAGGCCACGGCTACATGCCCGCCGAGGCAGACCCCTGCCTGTACCACGGCGTGGGCAAGTTCAAGATCGAACTGGGCGTGGAAGCCAAGTCCTGCGCCCTGCCCAACCCCAAGCCCAGCTACACGGAGGTCTTCGGCCAGTGGCTCCTGGACATGGCCGAGGCGGACGAGGGCCTGGTGGCCATCACCCCCGCCATGTGCGAAGGCTCTGGTCTGACGGCGTTCGCCAAGCGCTTCCCCCGGCGCTACTTCGACGTGGGCATCGCCGAGCAGCATGCGCTCACCTTCGCCGCCGGCCTGGCCTGCGAGGGCCGCAAGCCCGTGGTGGCCATCTATTCCACTTTCCTGCAGCGAGCCTATGACCAGCTCATCCACGACATCGCCCTCCAAAACCTGCCGGTGATGCTGGCCATCGACCGGGCCGGCCTGGTGGGGGCGGATGGTCCCACCCATGCGGGGGCCTTCGACCTCTCATTCCTGCGCTGCATCCCCAACCTGCTCATCGCCGCCCCCTCCAACGAGGATGAGTGCCGACGTCTGCTCACCACCGCCTACCGCCACACCGGCCCCAGCGCCGTGCGCTATCCCCGGGGCTGCGGCCCGGGTGCGCCCCTGTCCGACGGCCTGGATCCCCTGGAGATCGGCAAAGGCCTCGTGCGCCGGGCCTGCGGCCGACAGGAAAATCGCATCGCCTTCCTGGCTTTCGGCGCCCCGGTGAACGCCGCCCTGGTGGCCGCCGAGTCTCTGGATGCCACCGTGGCGGACATGCGCTTCGTCAAACCCCTGGACCAAAACCTGGTCAGGCAGCTGGCTGAAACCCACGACCTGCTGGTGACCGTCGAGGAAAACGCGGTCATGGGGGGGGCCGGGGCCGCCGTGGCCGAGTGTCTGGCAGAACAGGGGCTCGTCAGGCCGGTGCTGCACCTGGGCCTGCCGGACCGCTTCGTGGAGCACGGCGACCCCGCCACGCTGTTGGCCCGGTGTGGTTTGGATGCGGCAGGCCTGGAACGTTCCGTCCGCCTTTACGCGGAGCGATCTTTACTTGACTGATTTACTCAACAATGGCGGCGGTTTATACTTCGTCTAATTCTATTTAGGACAAGACCATGAGCACCTGTGACACGGTTTGCGACACCAGCGCCCCCTGCCCCGGGCACCAGGCCACCGCGGCGATCGCTGACGTCCAGAACTACCCGGATTCCCGCAAGATCGCCATCGACAAGGTGGGCATCAAGGCCATCCGCCACCCCGTGAAGGTGCTGGACAAGACCGGTGGCGTGCAGCACACCATCGCCACCTTCGGCATGTACGTGTATCTGCCCCACCATTTCAAGGGCACCCACATGTCCCGCTTCATAGAAATCCTCAACGGCTACGAGCGGGAGATTTCCGTGGAGTCCTTCGAGCACATGCTGCGCCAGATGGTGGTGAAGCTGGAGGCGGAATCCGGCCATGTGGAGATGAACTTCCCCTACTTCGTCAACAAGAAGGCCCCCGTGTCCGGCGTGGAAAGCCTGATGGACTACGACGTCACCTTCATCGGCGAGATCCACAATGGCGAATATCTCCAGACCATGAAGGTCCTGGTGCCCTGCACCAGCCTGTGTCCCTGCTCCAAGAAGATATCCGCCTACGGTGCCCACAACCAGCGTTCCCACGTCACCATCACGGTGCGCACCAACGCCTTCGTGTGGATCGAGGACATCATCCAGATCGCCGAGGAAAACGCCTCCAGCCAGCTCTACGGCCTGCTCAAGCGCCCCGACGAGAAGTTCGTCACCGAAAAGGCCTACGAGAACCCCAAGTTCGTGGAAGACTTGGTGCGGGACGTAGCCGCCGCCCTCAACAAGGACGTCCGCATCGACGCCTATGTGGTGGAGGCGGAGAACTTCGAGAGCATCCACAACCACTCCGCCTACGCCCTGATCGAGCACGACAAGCGGGCCAAGGTGCACGCCTGATCATCGAAGTTCCTTCCCTTCTCCGGGGTCGCATCCCCGCAAGGCGGGGCCCCTGCTCCGCCCTGCGAAGGTTTACTTCGAGAGCATCCACAACCACTCCGCCTACGCCCTGATCGAGCACGACAAGCGGGCCAGGGTGCACGCCTGACCATCGAAGTTCTTTCCCTTCTCCGGGGTCGCATCCCCGCAAGGCAGGATGTTGACAGACAAGCCATAATGGCGGGACATCCACACGAAACCGTCCCACCATGAAACCCGTTGCCATCTTCCGCCACGCCCCCACCGAGGGGCCAGGCCATCTTGCCGCATTTCTGGATGCCCGGGCCCTGCCCTGGCGACTCATCGCCATCGATGCCGGCGATCCCGTGCCTACATCTCCCGACGCCTTCGCCGGCCTGGTGTTCATGGGCGGGCCCATGAGCGTGAACGACGACCTGCCCTGGATTCCGTCGGTACTGTCCCTCATCCGTCAGGCCGTGGCGCGGAACATCCCGGTCCTGGGCCATTGCCTGGGGGGCCAGCTCATGGCCAAGGCCCTGGGAGGCGTGGTCACGCCCAATCCCATCAAGGAGATCGGCTGGGGCCGGGTCGAGCGGGCGGACAACGGCGAAGCCCGGGCCTGGCTGCCGGACCTGGCGGCCTTCGAGGCCTTCCACTGGCACGGCGAGACCTTTTCCATCCCGCCGGGGGCCACGCGCATCCTGGGCAATGGCCACTGCGCCAACCAGGCCTTCGTCCTGGGCCCCCACCTGGCCATGCAATGTCACGTGGAGATGACCGAGGCCATGATCCGCGAGTGGTGCGCGGTGGGCGCGGACGAGATCGCCGCCGCCCGCAGCCCCGCCGTGCAGACGCCGGCGCAAATGCAGGCATTGAACGGCACCAATCTGCCCCGGCTCCACAGGGCGGCGGAAACCCTCTACACCCGCTGGATCACGGGCCTCGTCAGCTGAACCGGCTATGCGAGAGGAAATCATCACCCTGCCTCACCTACGCACGCTGGTGGGCCTGCGCGTGCGCCACCAGGGGGAGATCTGCGTCATCGTCGAAGTCCTGGACACCCCCCCGTCCCTGGTGCTGCAACCGGACACCCTCCCCAGCATCATGGCCGACCATCATGGCCGCCCCTTCGAATATGGCGTGCATACCTACACCTTACCCGTGCTCACCGATGACCGGACCGGCCTGAACGATGCCCTGCTGGACCTGGAAATCCTGGACTGAACCACCCGCGAAATGCCGTCAAATTGACGCCACCCATGGGGGCAGGCACATTACCGGCCCATGAAACGCCCTTCCGCCCTGGTCCCCGTCATTGCCGGCTTCAGCGTCATGCTCATCCTGATGGCGGCGGTCACGGCCATCGGCGTCACCTATATCCGCATTCTCAGCGAACAACTCACCGCCATCGTCGCGGAACGGAACGAAAAAGCCGAACTGGCCACGGCCATGCGGGCCATGCACGAAGCCCGCTACCAGGCCCTGATGCTGGCCAGCCACATGGGCGACCCCTTCCTGCGGGACGAGGAAATCATGCGTTTTTCCCGCCTGGCGCGGGAATTCATCCAAGCCCGGGAGAAATTCCTGGCCCTGCCCCTGGACGAGGACGAACTCGCCCTCTGGAGCCGAATCCGCAGTGAAGTGGGAGAAGTGGAACGCAATGCCGACCAGGCCGTGGGTCTGCTGCAGGACGACCGCCTCGGAGAGGCCCGCCATCTGATCCAGCAGGCACTGCTGCCCGTGCAGGAGACCATGATGGCGCAGTGGGCCCGGCTGGTGGCCATGCAGCGCGCCAAGAACCAGGCCGCCATGGACGAGGCCCGCCGGGCCAGCGACAAGGCCAGGCAGCTGACCGTGTCCCTCTCCGCCGGGGCGCTGGTGGTGGGGCTGGTCATCGCAGTCTTCGTCATCCGCCTCAGCCGCCGCCTGGAAGCGGAACTGTTCGAGGAAAAGGAACGGGCCCAGGTCACCCTCCACGCCATCGGCGACGCCGTGCTGCGGTTCGATGACAAACGCCTTATCCGCTATCTCAACCCGGTGGCGGAACAACTGCTGGGCACGACCGCCCCCGCAGCCATGGGCCAGTCCATGGAGGCCATCATGCATCTCTTCAACAAGCATGATCGCCGCGCACTCACCCACGAGATCGTCGCCAGCACCCTGGACGGCAAACCTACCAGCCTGCCCAATGCCACGGCTCTGCTGTCGGCCTCCGGGCTGGAATATGAAGTGGAAGGCACCTGCGCCCCCATCCACACGCCGTCAGGGGAGATCATGGGGGGCGTCATGGTGATGCGGGACGTCACCGAGGATCGTGAAGTGCACCGCCAGCTCCTCTGGCAAGCGGACCATGACAGCCTCACCGGCCTGATGAACCGGCACGCCTTCGAAGCGCATTTGGCCCGTACCCTGACCAGCAAGCGCTCGGCTGACTTCCCCATGTCCATCCTGTACATCGACCTGGATCATTTCAAGCCGGTCAACGATACGGCGGGCCACGTCGCCGGAGACGAGCTGCTGCGCCGTATCGCCAGCCTGATGCAGGACCGCCTCCGGGATACCGACATTCTGGCCCGCATGGACGGGGACGAATTTGCCATCGTGCTCCATGCCTGCCCCGACGACATGGCGGAACGCATTGCCCGGGACATCAAGGACAGCATCGGCGGCTTCAATTTCCAATGGGGCGGCAAGACCTTTCAAGTGGGGGCCAGCATCGGCGTGGTGCATGTGCCGCCCCACGGGTCCACCCTGGACGAATGCCTGGCCGCGGCGGATGCCGCGTGCTACAACGCCAAGCAGAATGGCCGCGCCACCGTGATGGTGCATCACCACGAGCGGGGGACCTCATGAGCCGGTTTCAAGCCCAGCGACTGAAAGCACAAGCCCGGACCCTGCTGGCGGGACTGGATTTTTTCGGTGCCTGGTTGCCTCAGTTGGCCCTGCGCCTGCTCCTGGCCCATGAGTTCTGGACCTCGGGCATGGAAAAACTCCACGGCGACAACTGGTTCATGGACATCCAGGATCGCTTCCCCTTTCCCTTCGACCACGTGCCGGCGGAAATCAGCTGGCAACTGGCCACCTGGTGCGAACTCATGGGCCCCGTAGCCTTGGTGCTGGGTCTGGGCACCCGCTTCTTCGCCGTTTCCCTGTCCATCCTCACCGTCGTCGCCATCGTCTCCGTCCATGGGGGGCAGGGCTACAACGTGTGCGACCAGGGCTGGAAACTCCCCCTCATCTACCTGGTCATGTTCCTGCCCCTCATCTTCGCCGGTCCGGGCAAACTGAGCCTCGACCACTGGATCCGGGGCCGCTACGCCGCCGGCGAACGCAGGCTCTGGTCTTGAGCATCCTGGTGGGAGACATCGGCGGCACCCACTGCCGCCTGGCCACGGCCCGATGCGACGACGGTGGCGTGAAGCTGTCGGACATCCGCCGCTACCGGAACGCGGAATACCCGGGCCTGGAGGCCATACTGGCCGATTACCTGGGCCAAGGGCCCGCCGCCGAAACCGCTTGCCTGGCCGTTGCCGGTCCCACGGATGGACGGCAGGTCCGTTTTACCAACCTGGACTGGCACATCGACGCAGGAGCCCTGGCGGGCCGGCTGGGCCTGGGGCAGGTCCGCCTGGTCAATGATTTCACCGCCGTGGGCTGGGGGCTCAATGTCCTGGGAACTGGCGACCTGGCCGTGCTGCAAGCAGGCATCCCCGCGCCGGAGGACGTCATCGTGGCCGTGGGGGCCGGCACCGGTCTGGGAGTCAGCATCGGCCTCCCCCGCGACGGCCTGCACCACCCCCTGCCCACGGAAGGCGGCCACATGGGCTTCGCTCCCCTGGACGGGGAACAGGACCGCCTGCTGGCCTACATGCGCGGTCTGTATGGACGGGTATCGGTGGAGCGGCTGGTATCGGGCCCCGGCATCGTCGATCTGTATCGTTTCAGCGCCCGGGAAACGCAACAGTCCACCCCCCTGCTGCAGGCCTCCGACCCCGCCCAGGCCATCAGCCAGGCGGCCCTCACCGGGGGTGACCGGGCCGCCGGCCGCGCCCTGCGGCTGTTCGCCGCCATTTACGGCCAGGTGGCGGGGGACATCGCCCTGCTCACCCAGGCCAGGGGCGGCATCTACCTGGCCGGCGGCATTCCTCCCAAGATCCTGCCCCTCCTGGCGGGCCCGGACTTCCTGGCCGGATTCCATGCCAAGGGACGTTTCAGCGACTGGATGCGCACCCTGCCCGTGGCGGTGGTCCTGGATGGAGACATCGGCCTGCGGGGCGCCGCCCTGGCGGCATCGGTTCTGGCCTAGCAGCCCCCTTACTCACTACGCCCCAAAGCGGTCGAGGAAACAAAAATGGGCACCATGTCCACGATGCCCATTTCCATGCGTGATTGGCGCGCCCGGCAGGATTCGAACCCACGACCCCCTGGTTCGTAGCCAGGTACTCTATCCAACTGAGCTACGGGCGCTCAAAGAGGCGCGGATTATATAGCAATCCGGCCTGCTGGCAATGCTCTTGCTGCTACGCAAACGGTGGCGGAGACGGAGGGATTCGAACCCTCGATGCAGGTTTTGGCCCGCATGCTCCCTTAGCAGGGGAGTGCCTTCGACCTCTCGGCCACGTCTCCAGACTGGTTTCGGCCTGGGCCGAAAAAAGCCGGGCAAGGATACCCGCGCGGCCCGGCAAAAGCAATTTCAACCCGTCGTTCAGGCCGCCAGCTCGGGGGCCTTGTCCAGATCGAAGGCCTGATGCAGAGCGCGCACCGCCAGCTCCATGTATTTGTCTTCCACCACCACGGAGATCTTGATCTCGGAGGTGGAGATCATCTGCAGGTTGATGTTCTCGGCGGCCAGGGCGCGGAACATCTTGCTGGCCACGCCGGCGTGGGTGCGCATGCCCACGCCGACGATGGAGACCTTGGCGATCTTGTCGTCGCCGGTCACTTCCCGGGCGCCGATGGCGTCCTTGACGGTTTCCAGCACGCCCAAGGCCTTCTTCAGGTCGTTGCGGTGCACGGTGAAGGTGAAATCGGTGGTGTTATTGGCGCCCACGTTCTGCACGATCATGTCCACCTCGATGTTGGCGTCGGCGATGGGACCCAGGATGCTGGCGGCGATGCCGGGTCTGTCGGGCACGCCCAGAATGGTGCACTTGGCTTCGTCGCGATTGAAGGCGATGCCGGAGATGATGGGTTGTTCCATGGATTCTTCCTCGAAAGTGATCAGCGTGCCCTCGCCCTCGTCCTCGAAGCTGGACAGCACGCGCAGTTTGACTTTGTACTTACCGGCGAACTCCACCGAGCGGATCTGCAAGACCTTGGAACCCAGGCTGGCCAGTTCCAGCATTTCCTCGAAGGTGATGGTGTCCAGCTTGCGGGCCTCGGGCACGATGCGGGGGTCGGTGGTATAGACGCCGTCCACGTCGGTGTAGATCTGGCATTCGTCCGCCTTCAGGGCCGCCGCCAGGGCCACGCCCGTGGTGTCGGAGCCGCCCCGGCCCAGGGTGGTGATGTTGTTGTCGCCATCCACGCCCTGAAAGCCCGCCACCACCACCACGTGCCCGGAATCCAGGTCGGCGCGCATGGCCTTGTCGTCGATATGCTCGATGCGGGCCTTGGTGAAGGCGTTGTCGGTGCGGATGGGCACCTGCCAGCCGGTGTAGCTTTTGGCCTTGAGGCCCAGGTCCTTGAGGGCCATGGACAACAGGGCGATGGTGACCTGCTCGCCGGTGGACACCAGCACGTCCAACTCCCGGGGGTCCGGCTCCTTGTTGATTTCCTTGGCCAGGCCGATGAGCCGGTTGGTCTCGCCGGACATGGCGGACACGACGACGACGACCTGGTGGCCCAGCATCTTGAACTTGGCCACCCGCTCCGCCACGTTGCGGATGCGCTCGATGGAGCCCACCGAGGTGCCGCCGTACTTCTGAACGATCAATGCCATGATGTGGTAATTGTCTGAATTGCCTGAAAAGGGGGCATTTTACAAGTTTCCGTCCCGCCCCGCAGGGACGCCTGACAGGAAGATTGAAACTCTTTCCCGCTGTTGCTAGTCTCACCTACCGTTGCCAACCCTGGAGTCATCCAACAATGCGATTCGACAACGTGGTCCGCATGGACACCACCACCGTCTCCGTCGAGCAGACCCACAAGGTTCTGCGCAATACCTACATGATGCTTGGCCTGACCATGATCCCCACGGTCATTGGCGCCTTCTTCGGCATGAGCATGAATTTCTCGTTCATGGCCCAGCACCCCATCATGGGCGCCCTGGGCATGCTGGCGGTCATGTTCGGCCTGTTCTTCGGCATCTCCGCCACCCGCAACAGCGGCTTGGGCGTGGTGCTGCTGCTGGTACTCACCGGCTTCATGGGCCTGATGCTGGGCCCCATCCTGCAAGTGGCCCTGGGCTTCCGCAACGGTGCCGAGCTGGTGGGCCTGGCTGCGGGCGGCACGGGCGCCATCTTCCTGACCCTGGCCGGCATCGCCACCACCACCAAGAAGGATTTCAGCTTCCTGGGCAAATTCCTGCTGGTGGGCATCGTGCTGCTGATCCTGGCTTCCCTGGCCAACCTGTTCTTCCAGATCCCCGCCCTGACCCTGACCCTCTCCGCAGTGGCCATCCTGCTGTTCTCCGGCTTCCTGCTGTACGACGTGAGCCGGGTGGTGAACGGCGGCGAGACCAACTATGTCATGGCGACCCTGGCCATTTATCTGGACATCTACAACATCTTCGTCAACCTGCTGCAATTGCTCATGGCCTTCATGGGCGAGCGGGATTGACGGGTAACCCTTGCCTCGGGGGCGGCGCAAGCCGCCCCTTTTTATTTGCATGACCGCCCCTCTCGCCCTCACCGCCGGCGAACCGGCCGGCATCGGCCCGGACCTGTGCGTTCTGCTGGCTCAGCGCCCGCCCGCCTGTCCCCTGGTCATGATCGCCGACCGGACGGTGCTGGCGGCTCGGGCCGCCCAGTTGGGCCTGGCATTCGACGTGCCTGATTACCACCCGGGGCAAGCTACGTCTCTGAGCGTGCTGCACATGCCCGCGCCAGCCCCCGTGGAGGCAGGCCGTTTGGAGGCACGCAACGGTGCCTATGTGCTGGACACCCTGCGGCGGGCCGTGGAAGGCTGCCTGTCGGGGGATTTCGCCGGCCTGGTCACCGGCCCCGTGCACAAGGGCGTCATCAACGACGCGGGCATCCCCTTCACCGGTCACACGGAATTCCTGGCGGAACTGACCCATACCCCCCGGGTGGTGATGATGCTGGCTGGGGGTGGGATGCGGGTGGCCCTGGTGACCACCCACTTGCCACTCCGGGAGGTGGCGGACGCCATCACCCCCAGGGCCGTTGAGGAAACCCTGCGCATCCTCCATGCCAGCCTGAAACGGGACTTCGCCATTGCCGCGCCCCGCATCCTGGTGGCGGGACTGAACCCCCACGCGGGGGAAGGCGGTCACCTGGGCCGGGAGGAAATCGAGGTGATCGAGCCCGTGCTGGCCCGCCTGCGGGCCGAGGGCATGAATCTGGTGGGCCCCCTGCCCGCCGACACCCTGTTCCAGCGCAAGCATCTGGAAACCAGTGACGCGGTGCTGGCCATGTACCACGACCAGGGCCTGCCGGTGCTCAAGCACGCCAGCTTCGGCGAGGGGGTGAACATCACCCTGGGCCTGCCCATCATCCGCACCTCGGTGGACCACGGCACCGCCCTGGACCTGGCGGGCCGGGGCCGGGTGCACGACGGCAGCCTGCGGGTGGCCATCACCACGGCCTTGGAAATGGCACGCTACAGGAGCGCTGCCGGGTGAACACGCCCCTGCCCCGCGCCAAGAAGCACCTGGGCCAGCACTTTTTGGTGGATCACCACTACGTGGCCCGTATCGTGGCCGCCATCCGCCCCGAGCCGGATGATCGGATGGTGGAGATCGGCCCGGGCCCGGGCGCCCTGACCCGCCCCCTGCTGGATACCCTCAAGCACCTGCATGTGGTGGAGTTCGATCGGGACATGGTGGCTCGCCTGCAGGCCGGATTTCCGGCGGAACAGCTCACCATCCACACCGCCGACGCCCTGGCCTTCGATTTCGGCGCCCTGGGGCCGGGCCTGAGGGTAGTGGGCAACCTGCCCTACAACATCTCCTCACCCCTGCTTTTCCATCTGGCGGAATACGCCGAGGGCATCCGCGACATGACCTTCATGCTGCAGAAGGAAGTGGTGGACCGCATGGCCGCCGCCCCGGACACCTCGGACTACGGCCGCCTGTCGGTGATGCTCCAGGCCCGTTTCGCCATCACCCGGCTGTTCATCGTGCCGCCCGGCGCCTTCCAACCGCCCCCCAAGGTGGATTCCGCCATCGTCCGACTGGTGCCCTTGCCTCCCCAAACCGTGCCCTACAAAGACCACCAGGTCTTCTCCAATGTGGTGGCCCGGGCCTTCGGCCAGCGCCGCAAGACCCTGCGCAACACCCTGAAGGGCGTGGCGGATGACGCGGCCTTCGCCGCCGTCGGTATCGACCCGGCTCGGCGGGGGGAGACCCTTTCCGTGGCCGAGTTCGCCGCCCTGGCCAATCGCCTGTCACCGGCCGGGTAGAATCCGCCGCCATGCCCGACGCCCACGACGCCCCCGCTTCTTCCGCCAGATGCTTCCATTGCGGAGAACCCGTGCCCCGGGGCTCCAGCTATGTGATCCGCTACCAGGGCACGGCCAGGCCCGCCTGCTGCCTGGGCTGCCAGGCCGTGGCCCAGACCATCATCGACTCCGGCAACGCGGACTACTACCGCCTGCGCACAGACATGCCGCCCACGCCGGAGGCGGCCCTGGAAGAACTGAAGAACCTCAAGCTCTACGATATTCCCGAGGTGCAGAGCAGCTTCGTCAGCAGCACCGCCGAAGACGAGAACATCCGCGAGGCCAACCTGATCATGGAAGGCATCGTCTGCGCCGCCTGCGTATGGCTGAACGAACGCCACCTGCACCAGCTGCCGGGCGTGTTGGGGGTGGACATCAATTTCTCCACCCGCCGCGCCCGGGTACGCTGGGACAACCGCAAGATCCAACTGTCCGACATCCTGAAGAGCATCCAGGAGATCGGCTACCTGGCCTATCCCTTCGACACCAACCGCCAGGAGGAGCTGTTCCGCAAGGAGCGCAACACGGCCATCCGCCGGCTGGCCATCGCCGGCCTGGGCATGATGCAGGTGATGATGTACGCCGTGCCCGCCTACATGGCCGAGCCCGGCACCATGACCAAAGACATCGAAGCGCTGATGCGCTTTGCCAGCCTGCTGCTCACCACGCCGGTGGTGTTCTACTCCGCCTGGCCCTTCTTCCAGGGGGCCTGGAGGGACCTGAAGCTGTATCGCGCCGGCATGGATGTACCCGTGGCACTGGGGGTGGGCCTGGCCTATGCCGCCAGCGTCTACGGCACCTTCACCGGCAGTGAACACGTGTACTTCGATTCGGTGGTGATGTTCGTGTTCTTCCTGCTCACCGGCCGTTTCCTGGAAATGAACGCACGCAAGAAATCCGCCGAGGCGGCGGAAAGCCTGGTGAAGCTGATCCCCGCCGCTGCCGTGCGCCTGCCCGGTTTCCCGGCCAGCCGGACGGAGGAAACCGTGGCGGCCGTGAAGCTCGTCCCCGGCGACCACGTGCTGGTGGGGCCCGGCGAAAGTTTTCCTGCCGACGGTACGGTGGCGGAAGGCATCTCCAATGTGGATGAATCCCTGCTCACCGGCGAATCCCACCCCGTGGCCAAGCATCCGGCCAGTCCGGTCATCGGCGGCACCATCAACCTGGAGAGCCCCCTGGTGGTGAAGGTGGAAAAGGTCGGTGCCGATACGGTGCTGTCCGGCATCGTGCGCCTGCTGGACCGGGCCCTGGCGGAAAAGCCCCACCTGGCCCTGATCGCCGACCGGGTGTCCGCCTGGTTCGTGCTCGCCCTGCTGATCATTGCCGCCGGCGTGGCCACGGCCTGGTATTTCATAGAACCGGCCCGGGCCTTCTGGATCACGGTCTCGGTGCTGGTGGTGTCCTGCCCCTGTGCCCTGGGCCTGGCCACCCCCGCCGCCCTCACCGCTGCCCTGGGCCGTCTGACCCGCCTGGGTCTCCTCTCCACCCGGGGCCATGCCCTGGAGACCCTGGCCCGGGCCACGGATTTCGTGTTCGACAAGACCGGCACTCTGACCACCGGGGAATTCAGCCTGCGGGAGGTACACGTGTTGCGGGGCACCCAGGACCAAGCCCTGGCCCTTGCCCAAGCCTTGGAGCAGGGCGCCACCCACCCCGTGGCTGCCGCCCTGCGTGCGGCGATTCCCGGGAACATCAACCTGGAGGCGGAGGAACTGCGCTACATCCCCGGCAAGGGTGTAAGTGGCCGCATCGCCGGCCACGACTATCGTCTGGGCACGCCGGATTTCCTCGCCGCCTCGCCCCAAGGCATTCAGGCGGCGGGACTCACTCTGGTGGGCCTGGCGGACAACCAGGGCGTACTGGCCTGGTTTGCCCTGGGGGACGCCTTGCGTCCCCAGGCGCGCCAGCTCATCGCCGATCTCAAGAGCCTCGACGTGCGTCTGCATCTCTACTCCGGCGACCGGCAAGAAAACGTCCTGGCCCTGGCCCGGGAGCTGGGCATCGAAGACGCCCGGGGCGGTATGCTGCCCCAGGACAAGCTGGAAGCGGTCCGGGCCCTGCAGCGGGAGGGCGCCATCGTGGCCATGACCGGCGACGGCGTGAACGATGCCCCGGTACTGGCCCAGGCCCAGGTGTCCGTGGCCGTGGACCAGGGTGCCGAGGCCGCCCAGGCGGCGGCGGACATGGTCCTGCTGTCCAGCGAAATCGGCCGCCTGGCGGACGGCGTGCGCCTGGCCCGCAAGACCCAGAAGATCATCCGTGAGAACCTGGCCTGGGCCGCCCTCTATAACCTGCTGGCCATTCCGGCCGCCGCCCTGGGATACGTCACCCCCTGGATGGCGGGCATCGGCATGTCCCTGTCTTCCCTGCTGGTGGTGCTGAATGCCATGCGCCTGTCCCGGATTGGTTCCTATGAGGGCAATAGGGGCGTAGCGCGATAAAGTTTTTTGATTGTGTCATCCCCATGGCAGGAAATACCATGCGCGGCAACCAATAAAAAAACCTCATGGACATCCTCTACCTCCTTATCCCTCTAAGCTTGGTTTTCGTGGCGCTCATTGCCCTGGTTTTCCTGTGGGCCGTGAAAAGCGGGCAGTTCGAGGACATGGAGGGACCCGCCCACCGCATCCTGATGGACGATGATTTGCCGGATACGTCCCCCGGGAAACCCGGTGAGAAGCAACATTGACTTGTATCAAGTAGTTATTTAGGATTTGGATGTCGTTTTTTGACATTCATTTTTTTGTGACCCAGCCTTAACTGCTAAGGAGACCCGTATGGAAGCAACATACAACTATAAGGTCGTCCGACAGTTCGCCATCATGACGGTCGTGTGGGGAATTGTCGGGATGCTGGTCGGCGTCATCATCGCCTCCCAGCTGATCTGGCCGGATATCACCAAGGATCTCGGCCCGCTGTCCGCCATTCTGTCTTATGGCCGACTGCGCCCCCTGCATACCAATGCGGTGATCTTCGCCTTTGGCGGTTCCGCGCTGTTCGCCACCTCGCTCTACGTCGTGCAACGCACCTGTCAGACCAGGCTGCTGTCCGATGGCCTGGCCGCCTTTGTGTTCTGGGGCTGGCAGCTCATCATCGTTCTGGCTGCCGTCAGTCTGCCGCTGGGCTTCACTTCCGGCAAGGAATACGCCGAACTGGAATGGCCCATCGACCTGCTGATCACCGTGGTGTGGGTGGCCTACGCCGTGCTGTTCTTTGGCACCATCATGAAGCGCAAGACCCAGCACATCTACGTGGCCAACTGGTTCTTCGGCGCCTACATCGTCACCATCGCCCTCCTGCACCTGGTCAACAGCGCCGAACTGCCTTGGATCCTGGGCGGCAGCACTTCCCTGATGGGTATGTTCAAGTCCTACTCCGCCTATGCCGGCGTGCATGACGCCATGGTGCAGTGGTGGTACGGCCACAACGCCGTGGGCTTCTTCCTGACCACCGCCTTCCTGGGCATGATGTATTACTTCATCCCCAAGCAGGCCGGTCGCCCCATCTTCTCCTACCGCCTGTCCATCGTCCACTTCTGGGCGCTGAACTTCATCTACATGTGGGCCGGCCCCCACCACCTGCTGTACACCGCCCTGCCCGACTGGGCCCAGTCTCTGGGCATGGTGTTCTCCCTGATGCTCATCGCGCCCTCCTGGGGCGGCATGATGAACGGCATCATGACCCTGTCCGGCGCTTGGCATAAGCTACGTACCGATCCGATCATCAAGTTCCTGATCACCGCCATGTCCTTCTACGGTATGTCTACCTTCGAAGGCCCCATGATGTCCGTGAAGACCGTCAACGCCCTGTCCCACTACACTGAGTGGACCGTCGGCCACGTGCATTCCGGCGCCTTGGGTTGGGTGGCCATGATCTCCATCGGATCCCTGTACCACCTGATCCCCCGCCTGTTCGGCCGCGAGGAAATGTGGAGCACCCGCCTGATCAACGTCCACTTCTGGTGGTCCACCATCGGTGTCGTGTTGTACATCGCCTCCATGTGGATTGCCGGGGTGGCCCAGGGCCTGATGTGGCGTGCCACCAACGCGGATGGCACCCTGACCTACAGCTTCGCCCAATCGGTCAATGCCATGTATCCGTTCTACACGATTCGTCTGATCGGCGGCTTCATGTTCTTCGCCGGCATGCTGCTGATGGCTTTCAACGTGTGGAAAACCGTCGCCGCTGGCAAGGCCGTGAACGACGCCCGCATCCCCGAAGCTGTTGCGGCTTGACCCCGGAACATCTCGGATAAGGAGATCAAACATGTCAGCACACAAGGTTCTTGAAAAGAACATCGGCCTGCTCATGGTCCTGACCTTCGTGGTCGTGTCCATCGGCGGCCTGGTCCAGATCGTGCCCCTGTTCTTCCAGAAGTCCACGACGCAACCGATCGAGGGCCTCAAGCCCTACAACGCCCTGCAACTGACGGGACGGGATATCTACATCCGGGAAGGCTGCTACAACTGCCACTCCCAGATGGTCCGTCCCTTCCGGGCCGAGACCGAGCGCTATGGCCACTTCTCCGTGGCCGGCGAGTTCGTCTACGACCGTCCGTTCCAGTGGGGCTCCAAGCGGACCGGTCCGGACCTGCACAGGGTAGGTGGGCGTTATTCCGACGACTGGCACTATGCGCACTTGATGGATCCGCGCTCCGTGGTGCCCGAGTCCAACATGCCAGCCTATACATGGCTGGCGGACACGCCCGCGGATGCAACCGACATCCAGTCGAAGATGAGGACACTCAACATCGTCGGCCACGGCTACACGGAAGAGGAGATTGCCTCCGCTCCCGCGATGCTGCAAGGCAAGACGGAGATGGATGCCCTCATCGCCTACCTGCAAGTGCTCGGCACTTACGGTCCGAAGGCTAACTGACATGGACGCCGGCATCTTTGGTTCCATCGCCACCGTGCTGTTCTTCGTGCTGTTCATCGCCATCGTCTGGTGGGCCTTCCACCGCGAGAACAAGCAGAAGTTCGAAGATGCGGCCCAGCTTCCCTTCCGGGAAGACGCGGGCGATGACCATGGGGCCGGCCACGCGCCTAATTGATTAGGAGATACTCATGATTGCTGGATATGCAATTCCCGACTTTGTCAGCGACTTCTGGCACTACTACATCGCCGCCCTGACCATCGCCGGTATCTTGTTCTCGCTGTGGATATTGAACAGCCAGACCACCAAGAAACTGGCCCCTGGCGAGCAGGCCGAACTGATGTCTCCCACCTGGGACGGCGACCTGCAGGAATTGAACAACCCGCTGCCCCGTTGGTGGATGTGGCTGTTCTACGGCTTGATCTTCTTCGCCATCATCTATCTGGTCCTGTATCCCGGCGTAGGCAAGTTCTCCGGTATCTGGAACTGGTCCTCTGCGGATGCGTACAAGGCGGAGAAGGAGCGGGTGGATGCCCAGTTCAATGCCGTGCTGCAACCCTTCATGGGCCAGGACGTCATGACCGTGGCAGCCAATCCCGACGCCAGGAAGATGGGGGAAAACCTGTATCTGACCTATTGCTCCCAGTGCCATGGTTCCGATGCCAAGGGCGCCAAGGGCTTCCCCAACCTGACCGACAACCAATGGCTGTTCGGCGGCACGCCCGACGACATCAAGGCCAGCATCACCAATGGCCATACCGCCGAAATGCCTGGCGGGCTGGCCGGCGATGAGCAGGGCGCCAAGGCAGTGGCCAACTACGTCCTGTCCATGGGGGGCAAGCCCCACGATGCCGCCTTGGCGGCCGCGGGCAAGGAAAAGTTTGCTGCCTGCGCGGGATGTCATGGTGAAGACGGCAAAGGTATGGCCGCAGCCGGCTTCCCCAACATCGTGGATGATGCCTGGCAGTATGGCGGCAGCGAAGCCGCCATCATCGAAACCATCATGAAGGGCCGCAAAGGCGGCATGCCTGCCCAGGCCCATCTCGGCGAGGCCAAAATCCACCTCCTGACCGCCTACGTCTGGGGCCTGGGTGGTGGTGTCAAACCAGCGGCGCAAGCGCCGACCGCCGAGGCCACCCCAGCGGCTCCGGCTGCAGCGGCCACGCCTGCAGCGGCCAATTAAGCGTTCTTTTGTTCGGTGGACCGGGTAACCGGTCCCCGGAGAGCAGTCCGTTCCAGCGAGCGGGCTGCTCTCCGGGCTCTACCGAAGCGGTGGTTATCCCAAGGATGGATCGGAGAGCACTACGCCGAACATGAGTGGCGGCGGACGATCTGACGTGAGAGGAAGTGAAATTGACTGACCCCAAGCCCAGCAGCATCCCCATCATCAAAAAGGGCGAAGAGGAGCAATCCCTTTACGCTGTCCATCAGAAGATTTATCCCCGTGCCGTGCATGGCTGGTTCAACTGGTGGCGCATTGCCCTGGTGGTGCTGACCCAGGCCATTTTTTACGGCCTGCCCTGGGTACAGTGGCACGGCCGCCAAGCAGTGTTGTTCGACCTGGGCGAGCGCAAGTTCTACCTGTTCGACCTGGTGTTCTGGCCCCAGGACTTCATCTGGCTGGCGGTCCTGCTCATCATCTCCGCCCTGGCCCTGTTCCTGTTCACTGCTATCGCCGGCCGCTTGTGGTGCGGCTATGCCTGTCCACAAACCGTGTACACGGAATTGTTCATGTGGGTGGAAAGCTGGTTCGAGGGCGACTACAAGAAACAGCAGAAGCTGAACACCCAGCCCTGGAACGCTGAAAAAATACTGCGCCGGGGTGGTAAGCACGTGGCCTGGGTCCTCCTGGCCCTGTGGACGGGTTTCACTTTCGTGGCCTACTTCACCCCCGCCACCGAATTGTGGCGGGAATTGGTGACCTGGAACCTGGGCCCCTGGGAAACCTTCTGGATATGCTTCTATGCATTCGCCACCTGGGGCTTCGCCGGTTTCATGCGGGAGCAGGTGTGCAAATACATGTGCCCCTATGCCCGCTTCCAGAGTGTGATGTTCGACCAGGACACCCTGGTCATCACCTACGATTACCGGCGTGGCGAGAGCCGCGGCCCGCGCAAGAAAGGAGTCGACTACAAGGCCCAAGGCCTGGGGGATTGCGTGGATTGCGGCATCTGCGTGCAGGTCTGTCCCACCGGCATCGACATCCGCAATGGCCTGCAGTACATGTGTATCGGCTGCGCCGCCTGCATCGACGCCTGCGACCAGGTCATGGACAAGATGGGGTACCCCAGAGGCCTGATCCGTTACTCCACCCAGAACGCCATCGAGGGGAAATACGGCGACAAGAATATCCTGTCCCACGTCTTTCGCCCCCGCACCATCTTCTACACAGTCATCCTGACCGCGATCACCATCGCCTTCCTCTACACCCTGGCGGCCAGGGTTCCCCTCCGTGCCGACGTGATCCGCGACCGCATCACCCTGTCGCGTGAGGCGGAGGATGGTCAGATCGAGAACATCTATCGCCTGCAGATCATCAACATGGACGACAAAGCCCACCGCTACACCATCAAGGCCACGGGCATCGAGGGGCTGACGGTCCATTCCGGCTCGGCGGTGGAAATCCCCGCCCTGGGCACGGCCAACGTCCATGTCGCCCTGCGCGCCAATCGGTTGAACCTGCAACGGCCCAGCCATCCCGTGCTGTTCACCATCCAGGCGGATGACGACGCCTCCATCATGCGGGAAGCCAAGTCCAGCTTCCTGCGCTGAGGTCAAGACATGAACGGTCCAGCCCCCGCCGAGCACCGCCTGCCCTGGTGGAAAGAGCGCATGGTGTGGCTGGTCATCGCCCTGCCGTTGAGCGCGGTATTGGCCGGCATCGCCACGCTTTTCATCGCCTCCCATGACCCTGACGACCTGGTCAAGTCGGAGTATGTCAAGTCGGGCATGGCAACCGTGGTATCGCGTGATGCCCTGGAAAAGGCGGCAAGGATGGGGCTTTCCGCCACCATTGCCTATGACGGCAAAATGCTTGCGCTGAGTTTGCAGCCGCCGTCGGCGGGCCCCGACACACTCAACCTGACCTTGGTGCATCCCACCAAGGCGGAACTGGATCAACAAATCCCCCTGACAGCCTTAGGTCAGGGGAAATACCAAGCCCGAGTGGTTTTATCGGGCCAGGGTAAACGCCAACTCATCCTGGAGCCGCCAGACCACACTTGGCGCTTGCGGGGTGAATGGCATGCCCCCTTTACGGAAGAGACGAGCCTGGACGCAGGTGCACAAAATCCATCAACGCACCCATCAACACACCCTTAAGGGACCTACAAAGGAGCTTGAATATGGACGTCGTAATGAAGGAACTCTTTGGTAGCGACATCGGCCTGTTGAGTCTGTTCACGATCGGATTTCTGATCGCCATGGGCCTCTTTATCTGGTCCAGGCTGGCAAACAAATCCCGGGACGAGAAAGGCTGAGCCGGGGACCTCGACGGGGACCGTGTCCGAGTACACGGTCCTTTCTCAAAGGCCGGCCAACAGATCTTCCAGTTGCGCCCGACTGGATGAGTAGGTTTCCTTGTCCAGGAAGTCCTGCACCAGAAACTGCTCCATGTGCGGGTACAGGGCAATGGCCTCATCCAGTTGAGGGTCGTTGCCTTTGCTGTAGGCGCCAATGGTGATCAGGTCACGGCTACGCTGGTAACGCGCATACATGGCCTTGAACCTACGCACCCGGTCCATCTCGTGGCGTGACAGCAACTCGGTGATCGCACGGGAAATAGAGGCCTCGATATCGATGGCGGGGTAATGCCCTTGGTCCGCCAACTGGCGTGACAGCACGATGTGCCCATCCAGGATGGCGCGGGCTGCGTCCGCGACCGGGTCCTGCTGGTCATCCCCTTCCATCAGCACGGTATAGAAGGCGGTAATCGAGCCTCCGCCTTTGCGCCCATTGCCCGCGCGTTCCACCAGCTGCGGCATCTTGGCGAACACCGAAGGCGGGTACCCCTTGGTGGCGGGCGGTTCGCCGACAGCCAGGGCGATCTCCCGTTGGGCTTGGGCAAAACGGGTCAGGGAATCCATGATCAACAGCACCTGCATGCCCTGATCGCGGAAATATTCGGCAATGGCCGTGGCATAGGCGGCACCATGCAGGCGCAGCAAAGGGGGGGAATCGGCCGGCGCGGCCACCACGGTGGCACGGCGCAGCCCCTCCTCACCCAGAATGTTCTCGATGAAGTCCTTCACCTCCCGACCCCGTTCGCCGATCAGGCCCACGACCACCACATCCGCCTCGGTGTAGCGGGCCATCATACCCAGCAGCATGGACTTGCCCACGCCGCTGCCCGCGAACAGGCCCATGCGCTGGCCGCGCCCCACGGTCAACAGGGCATTGATGGCCCGCACGCCCACGTCCAGCACCTCTTTGATGGGTTCCCTTTCCATGGGATTGAAAGGCCGGGCGTACAGAGGCATCCGTCGTGAAGCCTCCACCGCTCCCAGCCGGTCCAGAGGCCGGCCGGCACCATCGATCACCCGCCCCAATAATTCAGGGCCCACGGCCACTTGTCGGATGCGGTCCTCGATCCTACGACGGCGGATGAAGGGTTTGTTCATGAGGGGGGGGTCGAAGGTGCAGGAGCCGGCTAGTTCCACATGGGCACCAGGTGCCAAGCCGTAAATGTCCGTGGAGGGCATGAGGAACAGACGCTCGCCGGAGAACCCAACCACCTCGGCGTCCACCTGCTGGCCGCCGGGCATCACCACTCGGCACGACACCCCCGTGGCCAGCTTGAGCCCGGATGCCTCCATGACCAAGCCCGCCACCCGGGTCAGGCGACCGCTGGTACGCCAGGGCGTGATCTGGGTGACCGCCTCCTGACAGTCACGCAGATAGCCGATGAGTTTGTCGGCTCGGCTCAGTCCAGCCACTCCGGGTTTGCTCCGAGACATTCCGCAATCTCGCGCCAGCGCGCCTTCATGGAACCGTCCAATTCACTGTGGGCGCTTTCGAAGCGGAAGCCTCCGGGTTCCACCTGCGCATCTTCCACCAGCTTCCAGGACAGGTGGCCATGTTCCTGGGCCAGCCACTCGCGCACGATCTGGGCGTCTTCAGGATGCACCACGACCCGGTAATGGCCGCTGAGGGAGGGCAGGGAAAGCAGGGCCTCGCGTATGGTAACCAGAAGCAGCTCCGGTTTGTGGCGCAGGCTTGCGCCCACCACCTGCTGGGCCACGGTGATGGCCAGGGCCAGCACCTCCTGGGCCACGGCTTCATCCTGGCGCACACGCTCCGATTCCAAGGCTTCCGCCAGGGCGCGTAACTGGCGCGCGTACTTTTCCCCCTCCTGACGACCCGCCTCGAAACCGGCCTTGCGGCCCTCCTCCAGGCCCAGGTTGTAGCCCTCTTGCCAGGCTTCCTGATGAATGCGCTCCAACTCCTCGGCCGTTGGCAACGACAGACGCAGCGGCCCGCCTGTTTCATCCTGCCCCACGATGTCCTCCGGCGCCTGCCCTGATAAGGCAGGGCCCTGGGCCGGGCCTACGCCGGGCTCTTCAAAAGCAGCCAGCTCCCAGCGCTGGTAAGCGGTGAGCTGCTCCTTGGGAATGACCTTGGACATGGGCGGTGAGGGCGATGGACAGGCAACGGGGAAAAGAGATTATTCCACCAATCCCTCCTCGCCCCCCTTCCCGCCGAGCACGATCTGTCCTTCGTCCACCAGCTTGCGCACGATCTTGAGAATTTCCTTCTGTTCCGCCTCCACCTCGGACAGCCTGACCGGGCCCTTGGCCTCCAGATCTTCCTTGAGCGCCTCGGCGGCCCGCGCGGACATGTTTTTGAATATCTTGTCCTTGAGTTCCTGGGATGTGCCCTTCAGGGCGATGATGAGGGTCTCGGATTGCACCTCCCGCAGCAACAGCTGCACAGAGCGGTCGTCCAGATCCAGGATGTTATCGAAGGTGAACATCTGGTCCTGAATCTTCTGGGCCAGATCGGCGTCATGCTCGCGGATGTTGGCCAGAACAGAAGCCTCGACGGCGCCTCCCATGTAGTTGAGGATATCGGCCGCGACCTTCACCCCCCCGAGGGAACTCTTCTTGGTGACCTCACCGCCGGAAAGCAACTGGGTCAAGACTTCGTTGAGTTCCCGCATGGCCAGGGGCTGCACCCCTTCCAGAGTGGCAATCCGCAACATGACGTCGTTACGCAGACGCTCCGGCAACAGGTTGAGGATCTCGCTGGCATGATCCCGGTCCAGGTGCACCATGATGGTGGCGATGATCTGAGGATGCTCGTTGCGGATCATTTCCGCAACGCTGGCGGAGTCCATCCACTTCAGGCTTTCGATGCCCGCGCTTTCATTGCCCTGGAGGATGCGATCGATGAGGTGTCCTGCCTTCTCATCCCCAAGGGCCTTTTTAAGAACTGAACGGATGTACTCGTTGGAATCTCCCAGGCTGACACGCCCCTCGGTTTTATCGTGGAAGGAACGCAGCACCTCTTCCATCTGTTCACGGCTGACATTGCCCACGGAGGTCATGGCTGTGCCAAGCCTCTGCACCTCCTTGGGTCCCAGATACTTGAACACCTCGGCGGCTTCTTCATGCCCCAAGGCAAGCATCAGGATGGCGCACTCCTTGACGCTTTGCTCGCTCATTCCTTAGCCATCCATTCCTTGATGATTTCGGCGGTGAGCTGGGGGTTGTTCTTGGCGTATTCCTTTACCTTGGTCAGGATGGCGGCATACCCATCGTCCTGACCTGCCCCTCCCACGGTCATTTCACCAGCCAAGCCACCCTCCAGGCCTCCTTCCTGGCCGGCACCGGGCCCCTGCCCTTTCGGGGCCGTGCTGGCGGGGACATTGAGCAGATCGCGCAGGAGTGGCCGCAACACACCGAATACCAAATAGAAGGCCAGGCCAAAGACCAGCAGATTTTTCAGCAGGGTCTTGGCCATGGACACATTGTCAGGATCCTTCCACAGGGGGATATCCATGTCCGTCTTGGTTTCCGTGAAGGCCGCATTCACCACATTGACCGTGTCGCCCCGCTCCTGGCTGAAGCCCATGGCCTCCTTGACCAGCTTATTGATCTGCTCCAATTCCTGGGCGGTCAGCGGGGTAGGCTTGCCTGGTTGTCCCTCCGGGCCCGGGATCGCCGCCCGGTAATTCACCACCACGGCCACGGATAGACGCTTCACCCGACCCACAGGGTCCTTGACGTGGCGGATGGTCTTGTCCAGCTCGAAGTTGACCGTACTTTCCTTACGACTGGAACCCGCTGCGCCAGCCAGGCTGCCGCCCGCCACATTGGCACCGGCATTGGCGCCAGCCGGGGCGGTGGTGGGGGCGGTGGCCGGACCGGGGGGTTGATTGCTCAAGGCGCCGGGTACGCCCTGCGCCTGGTTGGCAGCGCCATTGATGTCTTCGACGGACTGCTGGCTGCGGATGGCCTGAGCATCAGGCGTGGGGTTGGGCTTGTAGGTTTCACTGGTGGCCTCGGACTGGGAAAAATCCAGATCCGCCCGTACTTCCGCCTTGACGTTGCCCTGCCCGACGATGGGGGAAACAATGGCCTCGATGCGTTGAGAGTAATAGGTCTCCATCTGACGCACATACTCCAACTGCCCCGCATCCAGACCCTGGATGGCGCCGGCATCATTCTTGGCCGTCATCAGATTGCCGGCCTGATCCACCACCGTGACATGCTTGGGCGAAAGTTCGGGCACACTGCTGGAAACCAGGTGCACGATGGATTGGACCTGGCCCGGATCCAGCACCCGCCCCGGGTGCAAGTTGACCAGCACGGAAGCGGAGGGCTCCTGTTTGTCGCGGATGAACACCGAAGGTTTGGGGATGGCCAGGTGGACCCGGGCGGACTCCACGGGCGACAGAGACTGGATGGTGCGGGCCAACTCTCCCTCGAGACCCCGCTGGTAGGCAACTTGCTCCTGGAACTGGGTCATGCCCAGCTTGGCGGAGTCCATCAGCTCGAATCCGACCGCCCCGCCCTTGGGCAGCCCTTGGGCCGCGAGTTTGAAGCGCAGGTCATAGACCTGGTTCGAAGGCACCAGCAAGGTTCCTCCAGCCTCGGTCTGGTAGGGAACGTTCATCTGCTGCAGGGCGGCGGTGACGGCTCCCGCATCCTTCTCGGACAAATTGGAGAACAGCACGCGGTAATCCGGGCTGCTGGACCACAGGAACAACCCCACGACCAAGGCGATGGAAGCCGCCACGGCTGCCGCCAACCCCATTTTTCTGGGGGGGGGCAGTTGGTTGAAGCGTATGGAAAAGTTGGTGAGAAGGTTCTGTGCCGGAAGGGCCATCCGTCAACCGTGTCCGATCAGACCTGCATGTTCATGATTTCCTGGTAGGCCGATACCAGTTTATTGCGTACCTGCACCATGGTCTGGAAGGACAGACTGGCCTTCTGCAAGGAGAGGACCACATCCTGAAGGTTGACGTCGGAATCACCGGCCTCGAACTGGCGGGTCAACTGCTTGGCGTCCATTTGCGCGCTGTTGACCTCATCCACCGCCGATTTCAATAAAGCCGCGAAATCCTGGCCGGACCCCACGCCCTGGGCGGATTGGGGTGCAGAGGAACCCGCTGCCTGCACCGCCACGGCGCGCAGTTGGTTGACCATCTGATCGATATTGCTCATCGCCCTACCTCCTGAAGCCCATTATAGGAGGTCATCTCCATCCAGAAAGCCTGCTTCGCGGTACTGTTTGAGCTTGTGACGCAAGGTCCGTTCGCTCATGTTCAAGGCCTCCGCCGTGCGACGTCGGGAGCCCCCCATGCGACGCAGTGTATCCAGAATCGTCTCGCGCTCCACGTCTTTCAAGCCCATATCACCACGGGGATGCGCGCTAGGCCGCTGGTGGCTCGAAATGGCTTGGCGCGGCAGCATCAAGTGCTCGGGACCGATTTCAGTCCCCGGCGCCAAAACCATGGCCCTTTGCACCACGTTACATAGCTCGCGGATGTTACCGGGCCAGTCATACCCCGTCAATTCAGCCAGGGCCGCGTCAGACAGGAGATAGCCACGTCTCCCGATCACGTCTTCGAAACGTTTCAAAAAATACCGCACCAAGGCGGGAATATCTCCACGCCTTTCACGTAATGGCATGATTTCCAAAGGAAAAACATTCAGCCGATAGTACAAATCCTCGCGGAAGCGCCCTTCCTGCACCCAAGAGGCCAACTCCCGGTTGGTGGCGGCAATTACCCGCACGTCCAAGGGTATGGGAAGACGCCCGCCGACCCGCTCCACTTCGCGTTCCTGCAATACACGCAGCAGTTTGGCCTGCAAATTGAGCGGCAATTCAGCCACTTCGTCCATCATCAGGATGCCTCCGCTCGCCTGTTCGAACTTACCGGGCTGAGTCGAGGCCGCACCGGTAAACGCCCCCTTCTCATGGCCGAACAGGACGGATTCCAGCAGGCTTTCGGGAATGGCGGCGCAGTTGACCGCCACGAAGGGCCCCGCCCTGCGGGCGGAATGCTGGTGTATGTAGCGGGCAAACACTTCCTTGCCCACACCGGACTCGCCGGTGAGCAAAACCGTTGTATCCGTGGCGGCAACACGACGGGCCAAATCCAGCAAAGCAAGCGTGGCGGAGTCTTCAGCAACGATTCCCAAGTGGTCAGACACCTCATCGTGTCTGAAATAGCGGGCCACAGCGGCCAAGAGGCGCTCCGGCTCGAAGGGTTTCGGCAAGTAGTCGCACGCCCCCTCACGCATGGCTTCCACGGCCCGCTCGATCTGGCCATAGGCCGTCATGATCAATACGGGAATTTCCGGGCGCCTGGCCTTGATGGCTCGCAGCAAGGCATGGCCATCCATACCCGGCATCTGCACATCCGACAACACCAGGCCGGGCACCCCCTTTTCTAGCCAGGCCAGGGCCTGCTGCGCATCCACGGCGGGCACGACCGTATACCCCGCCAGTTCCAGGGTATCGGCCAGGGCCTCCCGCAGCGGAGCATCGTCTTCCACCACCAGAACCGGCCGAGCCTCAGCCATGGGCGTGTTCCAGAGCTGCAAACGGCAAATACAGGGTGAACCGACTGCCTCCTTCTTCCCTCGGCGCCCACTCCACCCAGCCGCCATGGGCGTCCGCCACCTGGCGCACGATGGCCAGGCCCAGTCCGCTGCCCTCCCCCCGAGTGGTAAAGAAAGGCTCAAACAAACGTTCCCGGGCCGACTCAGGGATACCGACACCGTCATCCTCCACGCGGAATGCCACGAAGGGACTGCCCTGCCCCGCCACCTGCAGGCTCACCTTGCCGCCAGGCGAACAGGCCTGAAGCGCGTTTTCCAGAAGATTGACCAAGGCGCCGGCGATGGCCTGGCGGTCCCCCTGCAAATACAGGGCCTCCGCAGGGACGCCGAGGGTCAATGCCACCCCGTGGAGCATGGCCTGGGGTTCCATGATCTGCATCAATTCATCCAGCAAGGGGGGCAACGCGAACACCTCGCCAGACATTTGAGCCCCCTTCACGAACAGCAACATGTCCTGGATCAACCGCTCCAGGTAACGCAGACGCGCCAATGTCTTTTCAGCGAAGCGGACCCGGTCGGCCTCCTTGAGTTGGGGACGCGCCAGATGACCGGCATAGAGCAAGGCCGTCGCCAGAGGCGTCCTCAGCTGGTGGGCCACCTGGGCCGCCATCTCGCCCAGGGCGGAAAGCCGTTCGCGGCGGGCCAGTTCACCGTTGGCCGCGGCCAACTCGCTGGTCAGGCGTCCCACCTGGGACTGAAGCTCCAAATAGGCCTCGGCCAGCTTTTCCGAGGTTTCACTGAACAACGCGAAAGCCTGCCTCAGCTCCGCGTCCTCCGAAGGGTGGGAAGTCATGACGTCATCAACCAGCATGGGCGAGGGATATTAAACCCAGATTGTCCATTAGGGGACGTGCGAAGACGCCGCAAAGCCACCGTCAGGGCGCGCATAGGCCCATCGGGCCGCCTAATGGACAATCTGGGATCATGGCACCCTAAAGTTTTGTCACCTCAGGCCGATGATTCGTCGGAAGAAACCATCACCAGTCTAGTCTGGACGCATTGCACACGAGGCCGCCATGTCGGAATTGTTGAAACGTATTGATGCCCGCACCCGGCTCGCCGGAGCCAACAAGCTGGAAATCCTGCTGTTCACCCTGGGTATGGACACCCATACTGGCCGCAAGGAAACCTTTGGCATCAATGTGTTCAAGGTGCGGGAAGTCATGCGCATTCCGGAAATCACCCGGGCGCCGGACATGCCGACCGCCGTGGAAGGCATGGTCAGCCTGCGGGGCGTGCTGGTGCCTGTGGTGGATCTGGCCAAATACATCGGCATCTCAACGGATGCCCCGCCATCCATCATGATCGTCACGGAATACAACGGTCACACCCAAGGCTTTCTGGTGGGCGAAGTAGACACCATCCTGCGCTTGGACTGGGCCGAGATGAAAGTCCCGCCCAGCATGCTGGTCGCCCGCATGGGCGGTCTGGTTACCGCGGTTACAGAACTGCCGGACGGCCGCCTCGTCATGATGCTGGATGTGGAAAAGATACTCGCCGACACCGCCCAGGAAGATGACAGCCATCTGTTCGCCAGTCTGGAACCTCTGGGCAAACCCAACCGCACGGTCTTCTACGCCGATGACTCTTCCGTGGCGCGCAAACAGGTGGAACGCACCTTGGAGGCCCTGGGTGTCCATGGCATCCCGAGCATCAATGGGCGCCAGGCCTGGGAAGAATTGCAGAAGATCGCCGCCCAGGCCGAAATCTCCGGGCGGCCGGTCTCGGAAATCGTGAATCTGGTCCTCACGGATGTGGAAATGCCGGAAATGGACGGCTATGTCCTCACCAAGCACATCAAGGGCGACCCCCGTTTCGCGGGCATCCCGGTGTTGATGCACTCGTCCTTGTCCTCCGACGCCAACAAGCAGTTGGGCTTCTCCGTGGGGGTGGATGAGTATGTCCCGAAATTCGAGCCTCACCGCTTGGCCGAGGTTCTCAATCGTCTGCTCAAGTAATCGGAGAAACCACCATGAATCCTCTGGAACCGGCCAAGCTCTTGGAGGCCGTGGATGCCCGGACCAAACTCGCCGGCTCCAACAAAATGGAATTGCTCCTTTTTTCCCTGGGCACCCATGAAACCTTCGGCATCAATGTCTTCAAGGTCCGCGAAGTCTCTCCCACGCCCCCCATCACCATGACCCCCAACATGCCTGCCGGCGTGGAGGGTGTCATCTCCCTGCGGGGCAGCATCATCCCGGTCATCTCGCTGGCCAGCTTCATCAAGCTGGAAGGGGCCCCCGCAGGCATAGGCCAAACGCTGATCGTCACGGAATTCTCCCGCCACACCCAAGGCTTCCTGGTTCAGGACGTGGACCGCATCATCCGTGTGGACTGGGACAAAGTTAAGCCGCCCGAAAACAACCTGGCGGGCCAGGACGGCATGATCACCGCCATCACTGAGCTGGATGATGGGCGGCTGGTCTCCATCCTGGACGTGGAACGGGTCTTGGTGGAGGTGTTGGGCGAAAAGGCCATGCCCCCGCTCCCCAGTGCGGACATCACACGCGAGATCACGGTCTTCTTCGCAGACGACTCCGCAGTGGCGCGCAAGGAGATCATGTCCGTACTCGACCAACTCGGGGTCAAGTACATCCAGGCCAGCGACGGCCGCGAGGCTTGGGAAAAGCTCCTCAATATGGCGGAGCGATCCTCCTCCGAACGCAACCCCGTGAAGAATTCGATCCAACTGATCCTGGTGGACGCGGAGATGCCGGAAATGGATGGCTATGTGCTCACCAAGAACATCAAGTCCGACAAGCGCTTCAGCGGCATCCCGGTCATCATGCACTCCTCCCTCTCGTCCGAGGCCAACCGCACCATGGGGCAGAAAGTCGGCGTGGATGCCTACGTGGCCAAATTCGACCCGACCGTATTGGCCGAGACTCTGCTGGCCTTCCTCAAACGATAGACCCACACGGTAGAATGCCCCGTCATTTGCCCCGCGCATACATGGACAATCGGGATTGAGAGGACCGCAATGGCCGACAAGAACTTGAAATTCCTGGTGGTGGATGATTTTTCCACCATGCGCAGAATCGTGCGCAACCTGTTGAAGGAATTGGGCTACACCAATGTGGACGAAGCCGAGGACGGCGTGGCCGCCCTCCAGAAACTGCATGGCGGCAACTTCCAGTTCGTGGTCACGGACTGGAACATGCCCAACATGACCGGTATCGAATTGCTCAAGGCCATCCGCGCCGATGCCGGCTTGAAGCACCTGCCGGTGCTCATGATCACCGCCGAGGCGAAAAAGGAAAACATCGTCGAAGCCGCCCAGAACGGTGCCTCGGGTTATATCGTCAAACCCTTCACGGCCGCCACCCTCGAAGAAAAGCTGAACAAGATCTTCGAAAAGTTTGGCATGTAACCAACACCGTATGGGCCACTGAATTGCACAAGGAGCAGCAATGAGCGCCGACTCCCCCGAACTGGAAGCTCTGTTCGACAGCATTGCCGCCGCTTCGGCCCCGGTCTCTGACAAGGCGCCCCACAACCCAGGGGAGGACACGCCCGAACTGGAGGCCCTGTTCGACAGTATCGCCACGGCTGTCAGCCATGAGGAAATGAGGGCGGAAGATGGGGAAGGTGTTTGTCCGGAAAGGATCTTCTCCCAGATCGGACACATGACCCGTAGCCTGCACAACCTGCTCCGGGAACTGGGCCTGGACGAGACCCTGGAGAAGGTGGCCAGAGACCTGCCGAACAACCGGGACCGCCTGAATTACATTGCCTCCATGACCGCCCAGGCGGCAGAACGCACCCTGAACGCGGCGGAAAATGCCCAACCTATCCAGGAGCAATTGGGCAACACCGCCCAGGCCCTGTCCAGCCAGTGGGAAAAGCTGTTCAACAAGCAGCTGGGCGTCGATGAATTCAAGGCTCTGGTGCAGGACACCCGCGCCTACCTGGCTCAAGTACCGCAGCAAACCGCCGCCACCAACGCCCAGCTCATGGAAATCATCGTGGCCCAGGATTTCCAGGACCTCACCGGTCAGGTCATCAAAAAAATCCTGGATGCCGCCCAGCAACTGGAAAATCAGCTTCTGGGGCTGCTGATCGAGACGACACCCCAGGAAAAACGTCAGTCGGTCGCCCCTGGATTACTCAATGGCCCCGTCATCAATGCCGCTGGCCGCAGCGATGTGGTCACCAGCCAAGCCCAGGTGGATGACCTGTTGGAAAGCCTTGGCTTTTGAGCCTTCGCAAAGTCGGGCCGCATAGACGACGTGCCCTATTCAAAACCTCGGCAGCGAGGTGCAGGAGACCACAATGAGTGATTTCGCCGGAATGGAAGAGTTGTTGCAGGACTTCCTGCTGGAAGCGGGGGAGTTGCTGTCCCAGGTCGACAACAAACTGGTGGAGCTGGAAAAGCGACCCGCCGACAAGGACCTGCTTAATGACATCTTTCGGGGATTTCACACCATCAAAGGGGGGGCGGGCTTCCTCAATGTGGAACACCTGGTGGCGCTCTGCCACCGTACGGAAAATCTCTTCGACAAACTCCGCAATGGCGAACTCGCCCTGAGCCCGGATCTGATGGATATCATTCTCGCCGCCACTGGCACCGTGCGGCAGATGTTTGGCGAACTTGCCCAGCACGTGCAGCCGGGCGCCGCCGATCCGGGTTTGCTGGCGAAGCTGGAAGCCGCCCTGTCCGGCAAGGCGATCACCGCGCCTTCCCCCGCCCCCGTCGAACCCGCCCCCACCGCGACGACCGCTCCCACCCCGGGTCCGGCCGCGCCCAAGACCCAGGCGGGCGAGGGTGACATCGACTGGGATGTCCTGCACGCGGCCTTGACCGGGGCCCCCATCCCCGCCGCGGCCGCTTCACCCGCCATGAACGTAGCCAAGGCGGTGACGGAAGCCGTGGCGACAGTGCCCCAAACTGCCCCCGCTCCCCGCACGACGCCTTCCCAAGAGGCCCCACCCGCCGCCGTGCGTTCCATGGCGGCAGGCACGCCTCCGCCACAAAACCTGCAGAAAGAGACCACCATTCGCGTCGACACCGCACGTCTGGACCAGGTGCTCAATCTTTCCGGTGAAATCGGTCTGACCAAGAACCGCATCGCCAACCTGAAGACTCAGATACTGCATGGCAAAACGGATCAGGAAACCCTAAAGTCCCTGGACGTGGCGGTGAGCCAGCTGGACCTCTTGGTCTCCGATCTGCAGAACGCGGTCATGAAGACCCGCATGCAGCCCATCGGCCGCCTGTTCCAGAAATACCCCCGCCTTGCCCGGGATTTGGCCCGCCAGTTGGGCAAGGACGTGGAGCTGGTCCTCTCGGGAGAGGATACAGAGCTGGACAAGACCATGATCGAGGACCTGAACGACCCCCTGGTCCATCTGGTCCGCAATGCCGTGGACCACGGCGTGGAGTCTCCGGAGGAACGCCAGGCAGCCAACAAGCCGCCCAAGGCCATCGTCACCCTCTCCGCCAGTCAGGTGGGCGATCACATCTACATCGAGATTTCCGATGACGGCAAGGGCATGCGCCCCGATGTCATCCGCAACAAGGCCATCCAGAAAGGGTTGATCGACCAGGAAACCGCCAACAGCCTGGATGACCGGCAGAGTCTGCATCTCGTCTTCCTGCCTGGTTTTTCCACCAAGGACGAAATCTCCAGTGTCTCGGGCCGGGGTGTGGGCATGGACGTGGTGAAAACCAACATCACCAAGCTCAACGGCAAAATCGACGTGCTGTCCCTCCCGGGCCAAGGCACCACCTTTACCATATCCCTCCCTCTCACCCTGGCCATCCTGCCGGTGCTGGTGGTGCGTCTGAACAACCAGTCTTTTGCTGTCCCCCTGTCCATGGTGCGGGAAATCATCCCCATCAGGCAGCAGGAAATCCAGCGTGTTTCCGGTCGCGCCACCATGGTGGTGCGCGACGAGGTGCTGCCGATCCGCAGCCTGGCCCGGCTGATCGGCTGGGAGGCGCAACAATCCCCTGCCTTCGGCGTGTTGATGCACGCCTCGGATTCCACCTTCATCCTGGCCGTGGACGGCTTTGTGGGTCGGGACGACGTGGTGATCAAGCCCCTCTCAGACATCAAGCCCAAGGGCATCGCCGGCGCCACCCTTTCCGGGGACGGTTCCATCGTGCTGGTCCTGGACATGGAAGAACTGCTGACTGACACGCCGACTGACACGCCCAACAGCCTGTTTGCCCATGGCTGATTCATAAGGTTTTTTATGAGCTCCAACGCCTTTATCGCCCGGCAGCCCATCCTCAACGCCGAGCATTCCATCATTGCCTATGAACTGTTGTTCCGTCACGCTGCCCATGCCGAGAGTGCGAGCCTCGAATCGGACATGAATGCCGGAATCACGGTCATTGCCAACGCCCTCTGCAACATGGGCACGACATGGTTGCTGAAGGGCAAGCAGGCCTTCATCAACATGGACGTCCCCATGTTGATGTCCAGCTTCTCCTCTCTGTTGCCCAAGGACAATGTGGTGATCGAGGTGCTGGAAACAGTCCAGGCCACGGATGAAGTCCTGGCCAGGCTTCAGGAGCTCAAGCGGGAGGGCTACCGTCTTGCCTTGGACGATTTCCACTATCAGCCGGAGCTAGAGCCCCTTCTGCCCCTGGCGGATTATGTGAAGCTGGATGTACTGGCCCACACTCCGGATGAACTGGCCAAACAGGTCAAGCAAATTCGCCGTTATCCCGCCAAGCTCTTAGCCGAGAAAGTCGAGACCCTGCAGCAGTTCAATCATTGCCGCGATCTGGGTTTCGATTTCTTCCAGGGCTATTACTTCGCTCGACCCGAGACGCTCGTGGAACGGGTCATCAACCCCGTGCACGCCACGGTCCTGCAATTGCTCGAGAAGGTTCGTCAAGGCGCGGATGTGAAGGAACTGGAAGCCCTCTTCAAGAAAGACGTAGCCCTCACCTTCAAGCTCATGCGCTATATCAACTCCGCAGGCTTCGGGCTGTCCTGCGAAGTGCAATCCATCCGCCACGCGGTCAGCATCCTGGGCATGCAACCCCTCTACCGCTGGCTCACCCTTCTGCTGGTGACGGCCGGATCCAATGTCACTTCCCCCGCCCAGGCACGCACCGCCATCACTCGTGGTCGTCTGTGCGAATTGCTGGGCAAGACGGAACTCACCCGTAGCGATCAGGACAACCTGTTCATCGTCGGTGTGTTTTCCATGCTGCCCGCCATGCTGGAAATGACCATGGAGCAGGTTCTCGAACGCGTGGTGATCCCGGAAAAGATCGCCGATGCGCTGTT
>Ga0272446_1000994_pt1 | contig 42676 bp, 34 predicted proteins | sample YNPCB0061_FD_194587 | JGI IMG/M metagenome (GOLD analysis project Ga0272446, IMG submission 194587) | Hot spring microbial mat communities from Yellowstone National Park, WY, United States - YNP-CB-006-1 | ecosystem: Environmental > Aquatic > Thermal springs > Hot (42-90C) > Sediment | place...
AGGTGAGAGCAGGCAATAACTCTTTTTCTGGTTTTGCCTCCGCACTTGAGCAGTGAATTTTTGGGTTGCGGCTGGAAGCCGCGCTATGCGGTTACGGTACTTATTTGTTAATTTTCATAAGCGGACTAGATAGCTGGGTTTAGCCGTCTTCAGACGGCTTTGGATGGATAGCCCGGACATTCATGTCCGGGCGGGATGGCGCAAAAACATTTTTTGGATAGGCTCTTAACCCAAGATGGATCACCAACCTTACATCCCCGGCACCAGGCCGGTGGATCCCGGTCCGCTCTCACGCTTCATGCCTCCCCTGGAGGAAGGGATTCTCTCGCGCTGGCTCCCGCTTCACGCCCGACCCGGAGACTGGGTGCTCGACCCATTCGGCTTCTCCCCCCGCCTCACCCTGGAAGCCGCACGCGCAGGCTTCCGCGTCCTTGTCACCGTCAACAACCCCATCACCCGCTTCCTGCTCGAAACCGCCGCCCGGCCTCCCGCTGAAGCAGATTTCAAAGCCGCCCTCTCCGAACTCGAAACCGCCAAAAAAGGTGATGAACGCCTGGGGGTGCATCTCCAATCCCTCTACCTGACCTCCTGTGAAAAATGCGAACGTGACATCCAGGCAGAAGCCTTCCTCTGGCGCAAAGGCGAAGATGCCCCCTACGCGCGCCTCTACACCTGCCCCCATTGTGGTGACGCCGGCGAACGCCTCACCACCCAACAGGATGTTGACCGCGCCAGAAAAATCGCCGCCACCGACGGCTTGCATCGCTCCCGCGCCTTCGAACGGGTTGCATCGCTCGACGATGACGACCGCATCTACGCCGAAGAAGCGATTGCGCACTACCTGCCGCGTCCGTTATATTTCCTCACCACCATCATCAACCGCCTCGAGGCTTTGAGGTTATCCCCTGCGCGGAAACGCGCCTTGAGCGCCCTGCTTCTGGTTGCCTGCGATGCCGGCAACACGCTGTGGGGGCATCCCTCCGAACGTCCGCGCCCCAAACAACTCATCATTCCCAGCCAGTTTCGCGAGCACAACCTGTGGATGATGCTCGAGCGTGGACAAAGCCTGTGGGCAGAGACAGGTTCCGGGGTCCCGCTGGAAGCGTGGAGCCGCAAAATTCCAGAAAGCGGGGGGATTTGTCTCTATGAAGGGCGTCTCAAGGATCTGGCGCGGGAGGTCAAAAAGGAAATTCCGATTGCGGCGGTCATCGGTTCGGTGCCGCGCCCCAATCAGGCGTTTTGGACGCTTTCGGCGTTGTGGGCGGGGTGGTTGTGGGGGCGAGAAGCGGTGGAGCCGTTCAAGGTGGCGCTGCGCCGCCGCCGTTATGACTGGGCGTGGAACGCCACCGCCCTGCATGCGGCGTTTTCGCATCTCTTCGAATTGCTTCCGCTGGGAACGCTGTTTTTGGGGTTTTTGCCCGAACCGGAGCCGCCCTTCCTCACTTCTGCGCTGACCGCCGCGAGTGCGGCTGGCTTCGACCTGACCTCGCTTGCCCTGCGGACGGAGCACGATGCCGTGCAGGTGATCTGGAGGCGCGGTGAGGCGTTGAAGCGCGAAGAGGGCGAGCCGCAGGCTGGGCTTGTGAGCGAGGCGCTTTATGGGCATCTTTTGGCGCGCGGCGAGCCGGTCAGGTATCTCCATCTTCATGCGGCGGGCTTGATTGCGCTGGCGCAGGCGCATGCGTTGAGGAAAAAGGAGCAGGATTTCGATGATGCCTTACGCCAGACACAGTCGCTGATTCAAAAGGTGTTGCTGGAGGATGGACGGTTTGTCCATTATTCGAGCGGGGAGGGTGTTGAGACCGGGCTGTGGGGGTTGGCGCAGCCTTCCGGCGATTCGCTGTCAGACCGTGTAGAAGTTGCCATTGTCACTTTTTTGCAGAAAAACCCGAACAGTATTTACCTTGAAATCGAAGATGCTCTGTATCCCCAATTCCCCGGCTTGTTGACGCCCTCGAAGGGGATGATTTATGCCGTGCTGGATTCGTATGCCCTGCGGGATGGCGCAGCGTTCGTTTTGCGCCCCGAGGATGTGGCTGCGGCGCGTCGCAGAGAGTTGAACACGGTCACTGCCATGCTGGAAGCGATTGGCGTGCGATTGCGTTTCAAAACCCGCCAGGAGGGAAGAATTTATCTGTGGGTGGATGAGGCTGGGGAGGCTGCCCGCGTTTTTCACGTTCTCGCTTCGGCGTTGATTGGGCGGGCGATGGCAGAAACGCCCTATCCCCCGGAGCGAACCGTCATTGTCATCCCCGGCGGGCGGGCAGGATTGATCGAATACAAAGCCGAACGTGACCCTGCTCTGGCGGCGCGCTTGAAGAAATATCGCCTCGTAAAATACCGCCTGTTGCGCACGCTCATTGAATTGCCTGTGCTGACGCGCGAAACTTTCGAAGAACAAATCGCCAGCGACCCGCTCGAAAAATCGGGGACGCAAAGGATGATGTTTTGAGAAGTCTCTTGCCCTTGAGTGGTTTGTGAATCGTGACTTTTGTCCATTCTCAAGCAGGCAAGGGGGATGTATCATCATTTTATGTCAATGAAACGGGATAAATTCGACCTGATGCAAGACCGCGCCGCGTTGTCCGGGTTTGCGTGGCTGTCTATCGCTGCGGCGCTGGCTACCATTGGACTTAAAGCCGCTGCCTACTTTCTGACTGGTTCGGTGGGCTTGCTTTCCGATGCGATCGAATCGCTGGTTAACCTGGCGGGCGCGCTCATGGCACTGACCATGCTCAACATCGCAGCCCGTCCTGCCGACCATGACCATGTGTACGGTCACAGCAAGGCGGAATACTTTGCCAGCGTCACAGAAGGGATCCTCATCTTTGGCGCGGCGCTTGGCATCATTGTCACGGCGGTGCAGCGGTTGATTGAGCCGCGCCCGATTGAACAATTGGGCATCGGGTTGACTGTATCGGTTGCCGCTTCTTCAATCAACTTCGTTGTAGCGCGCATTTTGTTGAACGCCGGCAGGCAGCGCCATTCCATCACCCTCGAAGCCGACGCACAACACCTGATGACCGATGTGTGGACCTCCGTCGGCGTCATTGGCGGCGTTGCGCTGGCAGGCTTCACAGGCTGGGCTTTGCTCGACCCTATCGTCGCCATTTTGGTTGCGCTCAACATTTTGTGGACCGGCTACCAACTTGTGCGCCGCTCGGTGATGGGGCTCATGGATGCGGCTTTGCCGGAGAACGAGCAGAGACTCATTCAGGAGATTATGAGCAAATACAAGGAAAAAGGCGTGGGTTTCCATGCCTTGCGCACGCGCCAGGCGGCGGCGCGGCGGTTCATCTCGGTGCATGTGCTTGTGCCCGGCGATACCACTGTCCACGATGCGCATCACCTTGTGGAGGACTTCGAAGACGACATCCGTTCGTCGTTAGGCGGGGCAGTGACGGTCTTTACACACCTCGAACCCGCCGAAGACGAACTCTCGATGGCAGACATGCATTTGGACAGATAAGCGTAAACAAGATGTTCATCACCGCCGTCCCCTCTCCTGCTGGAAGAGGGGAAAAACAAAAAGCCATGATCCCAACGTCAAACCCCGAACACGGACACAGCAAAATCATACAGCAGGTACGCTGGCACGACCACCACGACCCGCATCACGGCGAATTTCACCTTTCCGATGTCATCCTCGGCGGGCAGGATGGTCTGGTCAACGTGCTGGGCGTCATTCTAGGCGTTGCTGCAGCCACCGCAGACGCCCGCATCGTCATTGCGGCGGGGCTCGCGGCGACCTTTGCCGAATCCATCTCGATGGGCGCGGTTGCCTACACCTCCACCCTGGCGGAAAACGACCTCTACCACAGCGAACGCGAACGTGAATACCGCCACATTCACCTCGCGCCAGATGTGGAGGTAGAAGAAATCCGCGACATTTACCGCAAAAAAGGCTTCGAAGGGGAAACGCTCGAAAAAATCGTCGAGACGATTACCTCCAACCCCGACGTGTGGGTCAACGTAATGATGTCGGAGGAATTTCAGTTGACGCCGCCCGAAAAGTCGAAGGCTCTCAACTCCGCTCTGCTGGTGGGATTCTCTGCCCTGGTCGGCTCATTCATCCCGCTCTTTCCGTTCTTCTTCTGGACCGTGAACCTGAGCATCGTCCTCTCGATCCTCATCGCCGCCCTGACCTTGTTCATCGTCGGCGTGTACAAAGCCCGCGTGACGGTCGGCAAACCCTTCCGCAGCGGGCTGGAGATGGCGGTTATCGGCACGCTCAGCGCCCTGGCAGGCTACGCGGTGGGGCTGATCTTCAAGGTGCCGACGGCGCCGTGATTGCCTATTCCTTCCACACGGTGAAATCCTTCAAGATCGAACCGCCCAGAAATTCCCGCAGCAGCGAATTATCCGGCACAAGGTTCACATCCAGCGGCAGGAACCATTCGAGGAACGCCAGCAGGCGCTTGGCTTCGATATATTCCGGCGTGCCGTGCGGAACCTGCCGCAAGAGCGGCTCGGCGAACGGCTTCAACGCCGCCATTTCATACACCAGCGCCGAATTGAACATTACATCTGCATTTTCCTGAAAGGGGAAGATGTGCCGCTTTTCGCCGCGCCGCACTGCCTCCCAGTTGGCAATCGTTTGCGCTGCGTTGTAGCCTCGTTCGCGCGCGTCGCGCACGATGCGGCGAATGAGGCGAGTGTCGGTGGTAGAGACGCGGTTATGGCGATCCAGATTCAACTGAGTCAGAGCCGAGACGTAAATCCTGAATGCTTCGCCGCGCACGCTGTCGGGAATGAGGCGCGGGTCCATGCCGTGAATCCCCTCCAGGATGATGGGCTGTCCGCGTTTCAACTGGATGACTTTGCCCGCCTCGCTCTTTCCCTCCTTGAAGTTGTAACGCGGCAATTGCACCTCTTCTCCCCGAATCAGACGCGGCAACTGCTCCCAGAGCAGAGGCAGGTTGAGGGCTTCGATTGACTCGAAATCGGGTTTGCCGTCTTTGCCGAGCGGGGTCTTTTCGCGGTCGAGGAAGTAGTTATCCAGTTCGAGCGGAAACGGCGAGATGCCCAGCGCCAGCAGTTGGATGGTGAGGCGTTTGGATGTGGTGGTCTTGCCTGAGGAGGACGGACCCGCGATGAGGATGATGTGGCTCCTGTCGAGGTGGTTTGCCACAGTGCGGGCGATATCCGCCAGGTTTTGTTCGTGAAAGGCTTCCGAGACCAGCACGATCTCGTCGGCGCGTCCTTGTTCGATGGCTTCGTTGAGTGAGCCGACGCTTTCAATGCCCAGGCGCGTCAGCCAGCCGCCATACTGACGGAATGCCGCCAGCAATTTGGGATATTCGGGAACGGGCTGGAGTTCGTTCGGTTTGTGCCTGCGGGGGTAGATCAACGTGAAGCCGCCGTCGGTCGCCTTGAGGTCGAAGACGCGCAAATAGCCTGTGGAGGGAACCATGTAGCCGTGGTGATAGTCTAGATGATCTTCGAGGCGGTAGAGGGTGAGGTAATTCTTTTTGCGGTATTTCAACAGCGAAACTTTGTCTTCGTAGCCCTTTGAACGAAAATGCTCGATGGCTTCCTGCAGGGGGACTTCACTGCGTTCGAAGGGCAGATCAGCCTTAACCAGTTTTTGCATGTGCGCCTTCAACGCCTCGATCTCCGCTTCGGAGAGGGGGGCGCGTCCGGTCACCTGACAGAAATAGCCGCCTGAAGCGACGGAGTGATCTACGTAGAGTGTGCCGTTGGGAAACAGGTCGGCGAAGGCTTTTTCGAGCAGAAAGGTCAGCGAGCGGCGGTAGATGCGCGCGCCGTCAGGGGAGTCCATCAGCACGGGTTCGACATTTGCCTCCATTTTGATGGAATAGGTCAACTCGCGCAGTTCGCCATTGACGATTGCCCCCACCAACAGCGTTGGATGTTCAATGACAGACAAAAATTCTCCCACTGTGGCTCCGCGCGGACCTTCGAGGGTTTGCCCATTGGGGAGGTGGATTTGAATTTTATTACTGGGTTGTGAAAGATGAATATTGTTCATTGGCTTTCCTTTCGTACATAGACCGGACCGATGCCCTCCCATTCGGTCAACACGTATTCGTTGTGGAACTGTTGCGAAGCCCAAATCTCTTTGTCACTGATGAATTCGCCGGGCTGAGCGTTTAAGCCGCGCCCGCCAAAGATGATGATATCGGGCTTTCGGGAGAGGACGTATTCACCGTCGCCGGCTTGATGGGCGTACCACAGCGTGTAATCCCGTTTGCCGTAGTGGGCAATGTGCACGTCATTCAGCCCCAGCATGTCAATGGTAGGAAGTTGAGAGTAGTAGGGGATGATCCCTGCCTGATTCAACGCCACCAGCGTATCGGGCGGGTAATGTTCACGCAGATACAGCCCTGCTTTTTTGCGTGTTTCGAACACCTCGCGCCACGAATTGGCTTGTGCCTGAATGCCCGGGCTGGTTATATAGGCAAGCAACAAAAATAGTCCCAGTACAAACGAGGTGGCAGCAATGGCGGTTTGTCTCAGGCGGGCTTGCTGTGCGGCTCTGATGAGAATACTGTACACGATGGGCAGAATGGGCAGGAGAAATCTGCCGCCGACCATGTTATCTCCGCCCTGCAGGGTAATGTAGGACAGCCAGATGACCACAATCAAAGCCGGAGGCAGGATAACTTGTTTGGGAAGCGGTTGTCTGCGAAACCCCATCAGAATAACCAGCGCCGCCATCACGACCATTACGCTTATATATCTGCTGCCGTTGAAAAGCACATAGATCGATCCCTGCCCTGCGTTTGCCAGGCCCGCGCCCGCCTTCGCATACCAGGTGTTGGGAAGCCAGTAGCCATAATATGCCCATTTGGCAACCAGTATTGGAAGCAGAAACAGCGAAAGTTTAATCCCGCACTGCAAAATCAAGGGGAAGGTTTGTCTGCGCAAGACAATCAGGAAAAACAGGGCGCATATCAAGGCGCCTTCGGGGCGCGTAAGAATCATCACTGCCAGAAGCGCCGGGTAGTAATTTGACCGAAACAAGGACTCAATCGGTTTCGAGAGCAGGAGCGCCAGGTTAAAGGTCACCAAAGCGGTGAATAAGACCTCTTCCAAACCGACCACTGAGTAGAAGGCAAAATCGCCCGTCAGGGCAAGCAGGAAGGGAGGCATCAATGCCAGCCAGCCCGGTTGAATGTCCATGCTCACAGCGAGGTGGTAGGTTGCCAGTAAAGCCAGCAGCCCGGAGACCATGCTCAACCCTGCGGCAAGTTCGGGCAGGCGAATGCCCAGTGCGCCGAATACGGTAAGCAGAAAAACCCAAAAGACGCTGGTAAATCCCTCCACCACCGTCCCGTTATATGTCAGACCGTTCCCGTCAAGGAAATTCCGCACATAGACGAGAAAGATATACGTGTCATCTGAAGGGGCGTACACGTGCCAGCCGTAAAGCAAAGCGGCGGGGAAAAGCAAAAAAACAATAACCAGTACCGGCGTATTCTTTCTCATAGTTTGTGCCTGCGGCGGGGTCAGGCGGGCAGTTTTTGGAGCAGTTTTTCCGGTTTGCGGGCGAATTCTTCGAGCGGAATTTCCCCCCGCGTCAACGCCAGCAGAGTTTCGGTCAGCACTTTGTTGACCGGCGTCGGCACGTTGTACTTCTCTCCTGCGCGCACTACTTCTCCGTGCAGATATTCGACTTCGCTTTTGCCTCGTCCGGAGTGCAGGTCAATGTGAAAGGATGGCATTTTGCCTCCGCGCCCGGCGCCGGCGGCTTTGCTGAGAAATGGTTTCGAGAGCCACAAAGGCAATTTCGTCGCAAGCGCCAGCGCCCGCACCGGCGTGCCGGGCAGGTCCACCACTTTCAACCCCTGCGCTTCCATCACTGCCAGACATTCTTTCAACATGGCGATTTCGAGGCGGTATAAGTCTTTGTTTGCGAAGATTTCGGCGGCGGTCATGTTGAGGATGGCGGAGGTGGGGTTGGCAATGAGATTGGTCAGCATCTTCGACCATTTCATTGATGCGGCGTCGTCGTACAGGCGCGAGTTGAGATAAGCCTTGTTGAAGGCGGCGTTCAATTTTTCTGAAAGTGGGTGTCCCCTGGCAATGCCAACGCCGCGCAGTTTTTCGAGGACAATGTCGCCCGCTCCGCGCTTCCCGACGGCGGACGTCACTGTGCCATAGATGACTTTGTCTGCGCCGAGGGCTTCAGCGATGGCTGGCTCGTTGGAAACTCCGTTCGAAAGGCACAGGATGGGCGGCATTTTGTCGGCAAAGGGCTTGATGCCTTCCAATGCGGCTGAGGTGTCGAACGATTTCAGGGCAAACAGAGCCAGGTCGAAGGGTCCGTAGCGAAGCGCTTCTTCGAGTGAGGGGACGATGACAAAGGCAGAGGGGTCCAGAAGGTAAGCGTCCTTCGTGCGGCGTCTCTTGTCCAGCGTCAGGTCGAGCCGCATGCCGCGCCGGCGCAGTTCTTCCACTGCTTTGGGTTGTTCTACGAAGACAAGCGGGTGACCGGCGAGCGCCAGGCTGCCGCCAATGTAGGTGCCGATGGCGCCTGCGCCAAAGGTGAGAACTTTGAGTCTTCCGTTGAGAGGGGAGTCGGAGGAAAGCGTCATGGCTGTTCGTTGAAGTTCCAGTGGGCGTGGTCATTGACGGCGTCTATCACCCAGCGGTGCTGTTGTGGGTGGTAGAACACCCGCGCAAAGGCGGTGTTCTCGAAGCGGAAGCGTACGCCGGAGGGGTCCATGTGCGGAGTGATGCCGGTAACCGCGTGCATGAGCTGGTTGAGCAATCCGCCATGCGAGACGACGAGGTAACTGCCGGGCGAGCGGCGCAGCAACCCATGAAGCGCCTGCCCGGCGCGCAGAAACAGCGCCCAATCGCCTTCGCCGTCGCCGCCGACGGGATCGTAAGGCGTGACGTAAGGAGGCTTCGGCTTTTGCCGCACTTCGTCGGCGGTGAGCCCTTCCATTTCGCCGATGGCGCGTTCCAGCCAGATCGGGTCGAACTCGACCCTGACCTTCAGCGCCGCGGCAATGATTTCTGCCGTCTCTTTGGCGCGGCTGAGCGGGCTGGAGATGATGAGGTCGAAACTGGCATTCTCCCTCTTCCAGCGTTCTGCCAGCGCGCGCGCCTGGTCGCGCCCTTTATCGGTAAGGGGGTAGTCCGACTGTCCCTGCCAGCGCGACTGGGCGTTCCCCAGCGATTCGCCGTGGCGCAGAAAGACAAATTGATAAACAGGTGTTTCGTTCATTCCGCCCTCTTTTTGAGATGGTACACCGGTCTTTGCTTGACCTGTTGGAAGATGTAGCCGATATATACGCCGATGAATCCCAGCACAATCAGGATCACACCGCTGGCGATCAAGATGATGAACATGAGCGAACTCCAGCCCGGCGCCAGCGTGGAAGTGTCACCTTTGAGCCAGAAGGAATACACGTAGAGCATCTCGAGCGCAGCCAGGCAAAGGAAGATCACGCCGGCGCTCATGCCGATATAGAGCGGAACCAGCGAAAACGAGAAGATGGCATCCATTGCCAGGCGCACCATTTTACCCAGCGAATATTTCGACCTGCCGCCCATGCGTTTGGTTTCGTGGTAAGGCAGAATAACGCTCCTGTATCCCATTGCCGAAACCATGCCGCGCAGAAAACGGTGATACTCCGGCATGGATTTCAATGCGTCCACTGCCTGACGGCTCAAGCCGCGAAAATCTGCCGCGCCGGGCACCATTTGCGTGCCGCTGATGGCGTTGATGATGCGGTAGAACGCCGCCGAGGTCAGGCGTTTGAAGGACGTTCCGCCCTCGTCCACCCGCTGCGCCTGCACTACATCGTAGCCTTGCTGGAACAACTCGATCATCTGCGGAATCAACGACGGCGGATGCTGCCCGTCGGCATCCATCGAAATGACGAAATCCCCCTGTGCAGCGTCGAGCCCGGCAGTCAACGCGGCTTGATGCCCGAAGTTGCGGGAAAGCTCCAGAACGACCACGCGCTTATCCCGGCGGGCGAGCGCATCGAGCGACTGCACGGTATGATCTTCCGAACCATCGTCCACGTAGTAAATGGTGAATTTGTAGGGAAGCGCGTCAATGACTTTGCGGACATCCTCGTACGTCTGCTCCACCACCCCCTCTTCGTTATACACAGGGATGACCAAATCAACGCGAAGTTTGGGTTTGCGAGATGGCATAGGAAATGATTTTACCACCCGCTTCACAAGCGGACCCCGTGCCTGTCTGCCAGAATGGACAGCGTGCGCGCCGCCTCTGCCTTTTTCTGCTCCTCCGTCCAGCCGAGGGCAGAGGCGAGCGCCTCTGCCAGCTCTTCCAGCCCCTGGCGTGTCAACTTTCCAAGCATTGCCAGCATGGATCGCCGCAGGATGAAGTCATCCAGGTGGATGACTTTTTCATGGGTAGCAATGAAGTGAACCTCGCGCAGGGAATAGCCCGGCAGCGCCGCGAGGGGCTGGTCTGCGCCTTCGGAGATGAAGCCGGCAACGGCTTCGGCGCGCGTGCCGTAACGTTCGAACAAGGTTTGCACTCGCTCGAAAGGCAGCCCCGTCCAGGCGGCGAGGCTTTGAATCTGGCGGCGCATTTCCTCTGGCGTGGAGGGGTAACCGTGCCCTCCGCCAATCGGCAGGGATTCGGTATGCCGGGTTCGCTTGAGGTTGAGGTATTCGAGGACTTTGTCTGTGGTTTGTTCGGAGAAGGCGCGGAAGGAAGTCCACTTGCCGCCCACCAGCGAATAGACCGGGAAGGCAAGGTGAGTCCATTCGCCGCTCAGCACTTCGATGCTGTGATCGCGCGAAATCTGTCCGGTGCTTTTGGCAGCGGTGCGGGGGAGCGGGCGAACGCCCGAGAATTGGAAAACGATGTGTTGGCGCGTCAGGTTGAGGGTAGGAAAGACGCGTTTGATCATGTCGAGGAAGTAGTCAATTTCTTCGTCGGTGCAGCGCACGTCGTCCGGGTCGCTTACGGGGATGTCTGACGTGCCGATGAGCACGCGGTCATACAAAGGGAAGATTAATACAATGCGTCCATCTTTGTTTTCAAAGAAGAATTCATATTCGCCGATGGCTTGGCGCAGTTCATCGTGCTGAACGACGATGTGTGAGCCTTTCGTGCCGCCGATGAAGCGGGAGGAAAGCCCTAGTTTTTGATTGGAGAAGTCAATCCACGCGCCGCTGGCGTTGACAACCAGTTTGGGTTTGACCTCGAAGGTTTCGCCTGTCAGTTCGTCGCGCAGGATGACGGTATCTTCCATGCCGCTGACCATGCTCATGTAGTTGAGGGCATGTGCGCGTGGATTTTCCTGTTCGGCGTCGAGCAGTATTTCCACGGCAAGCCGTTCGGGGTTAAGGATCGCACCGTCGTAATAAACCGCCGCGTTCACAATGGCCGGATTGAGTTGGGTCCAGCGTTTAAGGGCGGCTTCCCGCGAAAGGAATTGGTGACGCGGCACGACGCGCGTCTTCCCCGTGTAAGCGTCGTAGAGCATCAACCCCAGTTTGATGACCACCGAACCGCGCTCGCTGGGGCGTTCCAGCAGACCGAGGAATTTCAGCGGCGCGTTGAGCAACCCCGAAAAATGTTTGAACATCGGGATGGTGGTCGGAAGCGGCTTTACCAGATGCGGCGCGTTCTGGATCAGGCGGTTGCGCTCGCGCACTGCCTCACGCACGAGGCGGAACTCGCCGTTTTCCAGATAACGTATGCCGCCATGCGCCATGTGCGAGGAGGCGGCTGACGCGCCCGAACAAAAGTCGCCGCGGTCCACGATCAACACGTTCACGCCGTTGAGCGCCAGGTCGCGGAATGTGCCGATGCCGTTGATCCCCGCGCCGATGATGAGAACGTCGAGCGAGGGGTTAGTCCGAAGGGAAGAGAGAATTTCTTGTCGGTTCATGTTCCATCCTGTTTGACGATAGACCGTAGCCCCAATCAACCATTACAGTCCACGGTCTAGACCCAATCGAACGTGCGCGTGACGGCTTTCTTCCAGCCTGCATACAATTTCTCGCGGGTAGTCGAATCCATCTGCGGTTTCCATTCGCGGTCTTTTGCCCAGTTGACGCGCAATTCATCGAAATCCTTCCAGAAGCCAACCGCCAGCCCCGCCGCATACGCCGCGCCGAGAGCGGTCGTCTCCGCCACTTTAGGGCGCACAACTGGCACATTGAGAATGTCTGATTGAAATTGCATCAGCAATTCGTTGAAGACCATGCCGCCGTCCACATTGAGGGTGGTCAATTTTACGCCGGAGTCTGCCTCCATGGCGTCGAGCACTTCGCGCGTCTGGAAGGCGGTGGCTTCGAGCGCGGCGCGGGCGATGTGTCCTTTGTTGACGTAGCGCGTCATCCCAACGATAACACCGCGCGCGTCAGATTTCCAGTACGGGGCGAACAGTCCCGAAAATGCGGGGACGAAATAGATGCCGCCGTTATCTTCGACAGTTTTCGCCAGCGCCTCCACCTCCGCCGACGACTGAATCAGCCCCAAATTATCTCTCAGCCACTGGATGAGCGCCCCCGTGATGGCGATGGAGCCTTCCAGCGCGTAGACGGCTTTCTGGTTGCCAATCTTATAGCCGAGCGTGGTCAACAGCCCCGCCTTCGATGGAACGGGTTTCCCGCCCGTGTTCATCAGCATAAAGCAGCCCGTGCCGTAGGTATTCTTGGCTTCGCCTGCCGAGTAACACGTCTGCCCGAAGAGTGCGGCTTGCTGGTCGCCGAGGTCGCCCGCAACGGGGATGCCTTCCAAAGCGCCTTTCGCCGCGCCGTAGATTTCCGAAGATGATTTTATCTTCGGCAATAGAGCGCGAGGGATGCCGAGCAGGGACAAAATCTCCTCATCCCAATCCAGCGTTTCGAGATTCATGAGCAGGGTGCGCGAGGCGTTGGTCACATCGGTGACGTGCTCTCCCGTCAAATTCCAGATCAGCCAGGTGTCAATGTTGCCGAATAGCAGGTCGCCGTTTTCGGCTTTCTGCCGCGCCCCTGGCACATTATCCAGAATCCATTTGATCTTTGGTCCCGAAAAATACGTTGCCAGCGGCAGACCCGTCTTTGCCCGAAAACGATCCTGCCCGCCTTGCCGCGCCAATTCATTACAAATTTCATCCGTGCGGGTATCCTGCCAGACAATGGCATTGTAAACAGGCAGCCCCGTCTGTCTGTCCCACACCACCGTCGTCTCGCGCTGATTCGTCACCCCAATGGCAGCCACCTGCCTGACTACGGATGACTGGTCACTGCCTACTGATGACTGATCACGGTTTACTTTTCCCAGCGCGCCCACCATCACTTCCTGCGTATTGTGCCAAATCTCCAGCGGGTCATGCTCCACCCAGCCGGGCTTGGGATAAATCTGCTGGTGTTCCTTTTGAGAGACAGACACCACCTCTCCCGCGTGGTCAAAAAGAATGCAGCGTGTGCTGGTGGTGCCCTGGTCTATGGCGGCGATATATTTCGACATGTAAAACCTCCTGTTGGTGTTAAGACCATTCGCGCCCGCCGGCCAGAAAGGACTTGCCGCTCATGGGCTTTTTGCCGGCTGGCTGAACTTCATCGAGAATAAGCGCCCCGCCTCGCGCCGCGACTGCAGGCTGATTCTGGATGACCAGCCTTTTTCCCGCTTCGACCGCCCTCACCCCTGACCCCTCTCCCAAAGGGAAGGGGGCGATATGCGCGCGATGGATTTTGAGTATCGTTCCGTCGAAATCCATGAAGGCGCCGGGCCACGGGTTAAATGCTCTCACTTTTCGCTCCAGTTCGCTCACGTCGGAGGTGAAGTCGAGCCTGCCGTCTTCTTTTTTGAGCATGGGCGCGTAGGTGACGCCCTCTTCGGGTTGCGGAGTCGGCGTCAGTTTGCCGGCGAGGTAATCGGGCAGGGTGTCGAGGAGCAGGTCTGCTCCCAGCGTGGATAAGGCTTGGGAGACCGAACCCGCTGTCAGGTCGGGGGTGAGGCGGAGGGGGCGTTGTGTCAGGATGGGGCCGGTGTCTAATCCTGCGTCCATTTGCATGATGGTCACGCCTGTTTCTTCGTCGCCGGCGAGGATGGCGGCTTGTATGGGCGCCGCGCCGCGCCAGCGTGGTAGCAGGGAGGCGTGGACGTTGAGGCAGCCGAAGCGCGGCAGGTGGAGGACTTCGGGTTTGAGAATCTGACCGAAGGCAGCCACCACAATCAGGTCGGGAGACCAGGCGCGCAGTTGTTCCATGGCGGCAGGTTCGCGCAGTTTTTCGGGTTGGATGACGGGGATGCCCAGCTGGAGGGCGAGGGTTTTGACGGGCGGCGGTTTGAGTTCGCGCCCGCGCCCGGAGGCTCTGTCGGGCTGGGTGACGACGCCGATGACGGTGTGGGTTTGCGCGAGGGCGCGCAGGGTGGGGAGGGCGAAATCTGGTGAGCCCATGAAGACGATGCGGGTCATGGGGTGATTTTACCAGCCCGGCTTGTGGGTGGAAGCAAACAGCCTCCCGGCGTTTGCGGCGTTGATAAACCAGAGACCGATGTAGCCGCCTTTGGGGTTGAAGAATGCCTGGTCGGCTGCGTTGAGGGTGCTGAAAGGGAAGAAATTGCCGAATTGCGTGAATCCGCAGGGGGATCGGTGAGTATCACCCAACCAGAAAAAAAGCCGCTCTCGTTTGAGAACGGCTTTTTTTTGTTACGGCTGTCGTTTATTTGAGCTTGAAGTTGGCGATGTGGATTGAACCGTCCTTGAGGATCATGATGAACTGACGGCACGTCCCCGCCCACGGTTTGCTGGTTTTCCAGACATACACGTACTGATCTGCTGACATATCGTAGGAAAGGCTGCTGCCGCCTGCATTCACGGTTTGTTCCACGTTCCCCAGCGGCGCGCTGGAATCACAGGCAATCTGCCGAGATAGTGGATACCCGTTCAGGAAAATATCCATGCCCTGGAAGCCATCCAGGCTGAACTTGATTGGAATGCTATTCCCCGCCTTTGTCACATTGAACACCGGCAGGTTGTCCACTGGCTGGAAGAAGCCGGAGAAGTTGTAGTGAAGCAGGTCAAGCCCCACGATGACCGGGTCGTGGTCGGAGGAGCGGGAGGCGTTCGGCTCGTAGAGGGCGTCTTGCGAAGGCGGTTTGAAGGAGGTGTCGTAATCGAGCACGTCGGGTTCATCGGAGTTGATGTGCCAGTCGGCTGCGCCGGTGATCTGGTGGAACATGCTTGGGTTTGCAAGGGCATGGTCGAGGTAGCCGGCTTGTCCGTCGAAGGTGTAGGAGTAGGCGTAGGCGCCCTGGAAGTGCGCGATGAGGTTGGTGTAATCGTCGCCTGTGCCGGGGGTGTCGTCGGCGCCGGCTTTGATGGCGTCAATGGGGTTTTCCATGGCGTAGGAGTTCAGGTCGCCGATGATGAGGAAGTCGGCGTCGCCGCTGCCGGTTGGGTCTGTTGCGAGCCAGTCTACCAGGGCTTGTGCGGCGAGGGTGCGGGTGCCGCTGCAGTTGCCCTGTCCGTCGCCGGTGTCGGGGTCGCCAATGTCGTCGCAGGCGGAACCTTTGGATTTGAGGTGGTTGACCACGACGGTGAAGCGTGCGCCTGTGCCGACTTCTTCGAAGGTTTGGGCGAGGGAGGGGCGGCTCTTTGTGTCAATGAAGCGCGGGTCAACGGAGGAGTCGAGGATTTTGAAGGGTCCGACGGGGGTGACTCTGGATGGTTTGTAGATGATGCCTACTTTGATGGCGTCGGTGCCGATGGTGCCGGTGTCAATGTAGGCGTAGCCGGGCAGTCCGGCGACGATGTCTGCGAGCGGTTCGACGCCGGTGGTGTTTTCCAGTTCGTTGAGGCCGACGATGTCTGCATCCAGGCCGGCGAGGGTGGCGAGGAGTTTGGCGCGCTGGCGGGTGAGTTCGTCGGGCTGGTCAGAGTCCCAGCCGCGGCATTCCACGTTTTGGAGGGGTCCGCATTTGTTGTCGAGGGGGTTGCCGGTGGGGTAGTCTGGGGTGAGGAAGTAGTTGAGGGTGTTCAGGGATGCGACGCGCAGGCTTCCGCCGACCGGTTCGGGTGCGGCTGGGCGGGGGTTGACGGGGGTGTAGTCGGCGGGTCCGGTGGGGATGATGCGGTAGAGGTTGAAGTCGTAACCGAGGACGCCGACTGCATTGGTGACGAGGTCGCCGCCGCGGAAGCGATTATCGAGTGAGAAGGGGAGTCCGTTGGGGTGGCGAAGGGTGGCGGGGTTTTGCGCGCTCTGGGCATCGTCGAGGGTGATGCGTCGCAGGGTGTTGGCGAGGGTGCGGGCGTTGGCGGCTGCGCCGGGTTCGTCAATGGCGGTGCCGGTGAAGGGGCGGGTCTCGCCGGGCAGGGGGAGGGCAAGTACGATTTCGCCGAAACGGTCATAGTTGAAGTATTCGGCGATGACGAGGTCCTGCGGGAAGCGTACGAGCATGCCTTCGTAGCGTTCGAAGTCGTTGATGCTGTTGACGGGCAGGGTCACGTCGAGCGGGGCGATTGTGGCGGTGCCGCATTGGACGATGTTGGCGGCGGGGACTGCGGCGGTGTTGCTGTTGGAGCCGTTGAGGGTGGTTTGGTTGAAGCGTTCGCGGGCGTAGCCGGTTACGCGGACGACCTGCCCCGCGCTGACGAGGTTGGATGCGCCGGTGTAGACGAAAATGCCGTCGGATGTGGCGGGGTCGCCGTCGCCGTTGAGGTCCTGAAGGTAGAAGCCGGAGGCGCTGGCGGTGCCTTCGAAGTCACCGACTACAACGCCTTGTGTGGTGACGGTGCCGGTGATGGCGGCGGAAAGGCCGCTGCCCTGAATGGCGTAGATGGGGGTGTATGTGGTGGCGCAGACATTGAAGGGGGAGAAGCCAACTGTGAAGTTGACGGTCATGTTGTCTGGCGGGTCGTTGGTGTCCTGGTCGCTGATTTGATTTGCGAGGATGGTCAGTGTGCAGGTTTCGCCGTGGGTAAGCGAGATGGCGGGGTCGAGGGTGAAGGTGGTAGGTCCGCCGCTGTAGGATGCGGAGACTGTTCCGCTGGTGGAGCAGGAGAGGTCGAACCAGGGGTCGGTGACGTTGACCGGCTCGCTGAATGTGACGGTGAGGTTGGCGTCAACGGGGAAATCGGTGGCGCCGTTCGAGGGGAAGGTGCTGGTGACTTCGGGGGCGGCATCTTCTGGGGCGCAGTTTGCCACATGGTTGCCGAGTCCGTCGAAGGTGTCTGTGGGGAACGCATCCCATTCCACTGACGGGTCGAAGACATCTGTGCCATTGGGGTCGCCGGCGCAGATGGTGTTTTTGCGGCGCAAGGTGTTATCGGCGGTGACTCCACCCCATTCGGTGCCCGGATCGAAGCCGATTTGCCCAATTACGTCTATGATCGTTGTGCCTTTGCGAAGGACTACCGCATCGTCGCCGTTGAACCAGCCCGCGCCGTTGGTTTGATCTGCCTGGGCAAGGATGGTTGCATTGGCGGAGGAATGGGCAATGACATATACATCGCCATCTGCCACTGTGCCGGTCAGGTTGATGGTCAACCCTGGGGAGGCACTGCCGTTGAAGAACATCTGGATGTTGTAGCCGCCGGCAGCAAGGTTAATGGCAGTTCCGGTGCCGTTGTATATCTCAAGCGCCTTGTTGTTGCTGGAGCCTTCGATATATTCCGAAAAAAATAGCTCTGAAGGCGCCGCGGCAGTTGCCATTTTTGCGGGCATCAGAGCCATTAACAGTGCCAGTATGAGCATACTGGTGAGAAATGGATGGATTTTTCCAGTCATCGTTCGCTCTCCTCTTTTGTGGATGAAATGGATTGAGATGCGGCGGGTGCCAGCCGCGCCGTCTTTTTCATTCTATGGTAGTCAGGGTAAAAAAGCAAGGTACATGTAACCTTTTCGAGCGCTTTGATTAGAACTTGTCTCAAAAATACCTGGCCGCCTGACAGTTTCATTTTCTGCCCCACCGCCCGACGATCAATTGTCAGTCTCAGTACTTCACGAAAGGGCGTAATTGGCGTTCTCTAACGCCAGTTTTGCGCTAGAGAGCGCACACTACGCGAGGTTTTCGTGATCTACTGAGTCTGATCTCCCCAAAGCCCGCTTCAGCGGGCTGGCTGTGGGTATAGCCGGCGGATTTATCCGCTGGCAATGGCTCGGGGTGACATTTTTGAGATGATTTGTAGTATTACAGCGCAAAGTTCGACGCTAGAGAGCGTCTCTTACGCTGTGGCGCAGGCGGACGTTCTCCCCTGGCGCTTGCCTGCCATTGCGAAGCATTCCCGAAGCGAAGCGGAGCGGGATGGCATGCTCAACCTTGCGCCCTAATGCTAGGGCAGTTCGGAATGAGCGAAACAAACATCCCGAAGGGTTCCCCGTAAAACCTTCGGGATGTTTCTGTTTGAGAGCTTCGCGGCTAGTCGAGAAGTTCTTTAGGGATATTGCCGCCGTTGGCTGCAATTTGCCGCAGAACTTCCTTGTGGAGCCAGGTGTTCATCTTGGAGTAATCGCCGCCGATATATTCTTGCGGGCAGCCAAGTTCTTTGGCGAGTTCGATGCGGGCGGCTTTGCTCGAGTCGAGTTCGAGCAGGGTGAGCAAGTCCACGATGGATGTTTTCCAATTGAGGTTTTTGCCCTTGCTCATTTCCTCCAGTTTTTTGACCACATCCACCTCAGAGATGGGGGTTGGGGCGGCGGCTGCTTTTTGCGCGCCAGTTTCCCTTTCATTGCGCTCTTCAATGACGGCTGGCGCAGGTTTCGGCGCGGCGGGAGCAGGTTTTGCCGCAGGGACGGTGGGTTTGGGGGTTGCAGCAGCGGCAGGAGCGGCAGGTTTTGCGCCAAGCCCGGTGGATGCTGCCTGCGGAGTTTCCTCCTTCTTTCCCAATCCTAACTTTCCGAGAATTTTGCTGAACAGACTCATGTTTTTTTTCCTTTCTTTCCTTTTGTAATATCAAGAATGCCAATTCGACATCGTATTGATTGAATCTATTATACCGCCTTACAAGTTTGCAAACTGTTTGAAGTGGTTCCCCCGATGGGTTGATTTATCTTGCTCTACCGGCAGAGTTGCTGATTGGTATTAGACTTTGATGTTACGCACCGTCCCGAAGGTTTGGGCAAAATCCAAGCCTGATTTACGTGAGCCTTCGGGACGTTTTGCGTAAGGTGAGTTAGACTTTATCGGAATTAACGTTTTTTCCACGAAGTTCACGAAGAAACGCGAATTTTGCCTCTTTTTCGTGATCATTCGTGTTCTTCGTGGATAGAAACTCTTATTTCCGATAGAGTCTATTATATAATCCGCCCCATGAAATCACAGCCTCGCTTTTGGACGCGCGATTCGGGAGTTATGCTGGGCGGGTTCTTCGTAACCCTCTTCCTCATCGTTTACATCTGGTGGCCCCTGGCGGAGGAGGTCCTTGCCTATGTGAATTGGAGCGGCGCGTGGTGGCGCTACATGGACTGGCTGCTGCTTGGCATTTTTGGTTTCATGTCGGTCACTATCATTGCCCGCGCAGACCTCAAAACCGACCTGCTCATCGTCTTTGTCGGCATTTGCGGCGGGCTTGCCATCGAATCATGGGGCACGCAGACAAACCTGTGGCATTATTACACCGCCGAACGTCCGCCGCTGTGGATCATCCCTGCCTGGCCCATCGCCTCGCTCTCGATTGACCGCATCACAAGAGCCATTAAATGGATGTCGGAAAAAATCGAACTGCGCGCGGACAAAAAAATTCATCCTTCATCATTCATCCTTCTGTATTGGCTCACCTTCGCCTCTTTCCTGACCCTGATGCTGGTCTTCGTTTCCCCAACCTTTGACAAGTCCTTTACCTGGCTTGCGCTGACGCTCTGCCTGCTCCTCACCTTCACACCTGTTGATTACCGCTTTGCTTTTCTCACTTTCGTTGCCGGCGCTGGACTGGGTTACTTCCTCGAACTGTGGGGCACCACACGCGCCTGCTGGACGTATTACACGTTGGAAACGCCGCCGCTGTTCGCGGTGCTGGCGCACGGGATGGCGGCGGTCGCGTTTTGGCGGGCGGGGTTGATGCTGAAAATGCTTGGGGTGAGATTCGGCTTTTCGAAGCCTCGGCAGGCGCCGGCGGGGGAAGAAGCGTAAAAGTCTTGAAGTTCCAAAGGGGGATTTTCAGCGTTCGAGACTTTTTTCCTGTGGCGTTAAATTCATCCTGAAGTGACATTGCGCAACTTGACAGGAGGGAAAAGTCATCTATAATGTGACCAGCAGGTCATATGACCAGCAGGTCACATTATATGCCCAAATCAACCTTTCTCAATCTTCCCGAAGAAAAACGCAACGTCATTCTCAACGCGGCAATTGATGAATTTGCCGAGTATGGATTGGAAAACGCCTCGACGAACCGCATTGTGTCTAAAAGCGGTATTTCAAAGGGCAGTTTCTACCAGTATTTCGAAGATAAGCAGGATCTCTTCATGTATCTGCTGACGGTGCTGGAGCGCGAGAAGATGGAGTACTTCAAAGGCAAGCACCCGCCGAGCATGAACATGGATACTTTCCAGTATTTCCGCTGGATGATCAAGACGGGCATGGAATTCAACTCTGCCTATCCCCGCCTGGTGCAAGCCATCAGCCGGGTGATGTTTAATGAAGGTATGTATTACAAGAACTTCGCCAACATCCGTGAGCGGTCTATGCAGGGATTGCGTACCATGATCCGCGAAGCGATTGAGCGCGGCGAGGTGGACCCCAGCGTAGATGTAGAACTGGCGGTGATGATCATGGAAACGTGGAGCAACGCCATCAGCAATTACATCCTGCAGGAAGGCATGAAACAGAAAGATATCATGAAGTGGGTGCGCTCCGCAAAGACCCAGCAAATGATTGACAAAATGTTGTACGTGATGGAATACGGCTTGCGAAAGACCGAATCGGATTTCGAAAAGAACTTTCAGGAAAGGACAACACCATGACTCTCTTTCTGCGCCTGGCATGGCGCAACGTATGGAGACAGCGCCGCAGAACGCTCTTGATTGCTGTTGGCATGGGCGTGACGATGGCAATGCTCGTCTTCTACGATGGTCTCATTGGCGGCTTCGAGCAAGCCATCTATGGCAACGCCATCCAGCTGCTCGGCGGCAACATTCAGGTTCATGCGGCGGGATATAGTGAAAAGCTCGGGCGCAAGCCTTTGCTCCCGCTGGCAGACCCCGATGCGGTGGTGCAGGCGGCGGAAGCGCGCCCGGAGGTGGTCGCCGCCTCCAGGCGCATTGTGACCGGCGGGCTGGTCACCAACCGTGAGGGCGCGTTTGCCGTCTCGATTATCGGCATCGAAACCGATAAGGAAGCCCATATCACGCCTGTCGCCGCCAACATCTCGAAGGGACGTTATCTCACCCCCGACGACGGCGATTTCATCGTCATCGGGCAGGGACTTGCCACCGCGATGAACGTGGACGTGGGTGACCGCATCACCATGGTCGGCAACGCCGTTCACGAGCAGACACGTCAGCGCACCATGACCATCGTCGGCATTTACGATGTCGGCGTGCCGACGGTCGAAAAAGCCATGATTTACCTTTCGCTGAAAGAGGCGCAGCAACTCTTTGGGCTGGAAGGGCAGGTGACCGAAGTGGTCATTTCCCTCAAGCAGATTGGGCAAGAGCCGCCGGTGGTAGAAGCCATCCGCCGCGCCGCGCCCGGCTACGAAGTGGACACATGGGAAAATTCCTTCCCCGACTTGAAGCAGACCATGGACATGAAAACCGGCGTCATGAGTTACCTTGGCATATTCCTGCTGGGCATTGCCGCCATCGGCATCCTCAATCTGCTGATGATGGCGGTTTTCGAGCGCACACGCGAGATCGGCGTCATTGGCGCGCTGGGATTGAAGCCCTATCAAATCACCTTTCTATTTTTGCTCGAAGGAATTTTGATTGGCTTGATGGGCGCAGCCTTCGGCGCGGTTCTCGGCACGCTTCTCAACGGAACCTTGAGTGTCGTCGGTCTCGACTACAGTCAGTTTGCCAGCCTGACGGAATACACCGCCCTCATCAGCGGACGGATCTACCCGCAAATTGCACCGTTGAAGGTGATACAGCATGCTTTCACCATCGCGATCATTTCTGCGCTGGCGGCGTTGTACCCCGCCCTTCAAGCCTCCCAGCGTGAACCGGCCGAGGCGCTGCATTATGTGTAACGGAATGCTGCCTGACTGCTCGATTCTTTGCTTACGCGGCATTCCTTGCGTACCCGGCGTTCTCTAACGCCGCCTCTCCAGAAAAGAGACCATCCTATGATCAACTACTTCAAACTGGCATACCGAAACCTGGGCAGGCATCGCCGCCGCTCGCTCCTTTCCGGGCTGGCGCTGGCTCTTGGCACCGCATTGTTGATGTTCATTGCCGCCTTTTTTCAGGGTGAGATGCGCAGCGCTATGGAATCCACTTTGCGCCTCAATAGCGGACATCTTCAGGTGCGCGATGCAGACTACGACCCCGATAAACTCAGCGTGGCATGGGACTATCTGATTGAAAATCCCCAGCAAATCGCAGCGCAGATTCAAACCCTGGACGTGGTTCAAACAGCGACTCCGCGCCTGTTTGCCAGTGGCATCGTCTCGGTGCGGGATGAATCGGTGGGTGTCCAAATCATCGGTGTTGACCCCGCTTCCCCGGCGAACGATCCGTACCGCACGCTCACGGCAGGAGCGTTTCTCACCGCCGACGACCGCGACGGAATTCTGATTGGGTATCCGCTGGCTCAAAGCCTTGGGCTGAGCGTGGGAGATAAACTCACCTTGCTGGTCAACACCGCTGACGGCAGCGTGGATCAACAACCCTTCACTGTGCGCGGAATCTTCACCACCGGCACCACCGCTTACGATAAAGGTATCGTATTTCTACCGCTTGCCAAAGCGCAGGCGTTTTCAGGCGCAGGCGACCGCGCCAGCATCATCTTTGTACTGCTCAAAGACCGTGAGCAGGCAGAGGCGGTAGCCGCCGCGATTTCCAGCCCAAACTATCAGGTCAAAACCTGGCGCGAGTTGAATCAACTGCTTGTGCTGGTCAATGATTTTTCCGATGCCTATCTGGTTGTCATCAACCTCATCATCCTGGGTGTGACCGTTACAGTCATTGTCAACACCTTGCTGATGTCTGTTTTCGAACGCACGCGCGAAATTGGCATCCTCTCTGCCATCGGCATGAAGGGACGCCAGATTGTCACGCTCTTCCTCGCAGAAGCCTTCCTGCTCGCGCTCGGCGGCGTGACTGCCGGCACACTGGCTGGCTGGGCAGTCTCCGCTTATTTTGGGAAAGTCGGTATTTACTTCGGCGACCTTGGCTTGAGCGCCGATATGCTCCTCGAAGACCGCATCTACACCTACCTGACGCTCGAATCTGCCGTCAACCTGATCGTTACTGCCTTCGTCATCACCCTGCTTGCTTCGCTTTACCCCGCGCGGATGGCTGCACGCATGGAACCGGTGGAAGCCTTACACAGCGCGCAATAAAGTAGAACAAGTCTATAGACTTGTTCTACGAGCAACAAGGAGAAACAACATGGAAGTCGCAAAATTGACCAACGTCACCCGCATCTACAAAATAGGGCAGGTGGAAACCCGCGCCCTCAACGGCGTCAACCTGACCATCGAAAGCGGAGAATTCACCTCGCTGGTGGGTCCCTCCGGCTCGGGCAAGACCACCCTCCTGCAACTCATCGGCTGTCTCGATCAGCCCACCAGCGGCAGTGTCATCATCAGCGGTGTGGAGACCACCGGCCTCAACCGCAACCAGCGCGCCGATCTGCGTAAAGGTACGATTGGTTTTGTGTTCCAGTTCTTTGCGCTCATCCCCACCCTCACCGCCTACGAGAATGTGGAAATGCCGCTCCTGCTCAACGGCAAGAGCGCCGCTGAACGGCGCAGGCGTGTGATGGAACTGCTCGAAGCGGTCGGCATGGCAGACCGCGCCAACAACCGCCCCGATCAACTCTCCGGCGGACAGCAGCAGCGCGTCGCTGTCGCCCGAGCGCTTGTCACAAACCCCAAACTGATCCTCGCCGACGAACCTACTGCCAACCTGGATACCGAAAACGGCGAGCAGGTCATGGAAATTATGAAGAAACTCAACAAAGAGACCGGCACCACCTTTGTCTTTGCCACGCATGACCCGCGCGTCATCAAATATGCCAACCGTGTGGTCACATTGCAGGATGGCGTAATCGTCAAAGACGTGCCGGCAAACGGAAAGTCGTAGAGAGAATGAAGAAAACCAACCTGATTGTGCTTATCGTAATGACATTGGCGCTTTCTGCCTGCGGCGCGCCTGCCACACCCACCCCCATTCCCACCATCGTGCTGGGAGATGACGCGGGGAACGCGGCGCCCCGTCCCGTTGTCAGCGGAGGGAATGTCGTCGCCTCGGCAGTCCTCGTCCCTGCGCAGGAGGCGCATCTGGCTTACGTCAGCGGCGGGACCGTTACGAAGGTCAATGCGAAAGTTGGAGACCGGGTGACTGCGGGGTACATCCTGGTGGAACTGGATGACACCCTCGCCCGCCTGGAAGTGGAAAGCGCTCAGCGCGTCTTGCGCGAACTGACTTCTCCCGCTGCCATTGCCGCCGCAGAACAGGCGGTGGCAAACGCTCAGCAAGCCTACGACGAAGCCAAAAAGAAAGCCGACAGCCTCAACCGCCGCTTCGCCGATACAGTCACTCGTGATTACCTTGAAGCGCAGGTCACTCTGGCACAGCAGGCGTTGGACCTGGCGCGGGAAGCCTACAACAGCACCCGCGGGCTTTCTTCTGCCGACCCGGCGCGGGCGAAAGCCGCCACCGCTCTCTATAACGCCCAAAAGGCATATAACACCGCGCTGGCAAACCTCAACTGGTTTACCGAAAAACCCTCCGAAACTGAAGTTGCCCGCATTACGGCAGATTTCAACGCCGCTTCGGCTGCCTTACAGGAGGCACAGTGGTATCTTGCCGCGTTGAAAGGCGAGACGGTTCCTGTGGATGCCAGCGGGGCAAAACTTGCCCAACTTCAACAGGCGCGCGCCGATCTGCAAGCCGCGCAGATTCGCCTCCAACAGACCCGCCTGATTGCTCCTTTTGACGGTTTGGTGACGCGGGTGGACGTGATTGCCGGTGAATACGCCGCCCCGGGCAGGACGTTGATCGTCCTCAGCGATGTGGACCACTTACAGGTCAAAACCACCGATTTGAGCGAGCGCGACGTTGTGAAAATCAAAGCCGGCGACCCAGCCACCATCCTTGTTGATGCGCTCAATCAGGAGTTCAAAGGAAAAGTTCTCTACATCTCTCCGCTGGCGTCTGTCCTCGGCGGAGACGTGGTGTACGAGGTCACGCTTGCTTTCGAGGAACAGCCCGCCGGAGCGTTGGCAGGTATGACAGCCGATGTCACGTTTGGAGAGTAATGCGTGAACAGCATTGCAGCGCAAGGTTGGGCATGCCCTCCCGCTCCGCTTCGCTTTGGGGATGCTTCGCAATGGCAGGCAAGTACCAGGGGAGAACATCCGCCTACGCCACAGCGTAAGAGACGCTCTCTAGCGTCGAACTTTGCGCTGTAATAATAGTCATCAGTAAACAATGATCGAGACGCGGATGCACTATAATGTCCGCGTCTTTTTCTACCTGAAACCTGACACCGGAGAACCTATGACCCTTCCCACCAAAATCACCGTCATCGGCGCGGGCTCGGCATCTTTTGGGGAAAATACATTATCTGCCATCATGCGCTCGAAAAAATTACGCGGCTCCACGCTTGCCCTCGTGGATCGAAACGCCGACAGTTTGGATATTGTCTATCGTCTGGCGAACAGGCTCAACGTCGAGTGGGATGCGGGGTTTGTCATCACGGCGCATACCCATCATGCTGAGGCGCTGCCCGGCAGTCAATTCGTTGTGAATGCCATCGAAGTCGGCGCGCGTGAAAATTTGTGGCAGCGCGATTTCGAGATTCCCCTCAAATATGGTGTGCGTCAGCCGTATGCCGAAAACGGCGGACCCGGCGGCTTTGCCCACGCGGCGCGCAACCTTAGACCCATCCTGCAAATTGTCCACGACATGGAGCAAGCCTGTCCCGAAGCATGGTTCGTCAACTTTACCAACCCGATGATTCGCATTTGCGACGCAGTGAACCGCCACAGCCGCATCAAAGCAGTGGGACTGTGCCATCAGATTTACGCGGGGTATGTCATGGTTGGCGTTGCGCTGGCAAAAGATCTCGGTATCGAAGTGCCCGAGGGACTCACCGGCTTGCATGCCGCAGTGGATCAACATCCGCTTCAGCATCGCGTGCGTGAGCAAATCGTTCCGCTGGTAGATATTCGCGCGGCGGGATTGAATCACTTTACATGGATACTTTCCATCACAGACCGCCGCACCGGCGAAGACCTGTACCCGCTCTTTCGCAAACGCTTCTTCGAACTGGACCCGAACTTTGAGCCGCTCACGAGAGACGTTTTCTCCATCTTTGGCTTGTTTCCGGTTCCCGGGGATACGCACCTGTGCGAATACCTGCCCTGGATGAGCGACCCGAACACCAAACCCTGGGAGAAGTACAACATCCGCTTATATGATTGGGATTTGATGGCGTCGGTGCGGGAATTCGAACTGTACCGTTTGAATGAAATGGCAAATGGCGACGCCACCATCGAAGGTCTGCTCGATACCGATTCAGAAGGCGCGCTCGAGATGATCGAAAACGTGGCAGGCGCAGGGAATCATTATCACCTTGCCGCGAATCTGCCGAACGCAGGGCAAGTTAACAATTTACCCTACGGCGCAACTGTTGAAACGCCGGTGCATGTCAACGGCGCAGGGATTCAGGCAGTGCATGTCGGCGCACTGCCCGAACCCATTGCTGAACTTTGCCGCCGCGAAATTGCCGCCGCCCAACTCTGCGTAGATTCGGTGGTCGAAGGTTCGCGCGAAAAGGCTTTGCAATGTCTCCTGCTCGATCCCGTTGTTGCCGATATTGACACAGCCAGGCGCATCCTCGATGATTACCTGACCGAATACAAAGAATACCTTCCGCAGTATTGGAAGTGATTTTTGAACGTTCGTAAGTTTAAAGGTTTGCAGGTTTAAACGTTTGAAGGTTTGAAGGTTTACAAGTTCAGAGGTTGATGTGGAAATTAAAAATTTACCTGCATCAGATGATGAGTTGACCCGCCAGGCGGCGAAACTGCTGGTGGATGCCTTTCGCGAGCACTGGTCCGCCGCCTGGAAAACCTTTGAAGAAGGACTGGAAGAAATTCATGAAATGCTCGATCTGCAGCGGATACTCCGTGCGGCGGTGGACGAAGAAGGCAGGCTGCTGGGTGTCATTGGCGGGATTCCCGGTTATGACGGCAGGGTGTGGGAATTGCATCCGCTGGCAGTACAACCATCCATGCAAGGGCAGGGAATCGGGCGCGCACTGGTTGCAGATTTCGAGGAGCAGGTTCGTCAACGCGGCGGGCTGACGATTATGCTCGGCACGGACGATGAAGACAGCATGACCTCGTTGTCGAACGTTGATTTGTACGAAAACACGTGGGAAGAGATTCGGAACATTCGCAACTTCAAAAGACATCCCTATGAGTTTTATCAAAAGATGGGCTTTGTCATTACCGGTGTAGTTCCAGATGCAAACGGAATCGGCAAGCCCGATATTTTGATGTCGAAAAGAGTGGGGAAATAGAGAATAGACGATGAAGCATGATGCTCTCTGTTTAAAGAAGTGATAGCACATATTCAGTACTTCACCAAAGCACGTATTAGTTTACAGCGCAACGTTCGACGCTAGAGAGCGTCTCTTACGTTGTGGCGTAGGCGGATGTTCTCCCCTGGCACTTGCCTGCCATTGCGAAGCATCCCCAACCTTGCGCTGTAATGTTAGGTGGTCTCTACCGCCGTACACAAAAAGAATTCAATCATCTAGCCACCTGACAGTTTCATTTTCCGCCCCATCGCCCGACGATAAATCGTCGGGCTGATGCCCACAAAGCCCGCTGAAGCGGGCTGGCAGTCGGTTTTAGCCGACTTTGTAGGCGTAGCCAGCGGATTTATCCGCTGGCGATGGCGGCAAGACCAGGCGAAGGACTCACGATTTTGAAAAGTGTCAGGTAGCTAGTTCAATCATCAATGCTTGAGAAGATGATATGTGCAATAATCAATTCATTGCTTGAAAAAATTTTAAAGTTTTAAAGATATTTCATCGTCAAAAAACCTTTACATAAATTCAATAATAGATACAATCTGTAATAGTCATACATCATCATGAACGATTCAATGATGCGGTCATTGAATCATAAACATCAATATCCATGCCTGATGAATGTATGATGCAATCAAGAGTAAAACCGTTTTCATAAAAGAGACTCTTGATTGATAAACGAAAAAGGACTCGACATGTATATCTGCGTATTATCAAGCACGCCCGATGATCCAAACGACAAACCTTACGACCCTTCGCCGCACATGAACGGCTTCAAGTGGAAGCACCACCTTGTCCATCCGTTGAATGTGGAAAAACAACTGCGAGATCTTGTCAATGAAGGTGTGGACGTATTCGTCAATCTCTGCGATGGTACACCCGACGACGCCCTGTCCGGCATTGGGCTTGTGCAATTGATGGAGAAGATGGGCCTCGCTTTCACCGGCGCCGATTCCAAATTCTTCGACCCCTCGCGCCAGGAAATGAAAGCCTTCGCCAAAAAAGCGAATGTACCCATCCCCAACTGGATGATGATAGACCGCGTTGAAGATGTGGAACGCGCCACGAAGAAACTACACTTCCCCATTCTGGTCAAACCGCCTCATGGCTACGCCAGCGTGGGAATCACGCGCAAATCTCGTTGTGAAAACATCGAACAGCTCGGGCAGCAGGCGGCATTCGAAATCGAACAGTTTGGGCGCGCCCTGCTCGAAGAATTCATCGAAGGACGCGAATTCACCTGTCTCATTGCCGAAAACCCAGACGACCCCAAAAAACCCATCACCTTCAAACCTGTGGAATTCATCTTCCCGCAGGGCGAGTCGTTCAAACACTACGACATGAAGTGGGTGGAATACGAAAAAATGTCCGTTGCCCCGGTGGACGATGCGCGAATTGAAAAAATCCTGCGCGAGCAAACAACCCGCCTGTTCGTTGCCATGAACGGCAACGGCTACGCCCGCTGTGACTATCGCATGGGCGCCGACGGCACCATCTACATGCTCGAAATCAACCCCAATTGCGGCATTTTTTACGCCCCCCACGAACCCGGCTCAGCGGACTTTTCACTGCTCAATGACCCCGTTTACAACCATCACAAATTCCTGAACCTCATCATCCGGGCTGCAATGGCGCGTCAAACCAGGATGCTCGCCGCCAGGATGAAAAAGCGGCAGGTTCGAAAACAAGCCGCCGAGCAACTGGCTTACGTCTAGCCTACAACTTCCGAGGCAAACACCTCGGAAGTTTTTTCTCCGCTTCGCCACCGTACAAACGCACAAAACCAAAACCGCCAAGACGCCAGGTAAGCCAGGATTTCAAGTTTTTTTACGGGCGCACTTGGCGGTAAAAAATCTAAAATGTACGGTAGAGAATTCTCCGCCATTCTGCATACCCGAAATTTGGAACCTGTGGTTAAATATTGTCAGCAACTCACAGGAGAGACATTCTATGCCAACCGAACGCAGCGATTTCTTTAAACTTGGTGATCATTTCGCCACCATCGTCGGCGACGAAGTCAAAGTCGGCGATCCGGCCCCTGAATTTACCAGCGTCATCCCAGGCTGGGTCAAGGTCAACCCCCTTCAAGAATCCAAAGGCAAAGTCATCATCCTCTCTGCCGTCCCTTCATTAGACACCGATGTCTGTGATCGCGAAACCCGCCGCTTCAACGAAGAAGCAGCCAAACTCAGCGATGACATCGTCATCTACACCATCAGTTGCGACTTCCCCATGGCGCAAAAGCGCTGGTGCGGCGCCGCCGGCGTGGACAAAGTCAAAGTCGTCTCGGATGTAGTCGAAGCGGAATTTGGCATCAAATATGGCTTGCTCATCAAAGAGCGCCGCTACCTGCGCCGCGCCGTCTTCATCGTGGGGCGCGACGGCAAACTCACATACGTCAACTATCTTCCATCGCTCGGGCAGGAACCCGATTACGACGAAGTTATCGCCGAAGCCAAAAAAGCCCTCGGGTAGATAACCATTCCCTGAACAAGCATCGTCCCGAAAGGTTGCCTCGTATCATGGCAACCCTTCGGGGCGTGTTTCCCTTATAGGATTTACGCAAAACCTTGTGTAGAGCGCGTTCTCTAACGCGTAAATCTTGTCTTATCCCAGCACAAAATTGTCAATCAGACGCGTTTTCCCAATGAAAACCGCCATCGAAAGCAGCGCTTTGCCCCTGATTTCTGTCAATTCCTCCAGCGTGTCATAATCGGCGCACGAGACATACTGCACCTCTGCCAGCGGCTCAGCCGCCAGCACCTCCTTCATTCTTTCGCGCAGCCTCTCTGCGCTCCGTTCCCCCGCCTCATACAGTTCCTTTGCTGCACTCAACGCACGGAACAACACCGTTGCTGCCTTGCGCTGTTCGGGGCTCAGATACACGTTACGGCTCGACATTGCCAGCCCGTCTGCCTCGCGCACGGTAGGGCAAACCACAATCTCGATGGGGAAGTTCAAATCCACCGTCATCCGCCGTATGACCGCTGCCTGCTGGGCATCCTTCTGCCCGAAATATGCTTTGTGCGGCTGGACGGCGTTGAACAACTTGGCGACCACCGTCGTCACCCCGCGGAAATGCCCCGGCCTCATCGCCCCTTCGAGCGGACGCGTCATCGCTTCGACCTCCACCCAGGTCTGATACCCCTTCGGATACATCACCTCCGCTGTAGGCGTCCACACCAAATCCACACCGAGCGGCTCAATCAGGCTCAAGTCGCGTTCGAGGTCACGCGGATACCGGGAAAGATCCTCATTCGGTCCAAACTGGGTGGGGTTGACAAAGATGGAGACGACTACATGGTCGCACTCCTGCCGCGCGCGGCGGATCAGAGAAAGATGCCCTTCGTGTAGATAACCCATCGTGGGGACGAATCCAACCGTCCCGTCGAGGGAGAGGCGAGCGGAGCGCAGTTCCTCCAGTGTACTTACGTTTCGCATAGTCCATCCTCCAGTCGTTGACAGATATAGAAAATATGTGCTACACTGACATTCAAACCAACTTATAATAAAGGAGAAACAATGGCTTACGCACATACCAATTCCAAAGGCACCACCTACTACCTGCACTCCAAAGGCAAAATGTTCTTCTTCTCCCGTGAAGTCAAGGAAGGCGCGCTCGAAGCAGTGCCTGCCGGCTACACCGTGGTGGAAATGAAGACGGGCATGCTTGCCCTGAAGAAGGTCCAAGCGGAAGGAACGGCGGCTGAAGCGTCTTCCGAAGTTCAGGCGTAACTGAAGTATAACCCTGTTCGCCGTCTGCTCTTTTCGGTTGAGCCGAACCTTGCGCTTTTAGATGAAACAAAAAAACGACATCTGTAACCTGTACCACTGAATCTAAAGGAACCTATACCCCGAAAGTGAGAAAATTATGCCAGCACTAAACCGTGTGCAACTCATTGGCTACCTGGGCAGAGACCCGGAAAGCAAGTACACCCCCACCGGCAAGAAGGTGGCACACTTTAGCATTGCTGTTACCAACCGTTGGAAGAGCGGCGGCGAAACAAAAGAATACACCGAATGGGTCAACGTTGAAGCATGGGGGCGGCTTGGTGAAATTTGTCAGGAATATCTCAAAAAAGGAAGCCTGGTCTATCTCGAGGGCAGGTTGAAAACCGATAAGTATGAAGACAAGGGCGAAACGAAGTATTATACGAAGGTGGTTGCCCTTGCCATGCAGATGCTCGACCGAAAGCCCAGCGATGAACCCATGTTGACTGTCGAAGAGGAAGCCGCCGATTACGAGGTGTAATGTAGTTTGTAAAAAAAGCGTCACGCCTGACGTGGCGCTTTTTTATTCCGACTTGACGGTTTTTAAGGGGAAAGCCGAAAATCTCCGCCATCGCTAGTATTACAACGCAAGGTTAGGCGCACGAAAGATTCCCAAAGCGAAGCGGAGTGGGAGGACAGGTGCAACCCGTACCTGCCGGCAGTTGACAATCACGTCCTCGCAACAGAGCAGATTCGTCGGAAAACCGGCAGGGTATCGAGCGGTGCTGGGTAATGCTCGAGCAAGGTATTGCCAGCAATTTTCTCACCTGTCCAATGATTTTGCCACTTCCCTTTTGGCAGGTAAATATCGCGCTGTGTGGTGTTCGGCGTGATTATGGGCGCGACCAGAAATTCATCGCCCAATAAAAATTCATCGTCACAGGTCAAGGCGCGTTCGTCGGAGGGGTCAAGCCAAAAGATGGGACGGATGATCGGCAAGCCTTTTTCAAGCGAGGCTTTTGCAATCTCCAAAATCTTCGGCGCAAATTCCACATGCAGGTTCGCAAATCGGCGGCAGAGGTCCGCTGCATCTGCGCCGTAATCCCATGGAGCCAAACTGAACTGCATCGAAGGCAGCAGCGCGTTCAATTGCGCCCAGCGAATCATCAACTCAGCGTCGGCTTTTTCATCGTACTCGTTGCCGCCCACCATATCGGGCAAAATGAACGGATAGCCCGCCAAACTCATCGCCAGCGCGCCCGTCAACACCGAGTGCAAGCCGTTGTCCAATCCCCACGAAGTCGTCTTATCCCATTGGCGGAAGAAAATTGGCGCGGCTTGATTGCGCCACCCCGAACGCACTTCAGTGAGACGATGATGCTTTGCAACTGCACCCACATAATTTTTTGTGTATTGGTTGGGATGGATTTTCTGATGAGTGACCGCATCATCGGGAAGGAAACACGCCTCACCTGCATCGAACTTGAAGCCGTCGCATCCGGTCTGGACCTGTAACTGATTCAGCCGCCCGAAGAACCACTCCAACGCCGACGGATTTGTCACGTCCAACAAACCGCCATGTCCCTGCCACCACGGTACGAGATAGGGCGAGCCATCCGTGCGGCGGACAAGCCAGCCGTTCTTCGTTCCTTCCGCAAAGGCAGTGGATCTTTCATCCAAAAATGGAATGACCCACGTGGTGACCTTGAAGCCTTTGGCGTGCAATTCATCAATCATCGCTTTGGGATTTGGAAAGCGCTGCGGGTCGAATTCCAGGTCGCCGTAATAGACCTGCCAGCGGTCGTCAATCTCCATCACGCCATAGGGATAGCCGTTTTGGATGATTTCATCCGCAAACTGCAAGACGACTTCCTGGCTAATGGCGGTTTTGTAACGCGCCCAGGTCGTCCATGTCGGTTTGGTGAACAAGCCTTCGGGCGGAAGTTCGGTTGGATGCCCAAAGTGTTTGACCTGGTTTTCGTAGGCGGTCACCGCGTTCTCTGAAAAATGAAATTTGAGGTCGAGAGAATTGCCTGTGAACGTGAGCAAGCCATCCCCCACCCCGCCTTTATCGAGGAAAGGACGATCCAAAAATGCGCCGCGCCCTTCGGTGGCGAAACTCCATCTGAAGCGCGGATAATCTGCGGGCGGCTGGTTCATGCCGAACTCTACGGGAGAATCCGCGATGATGAGCGTTCCGTTGGAGGAGAACCAGGCGGGGTTCAAGACGCCGCTCAAGCCGGTGGGACCGTTGTCGAAAGTATGGAAGGGCGCGCTGTGCATCATCAACTTATTGAGCGGATGCTGCTGATGGATGAGTTCGCCGCCTCCATACCAACAACCGTGGAGTTGAATTTTGATCTCGACGGGGGAATCGGCTGGAGATGTAGATAAATGCCAATGGTCAGCGGCCAACTTCAAGTCCAGAGTGAAGCGTGGGAATTCTGCGGTGACGGATGAATCGCCGCTGCGGAGATGCGGCGCGGAATCAGAATCCAGCCGCACGGTCATCATCACTTGATTATTTTTTTTGAAGGAGATGGAGAAGGGATGGGGAGTGGTTTCGATTTGAATCATATGCAATCCATGCCCCCTCCGCCCGCTGGGCGCCTCCCCCAAATCCATGTGGATTTGGGGGAGGCAGGGGGGTTATCTTTTGAATTTTTTACCTGTTGCCAATTCCACACTCTTGTACGCGCCATCGTAGATGCCGATGCTTTTGTTTTTGACGATGCAATCGCAGAACATGGTGAGCAGGTCGTCGTAATTGGTGAGCATGTCAATGGCTTGCAGGGTTTGCGGAATGGTGCGGGTCTCGACAGTCGAGTCGCCAATCTCTGCGCCGCGAATGGCGCCCCACATTTCGTGTCCGCCGACGCGGGCGTTGAAAATTTTGGGTACGGGGTAGAAAGCCAGTTCGCTGGGTTTGGTGATCATCACATCCACCACGCGCATGAGATAGTTGGTGGCATAGACGGCATGGAAGGTGTTGTCGTGCAGGAAGACGTGCAAACCATGCGCGGGTTTCTTGCGGATGCTGTCGGTGAATTCGCGGGTATCGTCCCAGGTGAAGTGGGTTTGGATGAGGTCTTGATATTCTTTGAGTTCGCCTTGCAGCCATTCCCAGTTGTTCTTGTGGTCGCCGAGATTGACGAAGAGCGCGATCTTGTCCTGCTTGACGAGCGGGATGACATGCTCGACGATGGCTTTGAAGAGTTCGCGCTGTGCGCCCGCGCCGCCCATCGTGAGCAGGAAGCGGCGGGGTTCCTTGGCTTTCATGCGGCGCATACGGTCGGCGCAATCTTTTTCGATGTTCTCGACCAGTTCATGATCCACATGATGACCGGTGTAATACAGCGCATCGGCAGGCACAGGCTTGAGAATTCTGCCCTTGTCGTCGAAGCCGCGCATGACGCGGAAACCATAATAGCCGGAGGGCGACTGTACCGCATGCTTGGCGCCTTCGGTGAGTTGGAACGCCATGGGCCAGTTATCGAACATCATATCCACCACGTTGGTCATCCCGCCAGCGACGGCGCCCATGCAGTTCCACATGTGCGAGGTGAGGATGGGCATGTCTTGCGGGAGAGCCGCATACAGGTTGGCGAACAACTCGCTCATTTTGTAGTCTTTGACTTCGGTCTTGAGAAAACGCCAGGGCCAGGTGACGATCCAGTTGTTGAAGAGCGCATTCAACCCGGGAAGGGTCGGTTCGCCTGTGGTGAGCGATTCCCAAACGTATTTGTCGAACCACGGATAGCGCTGTGAGAGGCGCGAGTATTTGCTATAGTTGGTGTTGCACCAGTTGATCACGTCGGTGGTGATGCCGGGGATGGAGAGCAGGTCGAGCCAGTAGGGGGTAAAGCCCATTGCTTTCGCGGCAGAAACTCCCGCCATGGCAATGCGGTAGTGACCGAAACCCATGCGGATGGTGCTGACAATGACGCCGTTCTTCTTGTCCACGGGTTTGCCGCTGCCATCACGGACAATATTCTTCAGCCCGAAAATTTCCGAGCCGTAGGGGTGGTCTTCGACCGTGAGGTTGAATTTTTCGTTCGGATCGTAGTTGAACTTCCTTGCCAGCATATCCTTCCATGCGTCGGCGGCGCGTGATTGTCGTTCTGTAATGGGATTGCCGTACACTTCGTAACGGCCGTTTTTCTTTTGCATGATAGATTTTTTCTCCTTGAGTGGGATGATTCCAGGGATATTTTTCGAAACCGCCAGCCTTTGTTTGGCTGGCGGGTGCCCTAGTATACTCTTGTGTCAGCCTTTGACGCCGCTGCTAGCCACACTTTCCACAAAGAAGCGCTGACCGAGAATAAAGACGATCAACGGCGGGATGATGGCAATCGCCGCGCCTGCCAGGATCAGGTTCGGGGTATCCGAGGCGCGTCCGCGCAGCACGTTGAGGGCGAGGGTGAGGACGTGGTTCTTTTCATTGCCCACGTTGATGATGACGAGGGGCCAGATGAAGGAGTTCCAGGCGTAGAGGAAGGTAAATGTTGCCTGAGTCGCAAGGGCGGGGACAGAGGCGGGGATGATGATGTCCTTGAGGATGGTGAAGCGTGAAGCGCCGTCCAACAACGCGGCTTCTTCAATTTCTTTGGGGAAGGTGATGAAGTGCTGGCGCATGAGGAAAGTTCCGTAGGCGGTGAAGATCCATGGAATGATGAGCGCGGCGAGGTGGTCGGTCCAGCCGATAAGCACCATCAGTTGGTAGAGCGGCACGATCAGCATCACAAAGGGAATCATGATGGTGCCAAGATAGAAGACAAAGACTGTGTCACGCCCGGGGAATTTCAGGCGGGCAAAGGCATAGCCGCCCAGTATGGATGTGATCAACTGCCCGATCACCACCAAAATAGTGACCAGCGCGGTGTTGGTCAGGGCGCGGTCCAGTCCCTGAAGTTCGATCACCGCGTTGTAGTTTTCAGGGTGCCAGCTCAGGTTTTCCACGGGCTGGCTGAGACGCACGTTCTGATACGCCTTGATTTCGGGATTTTGCGGGTCAATGAACTCACCGACGGTGGTCTGACTGAGCAGGATCATCGGGACGACCTGCCCATCCACGGTTACGTCGTAGAGTTTCTCCTCCTTGCCGTTGACAGCGACCGTTTTCTGGTCCATTGCGCCGCCGGTGGGACTTACTTCTGAGAGATAGCGTTCCACGCTCGCCGAGAGATTTTCGGCCGGGGCGAAGGTGCCCACCTTGATATTGCTTTTGGCAAGCGCAAATTCCTTTTTCACTCCGTCCACTTCGATGTAGTACAGGGGCAGGGGGTCCTTGTAACCTGTCACGGTGACGCTGACGGGGTCGCGCGGCAGCATGCGCGGCGGATAGCGGAACGTGTCGGCAGGCAGTTTGAACGAGGTGGACAGCATGTATAGGAACGGGAACAGCATGATGAGCGCGAAGAAGGTCAGCACCACGTACACAGCCAGGTTGTTCAGGAAACGGATCAGGCGGTAGGATTGGAATTTCATGCGGCGTCTCCTGTCAGCTCTCGTAGATGCTGGATTTGCGCTGGCGCTGGAATTGGATGAGCGTCAGCCCGAAGATGACGATGAACAGCACCCAGGCGATGGCGGATGCATACCCCTGCTTGAAGTTCTGGAAGCCGCTGCGGTACAGATAAAGTACCAGCGTGAGGGTTGAGTTGTTCGGACCTTCGGGCGGGTTCATCAGGATAAAGACCTGTTCGAAGACCTGCATGGCTTGAATGGTGGTGGTGGTGACCACGTAGAACGTGGTCGGCGCGAGCATGGGCAGGGTGATGCGCCAGAATTTATCCCATGTGCCGGCGCCGTCCACCGTGGCTGCTTCGTATAACTCGCCCGGAATATTTTGCAGGCCCGCCAGGAACAACACGGTGTTGAAGCCCATCGTCTGCCAGGCGGCGATGATGATGACAGCCAGCAGGGCGGTCTTCTCATCCGAAACCCACTGGATCTTGGGGTCTACGAGCGCTGTATTGAAGAGATTGTTCCAGAACTCGACGCCGAGCGTGATGAAATAGTTGATGTAGCCGATGGTGGCGTTATACAGCCATTGCCACACCAGCGAGATGCCTACCACGGCGGCGATGCTCGGCATGAAATATACAGCGCGGAAGAATTTCATGCCAGGCAGTTTGCTGTTAAGGACGTTGGACAGCAGCAGGGCAGGGATCACGCTCAGGGGTACGGCCAGCAGGGCAAAGGTCAGGGTGTTGCGGAGGGCGATCCAGAAGAATTTGTCGGCGGCGGCGAAGAGAATCCCCGTATTCCCGATTCTGAAGCGTCCCACTTCGTCATAGATTTTGATATTCACAACTTCGCGGGCAAGTTGATTGGCGGAAGACAATGTAGCAAAACGGATGTTGAGCAGTTTGGCGTAATTCTCGAAGCCGATCCATTTGGGCGTGTTGAACGCGTCGGAATCGGTGAAGGAAAAATAAAACGATAAAACCAGCGGACCTGCAAAAAAGATGAGGAAGCCCAACAGGTTGGGCGAAAGGAACAGCCAGCCATTCAGGATCTGCTCGTGCCCGGTTTTGGCATGGAGCGCCTGCGCGGTGGGCTGACGCCACATTCCCCAGATGGCTGCTGAAAACACAACCACCCCCAGCGTAGCGAAGATGCCGTTTTCAAGGAGCCTGCCGAAAAAATTAAGGATGCCGTTGACGGCGTTGACATTCCAAAGAAAGAGGATGAAGCCCGCCAGCGCCACCCAGCGTCCAACCCGCTTCAGGCTGGATTCGGAAATTTGTTTCGGCAGCGGGAGGTAGTCGTCCAAAATGGAGAGGAAATACCCGGCAAGGACGATACCCAGGTAGGGGATGCCCCTTCCAAAATTTTCGGCGAGCGAGTCAATGCCAATGAAGACGCCGCCAATGTTGAGGACAAGAACGGCGCTCGCAAAAAATGCCAGATAATCGAGCGCGAGCGAGATCATGCGGCCTGCGTGGGCACGGCGGCGAATTTGCGCCGCGCCGATTGCACTGAAAATGGACGCAATCGAAAGCAGAATGGTGATGAGCATCTTTTGCCAAAGCGCTCCGGGACCGAAACTACCCACCCAAATTGCGATTACGCCCCCCACCGCAATCAATGCAAACAGGAGGCGCCAAATAATAAGGATGCGGAGGATGAGTTCTGTGCGGGTGTCTTTGGCTGAAGAAACGTTCATTTTCACCTCTTCACAAGCATCGCAGGCTCAAATAAAGGATGGGCAGGCAGGAGAATTCCTGCCTGCCCATTTTTATACCATCAATCGTTACGGAAATGCTTTGTTGGCTTCGTCGCAGATGGTTGCGCCGAATTGTTCGACCGTGGTCGCGCCGGTCAACACGCCTTGAATGGCGGGGCCGACGATCTTATCGAACTCGGGCCAGGAACCAGCCCACAGGGGACCCTCAGCGGTCGGCTTGGCGGAATCCGCAATGCCGTTGAGGAAGGCCTGATTGTTGGCGGGCGGGGTGAAGGTCAGGAAGGCATCGAGCGCTTCCTGGCTGACGCGGCTGGGGATGTTCGCGCCGAGGGCGGCGACCTTGCCCTGGGTCTCGGCGGTGGTCAGCGCCTGGACGAGTTTCCAGGCTTCTTCGGGGTGAGCGGTCTTGGCGTTGATCACGTACGCGCCCCAGAACAGCCAGTTACCGGGCGTGCCTGCAGGTCCGTTCGGGAGTTCGACCACATCCCAGTTGAAGGTCACGGTGCGGACGCCGGGCGTGGCCCAGCGGCCATTCTGGAACATGGCAACCTTGCCGGCGCGGAAGGGCGGCTCAGGATCTTCGCCATAGGGCACGGCTACATCGTAATCAGCGTACAGGGAGCGCTGGAAGTCAAGTCCCTTCAGGGCTTCGGGGGTGTTGAGGGCGCAGGCAGTGCGGTCGGCATTGAAGAAGGAGCCGCCAGCCGCGTTGATCCACGCACCGTTCGGACCCCACCAGGCGCTGGCGCCATAGCCGTAGATGTCGGAGCCAAGGGCGCGGGTCTTCTGGGCCACATCGAGGAAGGCGTTCCAGTCCCATTTACCCTGCTTGGCCAGTTCGCGCGGGTCGGGCGCGCCGGCTTCGTTGATCAGGTCGAGGTTGAGGTAGAGTGCAAAGGTGGATACGTCACGGGGCAGCCCCCACAGCGCGCCCGAGTCGGCGCCGGTCTTGTTGGTTTCGGGGTTGTAGGTCAGGTGGTACATGGGACCAGGATAGAAGGCGTTCACGTCGAAGCCTTCGGTCTTGGCGGCCAGGTCGGCAATGTTGAGGATCAGGCCGCGGGTGGCAAAATCAGCCACATCGGTACCGGGAATCCAGAAGACATCGGGGGCGGTGCCGGCGGCAACCTCAGCGCGGAGCTGATCCTGATAATTAGAACCTTCCGTGCCGCCGGGCTCGTAGGTGAGGGTGATACCATCGAGTTCCGCGTCCAGCTCTTTGCTGATCTGGCTGTAAACGTTGATCTCTTCCTGGTTGTCAGGGCGGGTGCGCCAGCGGAGTTCAACTTCCATGGCAGGCGCTTCAGTCATCACCTCTTCGGTGGCAGGCGCTTCGGTTTCCGCAGGGGGTTGTGTGGCACGGGTGCCGCCACATGCGGCAAGCACGAACGAAGCAATAACAAGAAGGCCGAATGCCTTCGTCAGCAAACTGTTTTTCATTGTTTCTTCTCCTTGAAAATATGGAAGCAGTGGGTGGGTGTTTCTGAATAAGGGTTCACGAATATGCGATCTTGATCACCTCCTTACAGGGGACGTTGACTGCCGCACAACCAGTTGAGCAGGGAGTTTAATCTCGCGCGGCTCCAAATTTTTTTTCTGCAGAATATCCAACAGCATGTAAGCGGCTTTACTGCCAATCAGGGGCATGTCCTGCCGCATGGTCGTAAGAGGCGGGTCGAAATAGGAGGACAAAGGCATATCGTCCACGCCGATGACCGAGAGCTGGTCTGGCACGATCAAATTCACTTCCCGCGCGGCGCGCATCACGCCCATTGCCATGCGGTCGTTCTGGGCAAAGACAGCCGTCGGCGGGTTCTCCTTTTGGATAAAAACCAGGAGCGCATCACGCCCCGAAGAGGCTGACCAATCCCCTTCAAACACCAGCGACTCATCCAATGGAATTCCCGCCTCACCCAGCGCGCGGCGGAAACCTTCCAGACGATCTTGAGAACAATCTTCCGCCATCGGCCCGGTGACTACGGCGATGCGTGTATGGCCGAGCGAGGTCAAATGCCGGGCGGCTTCATAAGCCACGTTCTCATCGTCGAGAGAGATCGAGCAGACTTCCTTATCGTGCGAACGAGCGCCCACGAAGACTACAGGAAAATCCTTTGGAACGTGCATATAGCGTTCATCGGCATAGGGGTTGATTACGATCAACCCATCCACCCGGCGATGCCCCACCAACTCATCCACCAGGCTTCGAAACGCTTGCGGGTCTGAAGCCGATGATGACAACACAAAATAATTGTGCTGGCGGGCTTCCACCTCGGCGCCTTCAATGATGCTGGCAAAGGTATAGTCAGTCAGGTTTGGGGAAATGATGGCAAGCGTATGGGTCAAGCCGCGCGCCATCGAACGGGCGATGGCGCTGGGGCGGTAGCCCAGCTCTTCAATGGCAGCCTGAACCGCTGCGCGTGTCTCAGGCAGAACATCGTTGCTACCGTTGATGACACGCGAAACAGTTTGATGAGAAACGCCCGCCTGGCGGGCAACGTCACGAATGGTGGGGCGATTGGAAGCCATTTGATATAATGTTACCGTTCACGTGAACGGTAACATTAGTGTACAAAAAAATATTCTCGTTGTCAAGTAGGAAACATGCCAGCCTACCAGCATCGGCTACACACCCTCGACCGATCCTTCATTTTCCCATCCCGTGCGCACAACCGCGCTCGGCGCCCCCTCGAATGGATCGAGATGTTCTTCGAAAAGGAATGACTATGCTCAATAATCCTCACCGCCGATATAACGCGCTCACAGGCGAATGGGTGCTCGTCTCGCCGCACCGCGCCAAACGCCCGTGGCTTGGACAGGTGGAAAAACTCGCCGCCGACTCTCTGCCGCCGTATGACCCCGCGTGTTATCTCTGTCCGCGCAATGAACGGGCGGGCGGCGTGTTCAACCCCGATTACACCGGCGCGTATGTGTTCAACAATGATTTTGCCGCCTTGCTGCCGGATGTAGTGGATGAAGAACCCGCCTCTACCCACCCCCTGCTTGTCTCTGCACCCGAGCAGGGACAATGCCTGGTTGTTTGTTTCTCGCCCCGCCACGACCTGACCCTGCCCGAACTCGACCTGCCTGCCATCGAAAATGTGCTCGACACATGGTCCAGTGAATCCGCCAAGTTGATGGAGTTGGATTACATCCGCTGCGTGCAGGTCTTCGAGAACAAAGGCGCGATGATGGGCTGCTCGAACCCGCATCCGCACAGCCAAATCTGGTCACAATCGCAATTGTCGAACGAAATTGTAAAGGAACTTGCGGCGCAGAAGGAATACTTCAACAGGACCGGACGTCCGCTTTTGCTGGAGTATGTGCAGGAGGAACACAAACAAAAAGAACGGATCCTGTTCGCCAATGACCATTTCACGGCAATGGTTCCGTTCTGGGCGGTGTGGCCCTTCGAGGTGCTGGTCGCTGCCCACCGACCAACAGCCTGCTTGAAAGACTTGACAGCCAGCGAAGTCTCTGCCCTGGCGGAGATCTTGAAGCAAGTCACCACCCGTTACGATAATCTCTTCGAAATTTCCTTCCCCTACTCCATGGGCTTCCACCAAGCCCCTGCCGACGGGCAGCCTCACCCCGAATGGGTTTTACATGCCCATTTTTACCCGCCGCTGCTGCGCTCGGCAACCGTCCGCAAATTCATGGTGGGGTATGAAATGCTCGGCATGCCGCAACGTGACATCACGCCTGAAACAGCGGCAGAGAGATTAAGGGCGGTTTCGAACATCCACTACAAATCTCGAAGATAAAAGCCATCGCCAGCGGATAAATCCCACAAAGTCGGCTAATAAAAATTAACAAACAAATAAATACCGTAACCGTATAGTTGGTGCTGCCGAAGGCGTCTAACGCCAACAGGCGCGTTAGAGAACGCGCCCTGCGCAGTGTTACGAGATTATTTTGTTACTGTAGTTTCGCCAAAATAATGAGATGAGCACTGGTAAATCTGGTAGGATTTGTTTATCACAACAAAACCCACTGCCAGAGGTGACCAATGCTCCCCTTGATTGTACAACATTCCGAAGCGCTGACATCGTTCATTTTTGCACTGCAACTTGCACTTTACCAACCTCAAATACGGCATTTGCTGGAGATCGTGGACGCCCTGATCGTCAGCAATCAACGCAAGACCCTCAGTGGACTGAGACGCCTGC
>Ga0272446_1000995_pt1 | contig 42638 bp, 43 predicted proteins | sample YNPCB0061_FD_194587 | JGI IMG/M metagenome (GOLD analysis project Ga0272446, IMG submission 194587) | Hot spring microbial mat communities from Yellowstone National Park, WY, United States - YNP-CB-006-1 | ecosystem: Environmental > Aquatic > Thermal springs > Hot (42-90C) > Sediment | place...
TTTCGCCAGCGTCTCGCCAAAGATGAAACCCTTGACGACATTCTGCCCGAGGCTTTTGCGGTGGTGCGGGAAGCCGCAAGACGGGTGCTTAACCTGCGCCACTACGATGTGCAGTTATTGGGGGGTATGGTTTTGCATCAGGGCGGCATTGCCGAGATGAAAACAGGGGAAGGGAAAACCCTTGTCGCCACCATGCCCTGCTACCTCAATGGCTTGACGGGAAAAGGGGTACATGTGGTTACGGTGAATGACTACCTTGCCCGCCGTGATGCCGAGTGGATGGGGCAGGTGCATCGCTTTTTGGGCTTGACGGTGGGCTTGATCCAAAACAATATGGATTCCGCCGAGCGCAAACGCAACTATGCCTGTGATATTACCTATGCCACTAACAGCGAACTGGGCTTTGACTACCTGCGGGACAACATGGCTACCACGATGGAAGAGGTGGTACAAAGACCCTTCAATTATTGTGTGATTGACGAGGTGGACTCGGTGCTGATCGATGAAGCACGCACGCCGCTGATCATTTCGGGACAGGTGGAACGCCCCCAAGAAAAATACAATCGTGCCACTTTAGTTGCTCAGCAACTCAAAAAAGAAGAGCACTACGAAGTGGATGAGAAACAGCGCAATGTTATTCTCACTGATGAGGGTTTTGAGGAGGCAGAGCGGCTGTTGGGGGTAACCGACTTGTTTGACCAAAAAGACCCTTGGGCACACTTTGTATTCAATGCCCTGAAGGCGAAGGAATTATTTATCAAAGATGTGAACTACATAGTGCGGGATGATGAGGTGATTATCGTAGATGAATTTACGGGGCGGGTGATGCCGGGGCGCAGATGGAGCGATGGTCTGCATCAGGCGATCGAGTCCAAAGAGGGGGTAGAAATTCAGCCCGAGACTCAAACCCTTGCCACCATCACCTACCAGAATTTCTTTTTGCTCTATCCTAAACTGGCAGGCATGACGGGCACAGCCAAAACCGAAGAGGCGGAGTTCAGCAAAATCTATAACCTTGAAGTTACTACAATTCCCACCAATCGCCCCAGCGGCAGAAAAGACCTGCCCGATGTGGTCTATAAAACTGAGACGGGCAAGTGGATGGCGGTGGCTAATGAGTGTGCTGAGATGCACCAGTTGGGTCGTCCTGTACTGGTGGGCACTACCAGTGTGGAAAAGTCTGAGTATTTATCTGGCTTACTCACCCAAGCGGGCATTCCTCACAACCTGCTCAATGCCAAACCTGAAAATGTGGAGCGGGAGGCGGAAATCATTGCCCAAGCGGGTCGCAAAGGTACGGTCACCATCGCTACCAACATGGCAGGGCGGGGGACGGATATTATTCTCGGCGGCAATGCGGACTACATGGCACGGCTGAAACTCAGGGAAAATCTCCTGCCGCGTATTGTTGCCCCTGAAGATGATACTTTTATGGCTCAGGCATTGTTTGGCGGTCGCCCCAGCAAGAGTCAAGGTTTTGGTTCTAATAAAAAGCAGAAAACATGGAAGGTAGCCACTAGCCTTTTCCCTTGCGAACTATCTCCAGCCGTACAGAAGTTGCTCAAGGAAACGGTGGATTTTGCGGTAGAAAAGCTGGGTAGTCAGAGCCTGAGTGAACTGTCAGCGGAAGAGATGGTGGCGATCGCCTCAGAGAAAGCTCCCACTGATGATCCTGTCATTCAGCGCCTGCGGGGGGCTTTTACCCAGATCAAGCGGGAATATGAAGTGTTCACCGAGGCGGAACATAAGGAAGTGGTGCAGTTGGGTGGACTGCATGTGATTGGTACAGAGCGCCATGAGTCCCGTCGCGTGGACAACCAGCTCAGGGGTAGATGCGGCAGACAGGGCGACCCCGGTTCTACTCGCTTCTTTTTGAGCTTAGAAGATAACCTGATGCGGATTTTCGGCGGCGATCGCGTGACTAACCTGATGAATATGTTTCGGGTGGGCGATGATGTGCCGATTAGTTCAGGATTACTCACCAGTAGCCTCGAAAATGCTCAGCGCAAGGTGGAGACTTATTACTACGACATTCGCAAGCAAGTATTTGAATATGACGAGGTGATGAACAACCAACGCCGTGCCATCTATGCAGAGCGGCGCAGGGTGCTGGAAGGACAAAATTTGCGCGATCGCGTCTTGGAGTACGCCGAGATGACCATGGACGACATCGTCAATGCCTATGTCAATCCTGACCTGCCCGCTGAGGAATGGGATTTAGCCAGCATGGTAAAAAAGGTGAAGGAATTTGTCAATCTCCTGCAAGACCTCGAGCCTGACCACCTCGAGGAGATGACCATGTCGGAAATTCAAGCCTTTTTGCGGGAGGAAGTGCGCCGTGCCTACGACCTCAAAGAGGCGCAAATTGAAGCCATCCAACTGGGGTTGATGCGCCAAGCGGAGCGGTTCTTTATTTTGCAACAGATCGACACTCTGTGGCGGGAACACTTGCAAGCGATGGAGAGTCTCAGAGAGTCGGTGGGCTTGCGGGGCTATGGTCAGCGCGATCCGCTAATTGAGTACAAGAGCGAAGGTTACGATATGTTTTTTGGTATGCTCACCGACATTCGTCGCAATGTGGTCTATGCACTGTTCGAATTCAGTCCTCAAGTGCAACCCGTCCCCACCAAAGTTACCGCTGAGTTTGTCTGATGCTTGCCAAAATTAGCATTGCAGTCCTGACGCTGTTGGGCAGTTGGGGTCAGGCGAGTTGGATTTGGGCAAATTCTAGTAACCCCGATCTGCAAATTGGCATTGTGCAGAGGTTTGGGGAAAAGCCGCAGGATCGCTTGGTGATTCGTTCCGCTACCACTGAACCATTGATCTTGGAGTTCACAGCCGATGGCAAGAATATCCAGACTGTCAGTGTGCCTGAAGTTACGGTGAATATTGAGTTTCAACCCCTGACTCAGCCGATAGTAGAGGAAAAAGTGCTGATCTCACACCATCGCAGTTTTGAGAATGCTTCTGCTAGCGCCTACCGTTTGCAGGCTTTGGGGGTGCAGACAGAGATTGCCCAGCCGCGCCGCTGGCAGGTGTGGGGCAAACGCAGTGCGTATAATAGCCCCATTCTGCGATCGCTCTTGGTGGCTAATTTACAGACTCAGGGCTTCAAGAATGTGCAAATAGAACGGCGACAGATCACCCAAAAACCACTACTGTCATGGCAGATCGGTAATTTTCGCTACAACCGACAGGGTTTACAAATTCGCGCACGGGGCGATCGCCTTTTGGTAAATGATCGCCTCTATGGTGGCAGTTTGCGCCTACAAGCCAATGCCTATGGAAGCTACACCCTTGTCAATATCGTGCCGTTGGAAACCTATCTGCGGGGGGTAGTGCCGCACGAAATTGGCTACAATGCACCCTATGCCGCTGTACAAGCCCAGGCAATTTTGGCGCGCACCTATGTTTTAGCCAGTCGCCATCGCTTTGCAGTAGATAATTACGAACTCTGCGCCGACACCCAATGCCAAGTTTATAAGGGTTTGCAGGATACCAGTCCCATAGCGGATCGGGCGATCGCCGATACGCGGGGGCAAGTTTTGACCTATCAAGGTCGGGTGATCGATGCCCTCTATTCCTCCACTACAGGCGGGATTACGGCAAATTTTACGGATATATGGGACGGCACGCCCCGCCCCTATTTGCAAGCGGTGATCGATTTGGTCAATCCCCCCTTTAGCTTGGCGGAATTGAACTTGAGCAGTGAGAGCGGATTCCGCAATTTTCTGGCACAGCGGCAAAATTTGCCATTTAACGAACAGGGCTGGCGCACTTTTAGTTGGCAAAAAGATAGCTCTTTGGCAGAAATTCGCAATTCCCTGTTGGCGTTTTTACAGCAGGCGGGCGATCGCCAAACTCGCTTCACTAAGGTCAATTCCATAAGGGTTACCCAGCGCACCCCTTCAGGACGGGTGAGTCAGCTCACGGTTAGTACAGACACAGGGGAGATCAACATTCGCAAAGATGAGATCATCGATGCTTTTACCGCACCTAATAGCCTGTTTTTTTATGTGCAACCCCTAGTGGCAGAGGATGGCAAAACCCTCACAGGCTACCGTTTCATTGGCGGTGGGCTGGGGCACGGGGTAGGTATGAGCCAGACAGGGGCATACAATCTGGCACGCATGGGCTGGTCATACCAGCAAATTCTAGCTTTTTATTATCGAGGTACTAAACTGCAAACTTTAGGGAAAGATGCCATCTCCTACGCACCGCCACCCTAGCCGTAATAACCGCATTTTTTCAGGGCATGGTAAATACGCTCGCGATAGCGATCGCTAAAGTCGGTTTGCGCTATGAATACCTCCTGATAGTGAGTCAGGGTTTCGGCATCGACGGCGGCGGCAGTAAACTGAATGTCCACACCCCGCAGGTCGCTACAGACTAGATTGGCGGAACGGGCGATCGCCAAAGGAGCCACCGTATCCCACAATTTGACCCGACGGTTGAGATAGATATAGGCTGAGGCACGCCCCATGACCACCTCCAGCACCTTCAACCCAAAACTGCCCAAACTATAAAACTTCGCTTGGGGCACTGCCTGCAAAATCGCCGCGCCGTAATTGCGCTGATCCTTGTGGCTGAGAATGATATGGCAAGTGTTGGTGGGAGGTTCTAGCCCCTCCCCCGTGGCGATCGCCAGTTGGTCAGCTACTGCCCCACCCACATAGAGCTGTTGGCGCACTGGGGCATAGATAAAACCTAGCTGCGGACAGCCATTTTCCAACAGCCCCACCATCACCGCATAACTGCCCTTGTTGTGGATGAAGTCCTCCGTGCCATCAATGGGATCAATTAGCCAGTAGCCGCGCTGGCGTTGTCCCCAGTCCAAAAACGATTGGGAGTTCTCCTCGCTGATGACGCTGTGCTTGGGAAACAAGTGCCGAATTTCACTACTGAGCCAGCGGTCTAGCTCCTGATCTACATTGGTGACATAGTCATCAAAGCCCTTTTGGGTTACATGAAAACCCTGCTGGCGCAGTTCCAGTGATCGCTGTCCCGCCAGCTTCACCAGATTGCCCACCGCCATATAACTCTCTTTGGACATCAGTCTGCCCTTGGTTGACTGCGGCGAGAACAGAGGCGAAAGTAGAGCGATCGCATCAGCTCACTTAGGGGGAATAGCACATAGGTCAGGGGATTGATGGTCACGATGATATTGCGAAAATCTCGCTGAGCCAACGCCACGATCGCCCACGCCACAAAGCGCGGGGACATGACCCCGATGGGGTTGAGCTGACTGCGAAAAGGCCCCAAAATCAGTTTGCGTACTATGCAGGGGGCATCCAGACGGCGCAGGGTAATCAGATCGCCAGTGGTGCGCTTAGACAGCTCATACAACGGACTAAAAGCAGGGCTGACCTCCGCTTCGGAAGTATTCACCCACACCTCCTTGAGGGCGCGGTGCTGGGACAGCGTAACCGTCTCGCAAAACAGCTCAAACCAGCGCCACACCGACCAAGTATTCACCGCATAGGACAGGGCGATCGCCTCAGGACTGCGTTGCTGATGCACATTCACCCCATGATTCAGGATCAAAATATCTACCCTCTCCAGCAGTCCCTTGAGCTGTGCCTCCTGTTCCAATTGCCAGCAGACGACTTCTACGCCATCGGGAAAAGTACTCTGGGGATTGGTAGTCAGAGCAATCAGCTTCGCCCCCTGCTGGCTCAATTCCGCTATCAGCGCAGTGCCTAGCGCCCCCCCCGCCCCCGTAATAGCAATGGTCTTGTTTTTGAGGGACAACGCCGTACCCAAAACTTGATCTACAAGAGTAAAAGTACCACCAAAATAAGCCGTAGTCCGATCAAAATGATGCCGCCAGTGATAGGTGCGGTTCACCAGCCAGCGGGAGGGGGTGTCCTGCAAATCCCCAGGGAGGTGGGTGAGGTCAGTATCCATGCACCACCCCTGCGATCGCCCCAAACTAGTTATTAAAAATAGTCCCGCATAGGCACAGCCAAACCACAAGCCGCCATCGCCAAACCAGCCAGCCAGTGCCGTAACCGCCACCATAAACAGCGCCTCTGGCACATCATTGAGCAGTTCCGCCTTGCGATAGAGCGCCTCACTGGTCTTGGTCAGATCAGGGCGGTATGCCTTGTGGTGCAAATTATGCCATGGCATCAACGGTCGCCAGTAGTGCCCCGCCAAGTGGTAGCAATCTCTGGCTACTTCAGCGATCACTATTCCCAAAACTGCATAAAAGCTATGCAGAAACAGCACTGGCAAAATTGTTAAATCCACAGGCAATAAAGCACCGCTAGCAATCCTGATTCAGTTTAGCAATGTTAAGATTTTGTCGCAATCTTGCCACTCAAACGCTGATACACAGTTAACAATGCCGTGCGATCGCCCACATTTCCAGGAAACAGCACTACAGGCAAATTGGCAAAGTAGGGATGATCGCTAGGCGTAGTAATCACAGAACAGCCCGCAATAATCTGCCCCAAGAGGCGCGCTGTAGCTAAATTTAACCCCGTACTCAGCACATCGTTGGAGGTGATCCCCCCCTTGCTGATCAAGAAACTAATATCAACGGGCAGATGCCTGACGATCGCCATCAACAACCGCGACACTTCCTGCCCAAAAGCCATACGCTGGACGGCATCAGCAAAAGTTAGTTCCTGACGGGAGGTAAAAATTACGGGAGTTTTGCCCGCTTGATGCATGGTGCTGACCCGCTCATAGGTGTCAGCCAACAATTGGGAAAAGCCATCAGGACTAGGCAGTTGCGCCACTGGCACTTCCACCCCCGCTACATCAGGTTCCTCCAATAGCCTTGCAAGTTGTTCCGTAGTTTTTTTGACATGGGAACCCACTAGCACCACCCCTGGGCGATCACCACGGCGATATTTTGCCATCTCCTCTGGGGGAATGGGTTGGGGTGGCAGTTGCGCTAGGGCTGTGAGCAAACTAGCGGCACTGCGAAACAAAAAGCGTTTGCCCTGTGCCACCGCTGACAAGACCGCTTCAGCAAAGCGATTCATGTCCTCTTGGTTTTCAGAATCTACCACCACGCAAGTATTATTCTGCAAAGCCAGCAGTTGCGGCAGACAGCCCCTGCGAATGTCAGGCAGTAACAAACGCACCACACGATCGGCAGGAATGCGCCCTTGCGTTTTCTCCGCCACATAGTCTGGCAAATAGCTATGACTATAGGCAAACACGGAATCGCGAGCAAATTCCGTTTCATGGACAGGGGTAGGCACACCATCCACCAGCAGATAATGCACGCTGTCCTTGGTGAAGCGCCCTCCCTCAAAAAAGGCAGGTGTGAGGAAATGGGCATCAAAATTACCCAAAATCTCGGCGATCGCATCGGTCTCGATGGGGTAGTGCCCCCGCAGGGTCGAGTCAGAACGACTCACCACCAGATATTCCCTAGTTTGCGTTTCCGCCAAAGCGATCAGCAAATTACGGCACACTTCTTGCGTTACAGCCAGTGCTTGATCGGGGGAGAGTGCCCTAGTATTGGTGAGCACAAAAAAAATGGGGGAGTGATCCCGCAGGGCAAGGGTGAGAGTGGGCACATCCCAGCGCGTCAGCAGTAGGCAACTGTGCACCGTCTGCGAACCTGTGGGATCATCATCTAGTACGATTATTTGGGAACTCAAGACAGCCTCTTAAAATTAGACTTTAAGCACCGCTGTTCCATTATCCATGCCAGCTATGATTTCCTGCCAGAGGCTCTTGTGGCTTGATGTATAAAATTTTGTGTCGAATTTCAACATTTCTGATACTGATCATCTATTTCCCTATTTTCCATGACCGAAACCCTAGCTTATTTCTACCGCAGGAAGTGCCACAAGTCTCCCAACTGCAAAAAAAGCAGGCAATAGATTTCAGTTACCTATTCCTCCAAACAGATGGTCAATGTTGGTCAGCAGATTTACCCTGTACCCCTCAAAATCTGGACAGGGTGAGACTGCTCAATCCCGATCGCGGCATAGGTGGTGGCTTCAGGCGTGCCGATTAGGAATTGCTATCAGCGCAGTTCTCTCACCGTCAGTTCATAGCGTCCCCGTCCCTGGGGCGAGTAGCTGTTTGCCACCACACGGTAAGTGCCAGTGGTGGGCAGGCGCAGTTTGATCACTGCACTGCGGCGATCGGGCAAGCCGTTGTGTTCTTGCAAAATGCGTTGATCGGGGCTGTAAATAATCAGATAGGGGTGAAAGTCAGAGCTAGTTAAAGTTATTTGCACTGTCTGACCTGATTTGCCCTCAAAACTGAGAAGATCAAACAAACTGCCATCACGGGGCATGACTTGGCTGTTTGCGCCTAATATGCCGCTTTGCTGTAAGAGAATACCAGTGAGCTTGGGGTCATTGGTACTGCGGATCGCCAATGTGTAACTGCCTATTTTGCCTGCTTCGTAGGAGTTGACATAGAGGGTATAAGTCCCTGTGAGGGGCAATCTGGTGCGAATGAGGGCGTTTTTGCCGCCGCCACCGTCGTCGTCATCGGCAATTTGCTTACCCTGCGGGTCAAACAAAACTATGTAGGGATCGATTTGCTGACTTCTCATCTCAATCGCTACATTTTGTCCTGCTTGTCCCTGAAATTCATATACTTGGAAATAACTGCCATCGGGCAAAGTCTCATCTTGACGAGAAAAACTAGCGGTGATGCTGGGGGCATTGATTTGCAGTTGGGGCGTGATGGCTGGTTCTAGTAGTGCTACCTTGCCTGCCTGCACATCGGCTAGGAACTGCCGCAGGCGATCGCTACTGATGGCAAAACCCAATCCCGAATTGCCCGCCTGATCCCTAACAGCAAAAATAGCGGAATTTACCCCGATTAGCTCACCATCGCTGTTAAGCAGTGGTCCCCCAGAATTGCCGGGGTTGAGTAGAGCATCGGTTTGGATTAACTGCTGACTTTTGTCAATGCGGCTGACGATCCCAGTAGTCAAAGTACCAGAAAACCTACCAAAGGGATCGCCAATGGCAAACGCTCTCTGACCGACTAGGACAGGCTTTCCCACTGGGGCAATGCTGATGGTGGGCAGGTTAGCGGGGGGGGCATCTAAACGCAACAGAGCAAGGTCGGGGTTAAGGCTGACGGCGGTTACTTGGGCGGAAAATTTGCGCCCGTCAGCTAGGGTTACCTCCACCGAGCGACTGCGCCCTACCACATGACCGTTAGTAATAATCAAGCCTGCGGGGTCGATAATTGTACCGCTACCAGTGCTGTGGGGCGATCGCACCGATACCACCGCAGGACTAGCTAACTGATAAACCCTGATATTTACCTGTTCATCGGTTTCGCGGGGCGGGGTCTGGGCAAACAGGGGAGAACCTAAGCCACAGATCGCCGCCAGTGCCAGAGCGCTCAACCACAGTTTGGATTGCTGGTATTGCCGCATTGCTCCTATTCCTCCTGTTCATGCACCCACACCACCCAGCCTTTGGGAGTTTGGGTGATCAGATAGCCCACCTTGAGGCGACTGCTGATTTTTTCAGCGGTTTCCCAATCGCTTAGGGTGCGAAACAAAGTGTAGGTGTGGTTTCTGTAGCTAATTGCTGGGAAGGGTTTGTCATCGCCAGCTACTCTAATGTGCATTTTTTTGGTAGCCTTGAGGTCGACCAGACGATTTTGCACGCCACTGCCCAAGCCATCGGTGTCTTGAAAAGTACTACCCCGCTGTTTGATAGTTAGATCGGTACACAGTTGGGCAAAGTCTGCTTTTTGCTCCTCGGATAGGGAATTGATAAACTTTTGCCACTGCCTCTGGTGGTTGATGGGCACACTCTCAAAAAAATTATTGATTTGGGGATATTGCATTGAGCTGAGAGGCACTTGATGTCAGTTTTACCGAGATGCGCTTATAGATAAGTTATGATACCTCAAGGCGATCGGGTTGGGTTAATTGTCTCAAAGTTGGGTCGGGCGGGTTTAGACCGAAAAGGTACTACGACATTTTGCCACATGAAAAAGATAGCCGTACCTAGTACCGTCAGGCTGAAGATTAAGCTAATTACTGCTTTACCAGTAGGGGAAAAGATTACGCTTTCTCTCGGTTTATTTATTCCCATTCTGTGAGTTTTAGGATTTATGAGCAACCACCTAGCGATCGCTGTTATTCAAGCAGACCTGAGCGGCTCTCGGCAAGAGAATGTGGCTAAAGTCAAGGAAATGGTGCGTCTGTCTGCCAGTAAAGGAGCCAAGGTAATTCTGCCATCGGAATTGTTTGCGGGGATTTATTTCTGTCAGGAGGAGCGGGACGAGTATTTTGCTTGGGCACAGCCAGCCAACAGCAATGCTTTATTGCAGGAGTTTCAGGAATTGGCGGATCGGTTGCAGGTGGTGCTACCCATTTCTTTCTTTGAAAAAGCGGGGCAGTGCTACTACAACAGTCTAGCCCTGATCAACAGCGATGGGCAGATACTGGGCATCTACCGCAAAAGCCATATTCCCGATGGACCAGGCTATGAAGAAAAGTTTTATTTTCGCCCAGGCAATACGGGTTTTCGGGTGTGGCAGACCAAGTTTGGCAATCTGGGGGTGGGCATATGTTGGGATCAGTGGTTCCCTGAGTGTGCTAGGGCAATGATGCTGATGGGGGCGGATATTTTGCTCTATCCTACGGCGATCGGCTCTGAGCCAAGCGATCCCGATTTTGATACCAGTCGCTTGTGGCGTAGGGCGATGGTGGGGCACGCCGTGAGCAATGTAGTTCCTGTATCGGCGGCAAATCGCATCGGACGGGAGGGGGCGCAAACTTTTTATGGTCATTCCTTTATCTGCGACCATCGGGGGGACATAGTGGCGGAACTGGGCAGAGAGCAGGAAGGCATTTTGACGGCTGAGTTTGATGTGGACTTGATTAGTAAGCATCGGGCGAGTTTTGGCTTTTTTCGCGATCGCCGTCCCGAACTCTATGGCATTCTCACCGAAAGTTAGACAAAGATTGGCTACCTGTGTTATGGTGATAAATGCACTATTTTTATCCAAGCTAATCCCACAGCAAACTCACCAAGTATTAAGGTATTAAGAGATAAGTATGGCAAACATCAAATCTGCCGCTAAGCGCGCCCAAATTGCTGAGCGCAACCGCCTAGAGAACAAATCCTACAAATCGGCGGTGCGTACCCTAACCAAAAATTATCTTGAGGCTTTGGGCAAATATAAAGCAGACCCCACTCCTGAGAATATGGCATTAGTCAATAGCAAGATGTCTTTGGCTTACAGCAAAATCGATCGGGCGGTGAAGCGGGGCGTTTTGCATCGCAATGCGGGAGCAAGGCGTAAATCCAGACTGGCGTTGGCTTTGGCAAAAGTAGTTAATCCTCCTGTGGAAGCATAGATTTTGGGATACAAGTAACTGCGATCGCCTGTTTGATCTAGCTGTGCAAATGCTTGCGCCAATCTCTTAAGGTAAGAAATGTTTAGTTTTTTCGCTGACCCTTGCCTCTCTTGCATAGCGGGAAAGAAGAGCAAAAATTAGGGCGACATAGTGGAATAGGGATTTAGGCTGTGTCAGCCAAACTTGTCTTGTGCATATAGGTGATCGCCTGCCTCAGCAACTTAGTCAAACTTTTTGCTAACTGATTTAAGAACTAAAAATTTGATAGCTCACAAGAGGAACTGTTTTGTCCCTGACCTATGCTGTAACCGTATTTCCGCACCACACTGATTATGCTGGAGTGGTATGGCATGGCGCTTACATTAACTGGCTAGAGGAAGCACGGGTGGTGTGGTTGGCTGAGGCGGGGATAAGTTATGCTGATCTGGTGGCTGAGGGCATTGAACTGCCTGTGATAGAAATGGTGGTGCGCTATCACCGCTCAGCACGCATGGGCGATCGCTTACAAATTACTGCCAAGAGCGATCGGCAGGGGGTGCGCCTGTTGTGGCAATACCAAATTTTGCGCCATGAGGCACTGTGCCTTAGCGCTCAAGTTACCCTTGTGCCAGTGGATATGCAAAAGCAGAAGATATTGCGCAGTTTGCCGCAGAGTTTAGAAATAGCGATCGCCCAACTGATGCAAACTAACTAGCCAATTCTCCCCAAATTCTCGCTCCACCCAGTCTGCCCCCTGCAAACAAGTCCACCACTGTCTGATAAAAATGCAAATAACTGGCTACCATATCGGCTCCATGCCTTTGTAAATAAATGTTTTGACGGGCTTGAAACTTCTCTAATCTCTCTTTGACCCACTTCTGCCAAATATCAGTAACTGGCAAAAAATGGATATTGCTAAAGCCTGCCGCCTCTAATTGGGCTACATACTCGGCTTGGCTGGGCAGATAGGAACAGGCGATCTGCTCTGCTAAGGCGATTTGCTCAGATTTAGTCAAAGGATTCTGCTGAAAATAGTCCTCAATATAAAACTTACCCAGCTTCTGCAGAACCTTGGCGCACTGCTGAAAGAGGGTTTGCCGATCACTGATGTGCAGAAACACCATCAAAGCCAGCCAGCCCGAAAACTGCCCCTCTGCGCCCTCAATGCCGTCTAAAAAATTGCCCTGCACAAGAGTTACTTGTCCGCTGAGATTAGTACGCTGGGTGAGTAGCTCTGCTGTCTGGTGCAGTTGGGGCTGAAGTTCAATTCCCGTAACCCGACAGCCGTATTGCCATGCCAAATAGCGGGCTGTGCCGCCCACCCCTGAGCCAATATCTAAGACATGGGCAGAAGAGTCTAGTCCCAACTTTTCCGCACATATCTGTATCGCTTCCACACCGCAGTAGTGATAGTTATCAAAGGGGATCAGGTCGGAAACTGTCAAGTTGGGTTTGCCTAAATGCTCAATTTCACCCCACAACAAAGGCAGACGGTACTGATACATTTTGGCGATCGCCGAATCCAGCATAAAATTTTCTCTAGTGTGCCTTAACTATGATAACCACCGCTCTAGGAGAATGATTGCCACAATGTCATCGATGGGGTGGGGCGGGACACGCATACCCAGAGGAACCAGTTTTTGCCAACCCTGCGGCGGATACATCTGCCAGTAGCGTTCACGGGCAAGCTGGCTGGTGAATTGTTCAGGAACAGTAGTTATTTGTAAATCTGGAAACTGGGCTTGCAGTTGCGACTTCCAGTGTTTACTGCCCGTTTGATCGCCGATGACAATTAGGGAAAAAGGATATTTGCTGTGTAACTCCCGCAAACTTGCCAATGCCTTGGCGCTGGGAATTACCTGATGCCAAACCACAGAGCGATCGCCAGTCATGATCGCGACGCCGCACTTCTCCCGCCCTGGGTCAAAACCCACTAGATACTGTTGCTTCTGTTGCACTGTAACAGCGTAGCCAAACCACAACATTTCTCAAGGCAGATTTACAAATGTTTACACAACTGCGATATTGAAACATGTAGCAATGGAAAAAATTATGATCGCCAACAAAATTGAACTAGATAAAATCAATGTCAACCCTGAAGGAAAGGGCACATTTGGTTTCAGCAACTTTGCCGAAATTTGGAATGGTCGCATGGCAATGATCGGCTTCGTGTCCGCCCTGATCAGCGAAGTAATTACTGGTAAAGGTATTCTGGGACAGGTTGGCATCTCCCGTGAAGGGGGAATTCTGGTAGCGCTATTTTTGATCGGGTTTAGCATCGCCGCTACTATTGGCTACTACACCATCAAATTCAGCAACACACAAGATACTTCTGCCCAAAGCTAGAAGCGAAAATTGAACCTAACTGTGTTGGGAGTCGCTATCTACCGGCTCTTTTTTTGGGGCATATCACAAACAGAGGCAGATAAAAAATTCAGAGTTTCACCTAGCTAATGTTCTCATGGGGAACAATGTAGCAAAACTCCTTATGGGATATGGTTTCCAGCGTTTCTTAGAACAGGCTAACTCTGAAAACATTCACCAGTCCTAAACTGCTAAGGATATGAGGTTTGGAAAATGCACTGGAATTTAACCCGCTTTAGGCTTTACCTCTATATGATTACCCATGATTACCCAAAATTCCAGATTTGGATTTTTTGTCCACTCTTCTCCCTGCCCCTCAATCAAAAGTTGGGATCGAGTTTCTAGCACTAGCCTAGAACTCTGCAAGTTGTAGATTTTTCTTGAGCAGTAAGCAACATTTGAGGAGGCGATGCCCTAAATCACTCTCGCCAAAAAACCAGTTAAAAGTTGATTTGGGGCGGGGCGGTTTGTGAAGAAAAGGAGAATAGTATCTAAGTTTACTTTTCTCTGGATGTTAGTATTAAAGTATTGTAAACTTATGTTTCCTGAGTGCTGAGGTTATCCACGCGTGATCAAGCCTGTCTCCGCCAGTGAAAGCAACCTCCCCACCATTGCGCCTGAAGTGGAGCACAAATCTGCTTGGCGGTGGTGGCTGGCGGTAATGGCGATCGCTATTGTAGCGCTCTGGTTTTGGCTGACCCACCCTGCGCTAGATAACTACACCAAGACCGTACTTAGCTTGCGTGGCGATCCCGCCAAGGGCAGGTCGATTTTTGTGATGAACTGTGTGGCTTGCCATGGGCAGTGGGCAACAGGCGAAGTGGGACCCAGCCTCAAAGAGCTTTCTAGCCGTAAATCCGATGTGCAGGTAATCCAGCAGGTTACTAGCGGCAAAACCCCTCCTATGCCCCTATTTCAGCCTGATCCCCAAGAGATGGCAGACCTACTTAGTTATTTGAAGCAACTCTAGGGGCTGGCTATGCGGTTAGTGGACACTCATGTGCATGTGAACTTTCCCGACTATGATATGGACTTGGCAGAGGTGCGACAACGCTGGCAATCAGCGGGAGTGTGCCATTTGGTGCATTCTTGCGTTACGCCAGAGGACTTTCCCAAAATGCAGGCGATCGCTCAACGGTTTCCTGAGGTGAGCCTTGCCGTAGGCTTGCACCCGCTTAGCACTGCGGAATTTTGGCGAGATGAATTAGCCGATCAGATCAAGACCCTAGCTCAGTCCGAACCCCGAGTAGTAGCGATCGGTGAAACAGGCTTAGATTTTTACAAAGCGGAGAACCAGCCCGAACAGATTGTCGCCTTTCAGCATCAGCTGAGCATTGCCCAAGCATTGAACCTACCCGTAATTATCCACTGTCGAGATGCTGCCCAAACTACTTATGCAGTACTCAAAGATTTTCCTCAGATCAGAGGGGTGATGCACTGCTGGGCGGGCAGTCCCCAAGAAACTGAGTGGTTTTTGGGGTTGGGAATGTATATTAGCTTTAGCGGTATTATCACTTTTAAGAATGCCAAACAAATCCATGAATCCAGCAAAATTGTGCCCAGCGATCGCCTGTTGATTGAAACCGACTGTCCGTTTTTAGCACCGCACCCCCAGCGGGGCAAACGCAATGAACCTGCACTGGTGCAGTATGTCGCCCACAGGTTGGCAGAACTGAGAAATACTGACATCCAAGAAATTGCCGAGCAAACTACAAATAATGCTTTTAGTTTGTTTAACCTGTGTCCCAGCCAATCAACCACGCATACTGGATGACAAAAGCCCTAGAGCTGGCTAGTGAAGCGGGGAACGCGGGGGAAATTCCCGTGGGGGCGGTGATCATCGATCAGCATCAGCAGGTGATTGCCACTGGCGAAAATCGCAAAGAGCGCTGGCAAGACCCCACTGCCCATGCAGAAATCGTGGCGATTCGACATGCCAGCCAGACCCTGCAAGACTGGCATCTTAATCAATGCAGTCTCTATGTGACCCTTGAACCCTGCCCCATGTGTGCTGGGGCGATCGTGCAAGCCCGCATCAAAACCCTGATCTACGGCACTGATGACCCAAAAACGGGAGCGATCCGAACTGTACTCAACCTACCAGATAGTCCAGCCTCGTTTCATCGCCTAGAGGTTATATCTGGAGTTCTGCAGTCCGAGTGCCAACAGTTACTGCAAGATTGGTTTCGCCAACTGCGCCGCCAAAAGGGTTAAGCAGAAGATAAATTACTGCCGTATCGGTTGATCACGATACCACCACGACAGAATTTGCACCCAATTCCAGCCCCGCAGTGCCATCTGTTGGGTCATTTCCTGATCTAAGTGCTGTCCATCAGAAACGGGCATATAACCCCCATTCCAACTGATCCAGTTGCGCTGTAGTCTGGCACGGTAGTAGCCCTTGAAGCCATCTCTGAGGACATAACCAAAGGTAGCCGCCACCGCCTGATCACTGCGGGGATGAATCAGCGGGGTGGGGGTGGTGGAGTTGGGCAGGACGCGATAGAAGCCTGCATAGACCTGATCCCTGACATCGCTGACTAGGTCGTAGGGCGCATTGCCCCATTTGCGCTGGCGTTGGGTATTGATGGCATAGCTACGGGCGGCGACGGCTTGGGCTTTGAGGGCATCCATGTGCCAACTGGCGGGCATTTCGCTGGGGACAACACTGCGCAGGTATTCCTCAATGTGGAGGATATTGATGGCGAGGGAGCGATTTTGCCAAGTACGCAGTTCCATTTCACCGGGATAGAGGCGATCGCCCACTTGCACAAAGCCGCCATTGCTGGGAGTAATGCGAATTGCCAACTGGGTGGGGATCGTGTACCACTGACCGGGGGTGAGCCGCTGGGGGTTTTGCAGTTCACCATTGGGGGCGATCACGGTCATGGTGGCGGGCTGGGTTACAGCAACAGGCAAGGCAGGAGCGGTTTCTTCTTTGACCAGTACCCGCAAAATTGTGGCAAAAACCGATTGTGCCATGCCCAACTGGATACATACAGCCATCAGCACCAGTCCAGCTAGCTTACTTACTTGTTGCCATCGGTACATAATTTCCTATCTCTTGCAAAACAATTTAATATTTTCCTAAGGTAAAAGATGCTTGCTATATCTGTCCACCAGTTTAGATAGGATTTTGTTGGTTTCTTGGCGTAGGATAATCGACAGGGGAGTAGGGGAGGTAACTGCGGGGCATCTTGCCCTGAGGAAAGTCTGGGCTTCCTGAAGATCAGACTGCTGGGTAACGCCCAGTGCGCGTGAGCGTGAGGATAGTGCCACAGAAAGATACCGCCAAATTTCTAGCGATGCTCAGAAAGTTGGTAAGGGTGCAAAGGTGCGGTAAGAGCGCACCAGCAGGGTCGTGAGGCTCTGGCTCGGTAAACCCCAGTTGGAAGCAAGGCGAGAAACAAATAGCTGTTGATCTTTGTGGCTGTTTGTTGTTCCTACTACTAGAGCATAAATTTAAGTAATTCTTAATTATGCAACAGTGGTAGGGTGAGCCGCTTGAGGTACTTGGTAACAAGTATCCCAGAGAGATAGTTACCGCTGATCTTGTGCCTGTGCAGGATCAGTAACAGAACCCAGCTTATGACCTACTCCCCCACTCTTGAGATTTTAGCAAGATCGATTAATATAGATTTCTAGACTGTGTCGTAGGTTTAGCTGTAGGTGCGAGACAGCGATGTGATGCAGTTGGTTAGGATGTTTATGTGTTGGCAGTGGCTATTCAGGAAATTATTTAGGGTTAATTACTTCTGGTAATTTGTTAAGCGTTAGTAATTAAATTAGCAAGATACTGTAGATGTAAATACCGTTTACTTTATGCTCGTCATCAAGTCCTTAGATAAGTTTATTTTTGCCGCTATGGCGCTACTCTGTTGGCAATAATGGTTAAAAATTCTCCTTATTGCAAGCGCAATTTTTTACTAAGTTTTTTATTTTGTTCCACTGGGAACTGGCTATGTCGCATCAATGTTTGCATAGCTTTGGTGACGCTAAGCCTGATCCTGTGCAGTCATTTTTATGCCCAGCCCAAGCTATCGGTGGGGACTTTTGTAGATCGCGACTTAATCGCGCCAATTACTACCACTGTTAGAGATGTGGATAAAACTCGCACTGCTCAAGAGCAGGCAATGGAGAGTATCACACCTGTATTTCGCATAGATGATGCGGCGACACAACAAGCTAGACAGAATTTGCACTTATTACTGCAGACGGGCGATCGCCTCAGGGAATTAGCTGGTAGGTTTCCCATTAGCGGCGTTGATTTGAGCTTAGCCACTCAAGCCTATCTGCGCAGTTTGCCTGAGGTGGAGTGGCGAAAAATTGATCCCCAGCGATCGTGGCAATCGCCAGTATTGCCCAGCACAGTGAGGGCAGAACTCACCGCCGTTAAAATTGCTACTCCTGAAGGCTATGACCAAATGTGGCAGGTGATCGCCTCAGCCCGTAGTAGATACCAAACCGCCCAGCGAGAATTACAGCAAGCACCGCCAGTTTTGCGCCAACACCTGCTGAATTTGACCGATGTTGACTGGCACGACTTGAAATCGTCTGCTATCAATGGTCTTAATGCTCTGCTGGCAGGGGGAATTCCTAGCGGGTTGGCTCCTGATATGCTCCAGAGTCGTATTACCAGCCTGCGCTGGTTTCCTGCCCATGAGCCGATGGCGGGAATAGTTGGGGCAATTCTGCAACAGGTGATCCAACCAAATCTCAAGTTGGACTATGCCGCTACAAAAGCAAGGGCAATCGCCGCCGCTGAGACAGTTCAGCCCACTATGGAAGAGATCAAGGCGGGTACGGTGATTGTTAAAGCAGGACAGCAAATCACGGAGCGACAGTTTGTGATTCTCGATGAACTGGGCATGACGGAACGGCAACCCAACTGGAGCGGTATTGCTCTGGTGATCATGGCTACTGCGGGTGCGATTGGTATGCTGTTGCTCTTGGTGCAAAAAGGGGTGTTTCGCCTGCACAATGCCGATGGTTTAGCGATTTTTCTTACAGTGGGGGCGATCGCTCTAGCTGGAGTGCTATTGATTCCCCATGCCATCCCCTTTTTGCCTTTGGCAAGTTTGGGGTTAATAGTAGGTAGTTTCTATTGCCGTAGGCTGGCTGTCCTGATCACAGTATTGTTAGCAGGGTTATTGGCATTGAGTACCGCCCCCAGTTTCAGCGCCTACTTGCCGATTGTGGCGGGGGCATTAGTGGCAGGGGGATTTACCAATCGTCCCCGAGCGCGTTCTCATTTGGCGGCAATTGGGGTGCTAGTGGGATTGGTGCAAGCTTTGCTGTTTGTGGCGATCGCCTTGTTTTGGCGTCAAGGCTCCACCCTATTGATCTTGGCGCAGGCATTGCAATATGGGGCAGGGGGCTTGATCTCTGCCATCCTCGCCCTAGGAGCTATTCCCTACATCGAGCAGGTATCCTATGCCCTGACCCCCTTCCGCTTAGCAGAACTGGCTGATCTGGACCGTCCCTTATTGCGCCGTTTGGTAACGGAAGCACCGGGGACATTTCAGCACACTTTATTTGTGGCAAACCTAGCGGAAGCCGCCGCCCGTGAGCTAAACGCTGATACTGCCCTTGTGCGCACAGGCACGCTTTATCACGATATTGGCAAAACCCTGAAGCCTGAGTATTTCATTGAAAACCAGATGGGTTGTAGCAATCCCCACGATGCCCTTGACGACCCGTGGCGCAGTGCCCAGATTATCAAGGAGCATGTGACGGGCGGGCTAAAATTGGCGCAACAGTATCGCCTGCCCAAGCAGTTACAGGCGTTTATCCCTGAGCATCAAGGCACGATCGTCATCTCCTACTTCTATCACAAAGCCCGTCAGCAATTCCCTGACCTCGAAGACCACGACTTTCGCTATGATGGTCCGATCCCGCAAAGTCGGGAAACGGGGATTGTGATGCTGGCGGATGCCTGCGAAGCCGCGCTTAGGTCGTTGGGGCAAGATGCTGATTTAGGCAGTGCCAAGGAGATGGTACTGCGGATTTTTCGCGCTCGCCAAGATGACGGGCAGTTAGATGCCTGCGGCTTGACCGCTGGGGAGTTGGATCGCATGGCTGAGGTATTTATCAAGGTGTGGCAGGAGCGCAATCATGGACGAATCAAGTATCCCGCCTTTTACAAAAAGATGGACCCCACTGGTGCCACCCTCCCTCAAGCCGAAGATACTGTACAGCAACTAGCCTCTAAGGTTTAGTCATGACCACTATTGCCTATCTTGGACCACAGGGGACATATTCGCAGACCTGTGCTGAGGCTTATACTAAGCTGGCGGGGCTGGGGGCGGTTGCCTTAGTGCCTTGCAATACCATCTGGCAGGTAATCCAAGCAGTGGCTGAGGGAAAGTCAGATTTGGCGATCGCCCCTGTGGAAAACTCGATTCAAGGCAGTGTTGCTATGACTCTCGATGGTTTGTGGCAGTGGGATCGTTTGCAGATTCAACAGGCGATCATCTTGCCCATTGACCACAGCCTAATTAGCTGTGCCCAGAGCTTAGCAGATATTCAAGTGGTGTATTCTCACCCGCAGGGGTTGGGGCAGTGCCAGCAATGGCTGGAGCGCAATTTACCCCACGCTCAACAAGTGCCGCTGGATTCCACCACCCACGGTTTGCAGTTGCTAAAGGGGCGGCAAGATACAGCGGCGATCGCTTCGCATCATGCGGCAGACCTGTATCATCTGCCCGTACTGGTGCGCAATATCAGTGATTATCAGGAAAATTTCACCCGCTTTTGGGTGCTGGGTCAGACCCCGCCCCGCTGGGAGGGGAGAACCACTTCATGGGGCTTTAGTTTTGCCCAAAATCAAGCAGGCACACTGGCTAGAGCCTTGAACACCCTCGCCCAGAGGCAGATCAACCTGAGTCGCATCGAGTCCCGCCCCTCTAAGCGATCGCTGGGGGAGTACATCTTTTTTGTGGACATTGATGGGGCAATGGGCGATGCTCCAGTGCGAGCGGCATGGCAGGAATTAAGTCAGATTACCGAAAGCCTGAAGCATTTTGGCAGTTATGATCTAGTCCACCTAGATAGTTAGCAGATACTTAGCGCAGTCGGCTGAGTTCTTGGCGGGTTGAGGCTAAACCAGCGCTGTTGCCTTGACGGTTGAATAGGGTCTCAGCCTGCTCTAAAAACCTGATTGCTTCCGTTTTGCGATTTTGTGCGGCAAGAATCCGCCCCAAGGTCAGGTGAGTTTCAGCGTTATCGGGCGCTAATTCCAGCATGCGCCGATAGGTGATAATCGCCCAACTGGTCATATTTTGCGCTAGGTATGCCTCAGCCAGTTTCTGCTGAATGGCTATGGCACGGGGTTGGCTGGCGACTGCTTGCTTCAAGGCGGCGATCGCTTCGTCATTGCGGTTTTGTTGCAAATAAATCTTGGCGATCGCCAGATTAGCCTCACTGTGGCGCGGGGCAATTTGCAGGGCACGCTGGAACTTTTGCAAAGCCAGATCGGGTTGATTTTGTTCTAGCAAAAAGTTGCCAAATGACACCCAAACATCAGGGCGCACTGGAGCCAGCGTTTCCGCTTTTTGGTAGGCAGAAGTAGCCTGCTGAAAGTCCCCTTGCGTCTTCCACAGATAGCCTAAGTTGAGATAGACATCGGCACTGTTGGGAGCGATCGCCTGCCACTTCTGGAAATGTTTAATCGCATTAGCATAGTCCTTGACCTCCATCAGCACATAACCCACCCCTTGCAGAGCTTCGGAATTGCGGGCATCTAGCACTAAGGCACGCTGGTAGGCATCGAGGGCTTTGGTAAAATCCCTTTGCTGACCATAGATGTAGCCCATGCCGATCAGAGCTTGCACATTGCGGCTATCTAGCTGGCTGGCTCGCTCAAAAGCTGATAGGGCATTATTAAAGTCATTTTGCAAGCTGAGCAAATAGCCCAAACTGAGTTGAATTTTGGCATTGCGGGGTTCCAATTCCGCCGCCTGCCGATAGGCATTGATGGCACCAGCGATGTCATTCCTTTGCCACAACTGCCGCCCTTGGCGGATTAAATTGAGGGCATTAGTGGGTCTGGTCTGGGCGGTCAGCGGTAAATGGTAGGTGGCTATAACCAAGCTAAAACTGGCGATCGCCAGCCATTTTGCCAGTCGCATAACGAAAATCTAAAACTAAACAAGGGTTCATTCTAAACTATTTGGGGTTGGCTGTGAGTTGAATATTATGTTTTTGCATCGTATCTAAGATTAAATCAGCCATAATTCTGCCGCCATGAATTGTCATGTGTAGTCCGTCTTCTTGGCGTGCAGTGCGGGCATTGCCCCGATTATCTTTGACCACTGCTGACCACTTGCCATTCACCTTAAAGCGATCATAGGTATCTACAAAAATAGCATTGACATAGCGGCTAACCACAGTTTTATAGACATCATTCAGTACCCGCACATTATTATCCCAAAATTTATCTGGTGCCACAGGTAATCCCACCCAAACTACTTTTTTCACCTTGTTTTTTACTAATAGCTGATCAAGCATCTGTTCTACTTTCTGAGCATAGGCTACTCTCCATTTATTAGTGCCAAACATTTGATAAACGCCGCGGCTATCGGTCATGTGATCAGCATCGTTCAGCCCTACCATAATGATCACCACATCGTATTTGCGCTGGGAGAGCAGGCGATCCACTTCGGCATACCAGTTCAGGCGTTCGGGGTGCAGTAAACCAGTGGACTGCACTGCTTTGCGATAGACAGCAGATACCTTGTTAGACAACAGAGAATTTTCTAACTCTGAGCCAATACCATCTTGCATCATGGAGTCGCCAATCAGCAGATAGGAAGCTCCGGCGGCGACTACCGTTGGCTTTTGGGCAGTCAGGCTTTTGATAGTTTGGGGCTGTTGTGCCCAAATTGCCTCGAGGCTTTGCCTGCGATCGCCGTCAAGGGGCATGGCACTGATCAAATCATTCTGCTGTCTCAGAAAAACTTTTTCTCGTGCTAAAACTTCCCACAGTTCCTTTGCGTGAATGGCGATTAGGATTGAGCCGACAACAGAGGCGATCGCCAGCATTTTGATGTCTCGCATATGGTGTGGTTTCAGGCGTAATAGCATAGAAACTTGCTAGAAATTCTAGAAATTAAAGTAAATAAAAGGAGGCACTGTTTCGGGACCCAGTCTGATACAAATATACATACCCACCGCCATAAACACAGTAGCGATCGCTATATGTCTGTCTAAAATTTGCCTAAATTGCTGAATTAGTTTAGGATCAATGAACTGACATGCCAGAACCAGTCCGATCACTGCCAGAGTGGTATGAGAAATCACATTGCCACTGCCCAACTCCCCCAAATCATTCATAGTAGTAAAGCTAAACATTTGGGTTAGATACTTAACTGCAGTTGCATAGTCGGGACAGTTGAAGAATATCCAAGTGAGGCAGACAAACCCAAAAGTGCTAACCGTTCCAGCAATCCGCAATAACAAACTAGGTACACCCTGAATATCTGCCCACAGCCAGCGAAAATAATGGCTCAACCACAATCCCACCCCATGTAATGCGCCCCAGATCATAAAATTTAAGCCCGCCCCATGCCAAATGCCACCTAAAAACATAGTGACAAACAGATTGAAATACTTGCGATACCACACCACCCGACTGCCCCCCAAAGGAATATAGAGATAGTCCCTCAGCCAATGGGACAGGGAGATGTGCCAACGATGCCAAAAATCAATCAAAGACGCGGCACGATAGGGCTGATTAAAGTTAGCAATGGGGCGAAATCCTAACAGCATGGTAATAGCATTAGCCATGTCAGAATAGCCACTAAAATCTACAAAAATCAAACAGGCATAGCCCAACATCGCTATAAACAGTTCTAATGAATTATAGTTATTAGGAACAGCAAAGGGACGATTGATCGCTGTAAACAAATAGCTGGCAATGACATATTTTTTGGCAAAGCCACTGAGGATAGCTAACCCCACCTCACCAATGCTGTAGCTGTATTTGCTGGGACTGTTGAGATCGCTATAAAATTCCGCTGGTCTGGCGATCGGTCCCGATGCGATCTGCGGAAAAAAGGTGATATAGTTGGCAAACTTTAAGAAATCAACCTGCGGAAACTTCCCTTGATATACATCTACTAAGTGAGCAATACAGCGAAAGGTATAAAAAGAAATCCCGATGGGGACGGCAATCCGATTTACAATAATATCTAGTTCTATGTTAAAATTTGCCAGCAGAGATAGACTGCTATCTACAAAAAAACTATAGTATTTACAAACTGCTAGGAATAAAATATTAAGGAAGATACCCAAACCCAAGTAAAACTGCTTTCGTCGCTTTATTTTGCTATTAGAGATTTCTGGCTTTGCCTGTTCACCTAATTGATTACTTAAATGATTACTTAATTTATTTGATGTTTGCTCAGCGGAATTATCCTCTTGCTCCTCATTTTTGGCTGAATTATTTAGCAAATCTGGTTTAGATATTTCTTGAGCATAAATAAGATGATTGATAGCGTAATTTATGATAATTGAGCCAATCAACAGGTAAGTAAAATTAATATTCCAAAAACTGTAGAAGACTATATTTATCGCTAATAGAACTACTTGATAGCTTTTGACAAATGGCTTGCAAATAATTACTAATGGGAAAATCGCCAAAAAGAACAGGAAGAAACTTAAAGTGGGAAATAACATGATCCAGAGGTGAGTGCCACTGTATATTGGTTGTAAACTGAATATGTAACCCCCTAAATTGTACCGCACCGTCGCCTCAGTCTATGGCGCAAATCATTGTCCGCAATGTGCCGCAGTTTTATCTGCTGACCCCAGCGATCGCGTCAGCCGCAGAGCGAGATTTTGTGGTGGTATTTCTGCATGGCTGGCTCTTGAGTAGTGCCTATTGGCAACCCCTGATTGACCAGCTACAGTGCCATGTGCGCTGTCTCAGCTATGATTTGCGCGGCTTTGGACAATCTCTGACCAGTACCTGTCCCCACACTCTAGTTAGCTACATAGAGGATTTGGCGGAGATATTAGATCGTCTGCAAATAGCTAAAGTGTGGCTGGTGGGGCACTCCCTCGGCGGCACTCTGGCATTGTGGGGGGCGCACCTCATGGCGGAGCGGGTGCTGGGGGTAGTCTGTATCAACTCGGGAGGCGGCATTTACATCGATCAGGATTTTCGCAGACTGCGCTTGGCGGGACGGATAATTGCCTATGCCCGCCCCCAGTGGTTAGCCTATCTCCCTTGGTTGGCTGGTCAGTTTGCCAAAGATAGTGTGCATCAGCCTCTGGCATGGCACTGGGGCAGACAAAGGGTGAAGGATTTTGTATCAGCCGACTTGCGGGCGGTGTTGGGCATTTTGCTGGACTCTACTACCGAGCGGGAGGTGCATCTTTTGCCGCAGTTGGTGGCGGGACTAAAACAGCCTGCTTACTTTGTGGCGGGAGATTGCGATCGCATCATGCAGGCAAAATTTGTCAAGCACTTAGCCAGCTTTCATCCTCTATTTCAGCAAGGTGAGCCGAACTACTGGGAAATAGCCAACTGTGGACATATTGCCATGCTGGAACATGCTGACTTGATCAAAGACTTACTCTTGCGGTTGACGGTTTACAATCAGATCAGTTCAACTTCTTCCACTTAGTTGCGCTGAGCATATAAGATAATTTTTTAATTTTTTACTAAAATTTTACTAAAAATGAACATCATCGAGTTTTTCCAATTGCGTGCAGGGAAATGGCTCTCCCAACGCACCAGTCATCACTTGATTATTAAGAAATCCGAAAGCGGCAAATCGGAAATCACAGTAACCAATTTATCCGTAACCGATGATGCCGTGCTTAGTCTCTGTGCCTTGCATAGTTGCAATCCCAGTCAGGCAGTCTGTGCGGCTCAGGTATCGTGGCAGGGTTCGATGGAGTGGGACGCAGAACCTAATAAGCAGGAAGGCACTACAGTTTTAGTGGCGATCGCCAGTGATGACATTCACTCAGGCACCCTACTGCGCCAGCAGGGCTATGCCGAAAAAACTCCAGTTGCTGGGCGTTATCGGGTGAGTGATGACGGCGTGCTGAGCCTGATCACCGAATATGGTATGCTCTACTCCGAGGAAAAGCTCTGGTTTCCCAAGCCCAATATCTGTATGCGGGCAGGCTTGACTACGGGAATGTCTAACATCGCCTCTTTTTGCACCGAAATCCGCAAAACTGGTTAATTCCGTCTTTGATCCGTTGCTCACAGTCAAATGCTGGCTCCAGTCCCTAAGTTGCCATTTAATTTTAAGCAAGCGAATGCAGGTAGCGGGAGATTACTTTTTTACTGCCTATCTCGCAGAAGTCATGCAGAATAAGCATAAACGGCGTAAGTATTGTTATCAATATTGCGATATGGTAGTTGCCACTACAACATGTTGACTAAGACCCCCTTAACATAGAAATTGACTTAGCTGAAACAGAGTTGCCAAACACTCAACCAAATAGAGGTCTGGACTTAGGCTAATCTACCCTTAGATAGCTTATCTGCAACGCCTTTTAGTGTGGGGTGCTAAGGCATAACTCAAAAAAATGCTATTTTGTAACCGTTTATATTGCGGATTAACAGAATTGTGGGTCAAGTTGTGGCTCACTCTATAGATCAAAAACTTAATAAAGCATCACCCAGATAGAGAGGAAGTTAGTATGTCAACTTTTGACCAATTGCCTGAAACCTGCGCCGAGAAGATCGTTTGCTGTTATCTCAATGCCACCAGCAAAATTCAAGTAGCAAGGATTACCAACATTACTAACTGGTATTTTGAGCGGGTGGTTTTCCCTGGACAAAGGCTGATTTTTGAAGCCGTACCCGATGCTCTGTTGGAAATTCATACAGGCATGATGGCAAGCTCTATCCTGTCCGACACCATTCCCTGTCAGCAGTTACAGATCGGCGAACCCGTTATCGCCGTGCCCGACTGGGTTCCCATTAAGCCCCTAGAAGCAGTAAGCTAGTAAGCGCTGAGTTAAAGGGATCACATGAGCTTTGACTATGACCTCTGTGTCATCGGCGCAGGTTCGGGGGGGCTGGCTGGCTCCAAGCGTGCCGCTAGTTATGGCGCAAAGGTAGCCATCATCGAGGGCGACTTGGTGGGGGGAACCTGTGTGATTCGCGGTTGTGTACCCAAGAAACTGATGGTCTATGCCTCCCAATTCTCCCACCTCTACCGTGATGCCACTGCCTACGGCTGGAGTGAAGTTAAACCCAGTTTTGATTGGCAGAAGCTCACCTCCGCTGTGCAAAATGAGGTACTACGGCTTAGCAAATTGCACATTAGCCTTCTGGAAAAAGCAGGGGTAGAGCTGATACTTGGCAGGGCGAGCTTCGTCGATCCCCATACAGTAGCTGTGGGCGATCGCCAGATTACGGCAAGTAAATTTCTGATCGCAGTGGGTGGAGAGGCATACAAACCTGATAACCTTGGCATGGAATATGCCATCACCTCCCGCGACATGTTTCAGTTACCTCAGTTCCCCAAACGCTTTGGGGTGATCGGCGGCGGTTATATTGGGGTGGAATTTGCAGGCATTATGAATGGCTTAGGCGCTGCAGTTACGCAGATTATTCGCGATCGCCTAATTTTGCGTGGCTTTGACGCAGATGTGCGCCAGTCAGTCATGCAGGGCATGGAGCACCATGGGATCAAGTTTTGGCACAGTATCCAGTCCGACAGCCTCAAACTAGAAAAAAACACAGCGGGGATCAAGGTAACCTTCACCGACGGCGATGGAGTGAGCCAGAGCCTCACCTTTGATGCAGTGTTAGCCGCCACAGGGCGCAAACCCAACCTAGCAGGGCTAAACCTAGACAAAGCAGGGGTTGAGATCAGCAATGGGGCGATCGCTGTCAAACCCGACAGTTGCACCAGTCAGCCCCACATCTACGCCGTAGGGGACTGCACCAACCGCATTAACCTAACCCCAGTGGCGATCGCCGAAGGCAGAGCCTTTGCCGACACCGTATTTGGGCACACCCCCCGCCACATCAGCCATCAACAAGTTCCCTCCGCCGTATTCTCCCAACCCGAAGCCGCCGTAGTAGGCATGACCGAGTCCCAAGCCATTAGTAAATACGGCAGTCAAGCAGTCAAAGTTTACCGTTCCAGCTTCCGCCCCCTGTTTCACAGCCTCACAGGAACCGCAGAGCGCACCATGATGAAACTAATCGTCGTTGGCGAGCAAGAGCACATCGTAGGCATTCACATGGTCGGCAAAGACAGCGCCGAAATTATTCAAGGCATGGCGGTAGTCCTCAACATGGGTGGCACAAAAGCCGACCTAGACCGCACCATCGGCATTCATCCCTCCTCAGCCGAGGAATTTGTAACCATGCGCTAATTACCTTGAAAAAGGGGCAAAAGATATTAGAATGATCAAGATGATATGCTACAGTTTTCAAGAGGAAAACATTGCTCAAGAGTATATTTCCTTAACTTAGCTGGGTAATATAAGCACTGACAAAGCCACCCCACACCAGACTACGCAAAGCAAACCTATGACCTAAATCTGTGAATACAAAACATGTGATTGACTTAGTTAACCTTTAATGTGATGATTTTTACAATTAAATATCAAGGAATCAGAAGTGAGCTTTGATGGTCTTTGTGATCTCAGCTTCTTCAGCGTAACCTCGAAACTAGGAATGCCAGTTACCGAAATTCAGAGGTCGTAATGCAGAGAAGGTGTGACCGTAATCGGAAGCGTAGCAAGCGGCGAAGTATATACTGCCCTTATCATGGTTGCTACCTACACAGCGTAAGTGCAAAGTATCCTCTTTACACTGAGTCTCCAGAAGCGTTAATTAACAAAGGATTTAATAGACTATCAGCACTATTACTGGTAGCTGGTAATAGTGCAGTTCCGCTACAAAATGAGTGGATTGAAGCCTTTTGGTGTGATGAATGCCAAGAAACGAGGTGGTATCATATCAAAAAAATTGACAATACCTATCAAGTCACTCTTGCCCCCATTCATCTCTGGCAGAAAGTTTCAGGGGTGATCGACCCACACGGCAATCCCAGTGTTAGTGAATTCACGCGCAAGCAGGCCCGTGTTGGTTTGAAGATCAAAGACTTTAGAATAGTGAAGTAAGCATAAAATATTAAAATATGGATAAACCAATTCAGGGACTAGTTGGTTAACATGTAAACTTGATTTGATTATTAGAATTAGTTGATATATCCCTAGAAAATATAAGAAAGAGGCTTAATGTATGTCAGCAATAACTGCTCAAGAACTAGAAGCACAAATGCCCGATGCTAGGCAACTGTTAAGTGATGAGCCAGAAATGGAGAGTTCTTTACATTACATGCAGTTACTTTTACTAGTAACTTGTTTAGAACTCGCATGGCAAGATCGGCAAGATTTCTTTATTGGTGCTAATCTAACCATATATTTTAGTCGACAACAATTAAAAAATCGCGACTTTCGCGGCCCCGACTTTTTCTTAGTCAAAAACACCGAGCGTAGACATCGTAACTCATGGGTAGTTTGGGAAGAAGACGGCAAGTATCCAGACTTAATCATCGAGTTACTTTCTGAGTCTACTGCTAATGTTGATCGACTGGTCAAGCGAAATCTTTATGCCGAGCGTTTTCATACCCCTGAATATTTCTACTTTTCCCCTGAAACCTTAGAGTTTGCTGGCTTCAGATTAAATCTAGACCAATATCAGCCGATCATACCGAATGAAAAAGGTTGGCTTTGGAGTGAGGTACTAGGTTTGTTTTTAGGTATATATGAACAGCAACTACGTTATTTCTCCATTGAAGGGTCTTTACTACCTACTCCTCAAGAGGCGGTTAGAATTGCAATAGATAAAGGCTTAGCAATGTATGAACAAGAAAGGGTTAGAGCAATGCAAGCCGAGCAAAATGCTGAACAAGAAAGACTCAGAGCAATGCAAGCTGAGCTTGAATTACAAAAGTTTCGCGCCAAAATGCGAACACTTGGTATTGAGATAGAAGACTAACTTCCCAAGAACTACATTTATCCTATGGTAGTAACTTTTTCTGCAATGATACTATTAGATTTCTTAGCATTACCAGACATTGAAGATTCTCCAGCTTGGGAATTCATCAATCAGATGCCTGTACAGAAAAACAATGGCAACTTTATTTCACAGTTGATCGCAAAACCACCTAGTAAAAATTATTGACCAATCCACCTAAGAATACGAAGCCCTGCCAGAGCTACGCTGTGTTTTACCCGCAAGTTCAGTTGTGCCTGATGTGAGTATTATTGCTAATTGGATCATTGAGATATTGTAACCAAATCAACGGGCAACAAGAATTTTGTTACCAGTTCTCCCTGATTTACAACTAGAGCTAACACCGCAGGAAACTTTTGCATGGATGAGAGGCTAGGCTAGATAGCTCAAATGACATTCTGTTGAAGAAATCTTTAACTTTTGCTAGCTTACCTAACCTCTACGATATACTAGTGACTCTAACAGAAAATAGCGGCATTCTAATCACGGGCGGAACAGGATCCTTTGGGAGAGCTTTTGTCAGAACCATACTCAAGCACTACCCCAGAATCCGCAGACTAGTGGTCTTTAGTCGCGATGAACTGAAACAATTTGAGATGGCGCAGGAGTTCTCTGAGAGAGAATATCCAGGACTGCGCTATTTTATTGGGGATGTGCGCGATCGCGATCGCCTGCGACGAGCCTTAAACCGCATTGATATTGTGATTCATGCCGCCGCATTGAAGCAAGTGCCAGCGGCAGAGTACAATCCCATAGAATTCATTCGCACCAATGTATTGGGAGCAGAGAACCTAATTCAAGCATGCTTTGATACCCAAGTGCAGAGAGTTGTTGCTCTCTCGACTGACAAAGCGGCGGCGCCAGTTAATCTTTATGGAGCAACCAAGCTATGTAGCGACAAACTGTTTATCGCCGCCAATAACATTATTGACCGAGACTTACGGTTTATTGTCGTGCGCTATGGTAATGTTATGGGGTCGCGTGGGTCAGTCATACCCCTTTTTCTAAATAAGCGTCATGAGGGAGTTTTGCCAATTACCGATCCTAGGATGACGCGATTTAACATCACTTTGCAAGAAGGGGTGGATATGGTGCTCTGGGCGTTGGAGCATGGTCTGGGGGGGGAAATCTTTGTACCGCGCATTCCCTCCTATCGCATCACTGATTTGGCACAAGCAATCGGTCCCAGTTGCAAGCATGTTGTAGTTGGTATTCGTCCTGGAGAGAAAATCCATGAAGAAATGATCACATCCTCAGACTCTTATACGACCGTTGATTTAGGTCGCTACTATGCAATTTTGCCAACTCAAGGACGCTACGACTTTGAAACCTACTGTTCACATACAGGGGCAATACCAGTCAAACCAGGGTTCAGCTACAACTCTGGAGACAATGAAGTTTTTCTGAGCATTGATGAACTTCGGCAGCTCATCGTGCGGCATGTCGATCCTGAGTTTGTACCGAGCTAGATCCAATGCCATTTATCCCCTACGGTCGCCAAAGTATCTCGCAGGCAGACATTGAGGCTGTTGTCGGTGTCTTGCAATCCGATTGGCTAACGCAGGGACCAGCCATTGCGCGCTTTGAAAAAGCCGTTGCAGATTACTGTGGAGCAAAATATGCCGTTGCTGTCTCCAGTGCCACAGCAGCCCTACATATATCGTGCCTAGCTGTAGGGTTATGTGCAGGTGATTGGCTATGGACTTCTCCCAATACCTTTGTCGCCTCAGCTAACTGTGGTTTGTACTGTGGTGCAAAGATTGACTTTGTTGACATCGATCCGCATACATACAATTTGAGTATTGACTGCCTAGAAGCAAAACTGGTCGAGGCTGAGCGCTTGGGCAAGCTACCCAAGGTCGTTGTTCCTGTTCACTTCGCAGGTCAATCCTGTGAAATGGAGCGCATTGGGGCATTAGCTCGAAGGTATGGCTTTGTGGTTTTGGAGGATGCATCTCATGCAATTGGGGGGCACTATCGAGGTTTGCCCATTGGCTCTTGTCAGTATTCAGACATAGCAGTTTTCAGCTTCCATCCAGTCAAAATTATTACGACTGGGGAGGGTGGAATGGTAGTTACGAATCGGGGCGACCTCTACGAGAAGTTGATCCGTTTGCGGACGCACGGTATTACACGAAATCCAGATTTGATGACCAAACCTAGTCACGGCCCGTGGTACTACCAGCAGTTGGAACTTGGGTTCAACTACCGCATGACAGACATTCAAGCAGCTCTTGGCGCAAGCCAAATGCAACGTTTAGACGAGTTTGTGTCTCACCGCCGTACCTTAGCTAATCGTTATACCAAGATGTTGGCTGGTTTGCCTCTGACTTTACCTTGGCAACATCCAGAGACAGAATCTAGTTGGCATCTTTATGTTGTTCGGCTCAAGTTAGAGGAAATAACTAAAACTCATCGTCAAGTATTTGAAGAATTGCGGCAAGCTGGGATCGGTGTTAACCTGCACTATATACCCGTGCATACTCATCCCTATTACCAATACCTTGGGTTCAGATGGGGAGAATTCCCAGCGGCAGAGAAATACTACCAAGAAGCAATCAGCTTGCCGCTGTATTACGAGTTAACCAAAACTGAACAAGACATAGTTGTAGAAGCCTTACAAAAAGTTCTGTGTTAAGAAATCCTCTTCTTTTTGAGCTCCTAGCAATTAAAATTCTTCTATAGAGTATCACTGTTGCTACATCACCCTAGAATATCTGACTACTTCTATGACTTCATCAATCAACCAAGAAGCTATTTTCCTAAACCAAGAAGCTGACGCTTGGTTTAGACGCAATGCACCCTCTACCCTACAACCCGCTAGTTATGATGACCCTATCCTAAAAGCCCTAAGACAGGTCAAGTTGCCAGAACAAGGCATCCTTCTAGATGTGGGTGGTGCGTGGGGGCGTATTGCTGAAGCATTCAGAAGGGAACACCCTACTTGGCAGTGTTGTGTGGTTGAACCTTCTAGTGCCGCTATTTCTGCTGGAACTCAAGCATTCCCTGAAATTAAGTTTTACCAAGGTAGCATTGCCCAGAAAGAAGGGTTGCCTTGTGCGCCAGTTGATGTAGCGATTGTTTCTGATGTTTTCTGCCTGGTTGACCGTGCTTTTTTAAGCCGTGCTGTGAGTAATGTGGATACTGCGATTAAAGATGGGGGGGGTGTTAGTCGTTGCTGACTTTGACTCGCCATTTTTGCGCGCGAATCCTTATAAACACTTTGCTGGTGCCTATAGCTACAAACAGGACTATGCACAGATTTTTAGTTCTTTGGGTATCTACCATACTATCTATTCCTTTTCTGAGAATCTTGTTGATCTGAGTACTAGCGACAATAATGATCCCTACGATCGCCAGTGGGTAATAACCATTCTCAAAAAAGACTTGCAAGGACGGTATTTTCGCCCTCAGGTATGAAGGCAGGATTCCTTGCCCTTGGCACTGCTCAGTTTGGCATGGTATACGGGATTGCCAACCAGCAAGGTGAAGTGTCGCTAGAAGAAGTAGGAGAAATTCTTACAATTGCTAAGGATGCTGGAATAGATACTCTAGACACAGCAATGTCCTATGGAGAGAGTGAAGGAAAACTAGGGCAGATTGGCGTTCACAACTGGAAAGTAATTACTAAATTACCTGCAGTTCCTCAAGGTTGTTTTGGCATTAGTAATTGGGTCAAAGCATCTGTAGCTGACTCTCTAAAACGACTAAAAATTGAAAAGCTTTATGGCTTACTGCTCCATCATCCTCAGGATTTATTACAAGACTACGGAGAAGAACTTTACAACGCCTTGCAATCTTTGCGTAGTTGTGGCATAGTCAAAAAGATTGGTATTTCTATCTACTCACCCACAGAATTAGACCAGATATGGAAAGCCTATAAATTTGACCTTGTCCAAACCCCCTTTAACGGATTCGATCAACGGCTAGTTAATTCAGGCTGGCTACAGCAACTCAAAGAGCAGGAGGTAGAAGTTCATGCGCGATCGCTCTTTTTGCAAGGACTACTACTTTTATCTGAGAAAGACCGTCCGCAAAAATTTCAGCGATGGAACTCCCTATGGACAGCATGGCACACATGGCTAAATCAACAGGAGGTCAGTCCTCTTGCCGCTTGTCTAGGCGCTGCTTTTAACAGCGGTCAATCTCTTTTTCACCGTATTATTGTTGGTGTTGATTCAAAAAAGCAATTGCAAGAAATCCTAGCAGTCCTAGAAACAGACCTGCCCCGCTGGCCTACCCAGATTACCACTCAAGATTTAGACTTGATCAATCCCACTCGCTGGAATTACCTATGAAAACCGTTGCCATTATTCAAGCCCGCATGCAATCTACGCGCTTACCCAATAAGGTAATGCTTCCAGCTGTTGGCAGACCCCTTTTAGAGTTATTACTGCATCGTCTAAGTGAGTCAAAACTTATAGATACTATTGTAGTAGCCACAGGCGATCGCAAAGAAAACTTAGTTATTATGGACTGCGTAAGAAACCTTGGCTTTGCTTGTGAGCAGGGTAGTGAAGAGGATGTACTAGATCGTTACTATCAAGTCGCAAAGAAGTACAGAGCCAACCCAGTCGTTAGAATAACCGCTGACTGTCCATTGATCGACCCAGAAATTGTGGATCAAGTGATTACATTATTTAGGGATTCTGGAGTGGATTATTGTGCAACAAATACCACATTTGCTGATGGTCTAGATGTCGAAGTATTCTCATTTCAAGCCCTAGAAACCGCTTGGCAAAATGGACAAACTAAGCCAGACCGAGAGCATGTTTCTCCCTACATTAGAAACAGCGGCTTATTTACTACCAAGTTCTTAGACTGTCCCATTGATCTACCTCACTGTCGTTGGACTGTAGATGAGCCAGAAGACTATCAAGTTGTCAAACAGGTCTTTGAACACTTTGCGCCTAACCTAGACTTTTCCTGGCAAGAAATCTGGCAGTTGCAACAACAACACCCTGAAATTTTCATCCATAATCAGCATATCCCTAGCAATGAAGGAGCCATACTTAGTAAAGGTCAAAAACTGTGGAAGCGAGCAAAACGAGTCATTCCTGGCGGTAGCATGCTTCTCTCAAAGCGGGCGGAAATGTTTTTACCACAGCGCTGGCCCGCTTACTTTAGCCAAGCTAAGGGTTGTCGTGTCTGGGATTTAGAGGGGCAAGAATATATTGATATGTCGATTATGGGCATTGGCACAAACATCTTGGGTTATGGTCATCCTGAAGTCGACCAAGCAGTACAGGAAGCCATTACTCACGGCAACATGAGTACACTCAATGCCCCCGAAGAAGTTTATCTTGCGGAACGACTCATTGAATTACATCCTTGGGCAGACATGGTGCGCTTTGCCCGAACAGGCGGTGAAGCCTGTGCCATTGCCATTCGGATTGCGCGCGCCGCCAGTGGCAAAGATAAAGTTGCCTTCTGTGGTTATCATGGCTGGCATGACTGGTATTTAGCCGCTAATTTAGCGTCAGAAACTAACTTGAACCAGCATCTATTAAGTGGTCTACAACCTAAAGGTGTGCCCCAAGCCTTAGCAGGTACTGCATTACCTTTTAGCTACAACAACTTTACCGAGTTAGAAAAGTTGGTGAATACCCATGATATTGGGGTTGTTATGATGGAAGTAATGCGTAATCAAGAACCTCAGAATAACTTTCTGCAAAAGGTTAGAGACTTATGCACTGAAAAAGGAATTGTTTTAGTTTTTGATGAATGTACTTCTGGTTTCCGAGAGACACTGGGTGGTCTCCATAAGAAATTTAATGTCAACCCAGATATGGCAATGTTCGGCAAAGCCCTAGGTAATGGCTATGCAATTACTGCTGTTATTGGCAAGCGAGATATTATGGAATATGCTCAAGAAACATTTATTAGTAGTACATTTTGGACAGAGCGAATTGGGGTGGTGGCAGGATTAAAAACCTTAGAAGTAATGGAGAAGACTAAATCGTGGGAAATCATTACTGAGATTGGTAAAAAAATTCGCATAGCTTGGCAGAAACTTGCAGAAGAACATCACCTAAATTTGCAAATTGCAGGCATCCCCGCTCTAAGCAGTTTTTCTTTCAATAGCCCAAACAACCTAGCCTATAAAACTCTAATTACTCAAGAGTTGCTCAAAAAAGGCTTTTTAGCGGGCAACAGTATCTATGTTTGCACAGAACACACAGAGTCTCTATTAGATAACTACTTGGTAGCTTTGGACAAAGTATTTGATAAAATCAGCCAGTGCGAGCAAGGGTTGGATGTTCATACTCTTCTTGAACAACCAGTTTGCCATACAGGGTTTCAGCGGCTCAATTAACTATTCCCAGTCCGCGCTAGTATCGCACAAAAAATATTCATCCAACACCTGTTCAAAGGTATATGGGCATTTGTCGGGGAAAACCCTGAGAGGCAGTGAAGCACCCGCAAAGCCAAATCCACCCCACCTTCAAACCCATCTGCCAGAGCATCCTCTTGCAAGGAACGAAGACTAGGACTCCGTTTGAGGTGGCGTTGAATAGCGCGGCGTTGCTCTCGGATTGTCAAAAACCAACTACGACAGCGATGCTCAGGCTGTAACTCCCATTTGAGTAAGTGTCCTAGTAGCACAGCAAGACGACTGACCAATTCACGATACTCCTTCCTCCCCAAGCATTCTAACTCCCGCCGCAAATTTTCCCAGTCTAATTCTGAAGCAGCTCTACTGGCTAGTGCTTTGACCTGCCACTGTGTCCAAGCATAAAAATCTTTTTCGTAGAGAGAATCTTGTCTAGCCATGATATAGTTTCTGCAATACCATCCATAGAATAGCGAAAAAACTTTTAGCCGTGCTGTTTGCTTTTAGAGTTGACTCCTCTCGCATGATTGGCACAGGGCATTTAATGCGATGCCTAACCTTGGCAAGTGCTATGCGAGAAGAAGGAGCAACTTGCATTTTTATTTGTCGTGCTCATTCTACAAGCCTTACTGGTCTAGTACGAAAGCAAGGATTTACTCTACATGAACTCCCCCAAGCAATTGAACCTTTAACCTCTGATTGCCTTGGTGTTGCAAAATTACAGGATGCCGAAGAAACAAAGAATGTTATTCAGGGTTTACCTGATGTTCCCGATTGGTTAATTGTTGACCATTACGGTATTGATGAGGAGTGGGAGAGAGAGCTACGCCCCTTTGTCAAGCGCATTTTTGTTATTGATGACCTTGCAAATCGTCCACATGATTGTGATGTGCTTCTGGATCAAAATTATACTCATAACTGGAACCGTTATGAGGGACTGGTTCCCGAACATTGCCGTTTATTTCTAGGTCCAGAGTATGCACTCTTGCGCTCAGAGTTTATTACTGCCCGTCAAAAATTAGAGCAACAAGGTTGGTCTCAATTTGATCCAAGGAAAGTCTTTGTCTTTTTTGGCGGCATGGATCCGCAAAACTATACAGGGCGAGCATTAAAAATCCTACGCGCAGTTGGGGACTTTGCCCCTGAAGTAGTGATTGGAAGGGGTAATGTTCACCGGGAAGAGATCGAGAATGAGATGCAATTTTTCCCAGAGGGGCATCTTCATATACAGACCAATCAAATGGCAGAAATCATGCTACGGTGTTCATGGTATCTGGGCTCAGGAGGCTCAATAACATGGGAACGAATGTGCTTGGGTTTAACAGGTATTGTCTTGCCAATTTCAGAGGATCAAATTTCATTAACTGAAGCCTTAGTTCAAGATGGTCTTGCATTCCAAGTTAATTGTCTTGATGATATACGAAATGTTGACCTTGAGTATTTTTACAAGTTTCTCAAACAATCGAATCATCTCTGCATACAAATGGTAGACGGAGAAGGCACAAAAAGAATTTGTATTCGTATGCTCAACAGAATTGATAAGGAAAAGTTAGCTATACGTAAAGCTGATTATCAGGATGCTATCAGATTGTTTTTGTGGGCTAATGATCCTGTGGTACGAAGTAATTCTTGGAACTCACAAACAATCTCTATGCAAAAGCACTTATTGTGGTTTTACGAAAAGTTAATTGCCTCTAACAGTAAAATTTATATTATTGAACACAATAAATTGCCTATTGGGCAAGTTAGGTATGATTTGATCCAAGGTACTTGGCTGATAAACTACAGTATAGCATCCTGTTTTAGAGGATGTGGCTTAGGAAAACATCTGCTAGACATTGGAGAAGCCGAGTTAAAAAGACATACAGAGTGTACCAGTTTTAAATTAAAAGCAGAAGTAAAGAGATGCAATCAAATCTCTATTGCTTGTTTGCAACAAAATGGTTACAGAATGATTAACAATGATGACAATTCTGAGCGTTTAGTTTTTCTTAAAGTAAGTGACTAAAGTTCTAGTAGTTGCCGCCCATCCTGATTGGGACGCCCAAAAAACTCAAGATTTTTTCCCTGACTTGTTTTACTACATAGATGTTATCGACTGGAGTAACTTATTCATGATCGATCTTAAAGTTCCTGATGTAAGGAGTCTTAATTATGAACATCCAAATTTGCAAAAACCGTACTTGAAAATGACTGTCACTAGTACTCTTTTGGTACTTATTCTCATAAACCATATTTCTTGGAATATAGCTGATGCCGCTTTATTTATAGACTACGAAAGACAACCAAATGAATACAATCCTCTAGTACATGCTATGCTTAACTTTCTGAAAATTTAGTTGTCTGCAGGAATCATTTACCTTGATTGAACAAAATAAAGTTCTTGCGATAGTTGCTCATCCTAAGGTCAAGTTAAAATTGAATGTATTAATCCTGATTTGGGGGATCAAACATGAAATTGAATTTCAGCGAAATAAAGCTTCCTTTTGTTATTGCCGAAATGTCTGGTAATCATAACCAATCGCTAGAAAGAGCATTGGCAATTCTTGAACAGGCTACTAGAGCGGGGGTCAATGCCCTTAAGTTACAAACTTATACTGCTGATACGATGACAATCCCTTCAGAAAAACTAGATTTTTTTATTCATGATAAAAATAGTCTTTGGAAAGAGCAGTCGCTATATGAGTTATACAAGAAAGCTCACACTCCTTGGGAGTGGCACAAGCCAATTTTTGATCGAGCAAGAGAGTTAGGCATAGTCGCTTTTAGTACACCTTTTGATACAACAGCAGTAGATTTTTTAGAAGAACTAGACTGCCCTATTTATAAAATTGCCTCTTTTGAGATTGTTGATCTGCTCCTAATCAAAAAAATTGCTCAAACTGGTAAGCCAATTATTATGTCCACAGGTATGGCAACTGTAGCAGAAATTGATGAAGCGGTGCGGACGATTCGAGCCGAGGGTAATAACCAAATTACTTTACTTAAATGCACAAGTACTTATCCCGCATCACCTACAGATTCAAACTTGCGAACGATCTCCCACTTAAGAGAATTATTTAACTGTGAAGTGGGGCTATCGGATCATACCCTGGGCATTGGGGTGGCGGTGGCGGCAGTAGCATTGGGTGCAACGGTGATTGAAAAGCACTTCACCCTTAGCCGAGCTGAAGGAGGCGTAGATGCGGCTTTTAGTATGGAACCCCAAGAAATGAAAATGCTCGTAGAGGAAACGCAACGGGCATGGCAAGCATTGGGTAAGGTTCACTATGGGCCGACAGAAGCAGAGAAAAAGTCTCTTGTGTACCGCCGTTCCCTCTATTTTGTGAAGGATATGTCTGCGGGCGATGTTATCACACCAGACTGTATCCGTTCCATTAGACCAGGATATGGTTTGCCACCAAAGTACTTTGATTCGTTGCTAGGTATAGCTATTAGAAAGAATGTTAAGGCAGGAACCCCAGTGTCTTTCGATGTGTTGAAGTAGAACCAGAAATATTGAAAGACGACATAAAACTTTACATATCAAGGCACAAGAGACTCAGGCAGGAAATCATAGCCCCAATGGATAACCGACTGGGAATGAATCACTAAATTTAACATCATGCCCTTGTCCAAGGTGTATGAGACATTCACTCACACATCCCTGACTTGTATTTACGCCATTTAACAGCTTAACTTGATGTTGTCCCTGTGCCCAAAATAACTTGCTGGTTAAACTAACTACGGTTAAGTCTATAGGAAAGAGCATCTTTCCTGCTGTCTTAGTTCAGTATAAATACGCCCCAAGTATTGGTGGCACCGCTGCTTACAGGCTTTAGAGAAAGTAGACATATCAACTGTAATACCGCTGCGGTTTAGGTGATAGAACCAGTCTGGCATACTGGTTAAACCTTTGTCTAAAATGAAGGTCAGCCAGATTTGGCAGAACAGTCATGAGTGCAATCCAGGGTAGTCGTTCGTTGGGAGATACTTCAAGATTTGCTTGACAATGTTAGGGAATGAGCGTATCATAAATTTACTGTTTTTTGATTTCAAGGGGTGAGCTTATACAACTTTAGCCCCTTTTTTGTCCGTTAAACTACCTTTCAACACTTCTGCTATGAGACTAATAATCAACGGCTTTTTTGAAAGCCATATCCTGAATCAGGTATACATCAAAGTGATTGAAAAATTTTCAATTGAAAAATGTCATATCTTCACTAACTTAGGCAACACTGCAAGAAATTTGTTACAGGCAGAGATCAAATCTCAAGTTAATTTCTATGATTTTCAAGAAACAATTGTAAACTGGTCTGAAATTACTCCACTAGATGAAGCAACTATCTGCAAAATGGCAGAATGTGAAACGCTAGTATTAAAGATGATGGATAGATTATCTATAGATATAGATTCTGTTTCGTATGAGGAAAGAAAGCGATTGTATCTCAGACATTTACGATACTGGAACCATATCATTCTACATGAAAATATAGATTTATTCCTTAATGGTGGCATTCCTCATGAAATATATGATTTTATCATCTATAGTCTTTGCAGGCTAAGGAATATTCCATGCCTGTTCTTCGTTAACTCTCCGATTAATGGAGTTGTATTTATTAGCAATGACTGGGAGAAGGAACCTGCAACATCAGTAGCAGAAACCTACAATCAAATAATCAGTCAAAGACCAGAGAAAATTTACTTGTCAGATAGGTTTAGGCATCATTATGATATACAGACTTCGCCAAGTGAAGACCCTATACCATGGTACATGGATTCAAAGTTTAACCCAAACATCACTAAACCTAGGCTACCAATAGTCAGCCTTGATAGGCTATTCATGCTATTGAAGAAAGTAAAGAAAGCATTGGAGAATCAACAGCTAATAGACAAGAGTATTGAAAAACTAGTTAAGAGAATACAAACCACCAGAAAGAAGAAGTTACTTGATTTCTATGAGCACAACACTACTATACCTGATTTGAGCAAAGAATACATATATGTGCCACTACACTATCAACCAGAATGCTCAACTTCCCCAATGGCTGGTGCATTTGTCAACCAAATACTGATTGTCCAAATGATTGCTAGTCTTATACCTTCAGGCATTTACATATATGTCAAAGAGCATCCATTTCAAACTCCTTATTTCAGAGACACTAACTTTTACAAAGATTTACTAGCTATTCCTCAGGTTCAGCTAATTTCGCGTGAGTATAACTCTTTTCGATTAATAGAAAACTGCCTTGCAGTTGCAACTGCAACAGGAACCGCTGGATGGGAAGCATTGTTCAGACAAAAACCAGTTCTGATGTTTGGTCATACTTTCTACCAGTATGCCCCTGGTGTTTTCTCAATCCATAGTCTACAGGATTGTAGAGACGCACTAAATAAAATTATTAAAGATAATGTTAAGCCTAGTTTGTATGAAATGCAAGTTTTTCTGAAGGCTATGGAAACCCATGCAGTAATCGGTTACACAGATATAGCTTACTCAAGTGTATCACAAATCACTTGTGAAGAAAACACAAATAATCTCTTTTCTGCTTTGAAGGAAAGAATTATGAATTTAGGCTATCCTAGTACTTCAAAGCATAACTGAATTTCTCGCAGGAACGAATGCAGAAATGTTGAAAGTCGACATAAAACTTCACACATCAAGACACAAGAATCTCAGGCAGGAAATCATAGCTCCAATGGATAACCGAACATCTCTGCCTCAGTTCTAATTGCAAATACCGCAACTTATCTAACAGTTGATTGCCATAAAACACTGGTACCTCCATTAACTGCAAAATCATATACCCTATTAGTATCTCATGTAAATCTGTAGCATCACACCATTCCTACTCTTCCTAATCAATCTATCCAGTTTCAAATGCATCTTCAAAAACTTCCATAACAGCTCAATCTGCCAACGACAACCATAAATATCCCCTATCTCGCCATTACTAAACTCCTCTGCTGGTAAATTGGTAGCTAAGCGAAATTCAGTTCGACTCTCTAAATCACAAAACCATATAACCCGATACCGACTATGATTTACTTCTGTGCGCATGTTGTTCTTTATGCGCACGACAAATAAGGTATTTGTCTCACTTAAAGCATCCAGCAACTCCCAATTGGCAAAACCGCGATCCATAATGCCAATGCCGTTTTCTGCAATCATACTGGCAATGTAATCACTAAATTTAGCCTCATGCCCTTGCCCAAAATCTATGAGACATTCACTTACATACCCCTGACTTGCATTGACACCATTTAACAACTTAACTTGATGGTGCCCTTGCGCCCAAAATAACTTGCTGGTTAAACTAACCACAGTTGCATCTATAGGAAAGAGCATCCTTGCTGCTGTGGGATTATTACGGATTAACTTCTGTCTTAGTGCAGTGTAAATACGCCGCAAGTATTGGTCGCACGGTTGTTTACAGGCTTTAGAGAAAGTAGAGATGTCAACAGTAATACCACTACGGTTTAGGAGATAGAACAAGTCTGGCATACTGGTTAAACTCTTATCTAACTAAAATGCAGGTCAGCCAGATTTGGCAGAACAGGCATGAGTTTAACACAGGGTAGTGGTTCCGTGGGAGATGCTTCAAGATTTGCTTGACAATGTTAGGAAATGAGCGTACCATGAGGTTAATATTTTTTGATTT
>Ga0272446_1000996_pt1 | contig 42616 bp, 42 predicted proteins | sample YNPCB0061_FD_194587 | JGI IMG/M metagenome (GOLD analysis project Ga0272446, IMG submission 194587) | Hot spring microbial mat communities from Yellowstone National Park, WY, United States - YNP-CB-006-1 | ecosystem: Environmental > Aquatic > Thermal springs > Hot (42-90C) > Sediment | place...
GCCGGTTGCCGTCCATGATGATCGCCACGTGGCGCGGCAGGTCCTCGGGCGGGAAGTCCTCGACCGCGGGCTCCTCGGCCGGCTCGGCGGGTGCCTCCCGGCGGCCCGGCGCCAGGTCGCGGGCGATCGGCGGCGCGTCGGTCGGCCGGGTGAGCGGGGCGCGGCTCACTAGACCTCGAGGACCTCCTGTTCCTTGTGCGCCCCGAGGCGGTCGACCTCGGCGATGAACCGGTCGGTCAGGCGCTGGAGCGTCTCGAGCTCCCGGCGCGCCTCGTCCGCGCCGAGCTCGCCGTCGCGCTCCTCGCGCTTGAGCACGTCGGCCGCCTCGCGCCGGAGGTTGCGGATCTCGACCCGCGCCTCCTCCATCCGGCGGTGCACCTGGCGCACGATCTCGCGCCGGCGCTCCTCGGTGAGGGGCGGGATGTTCAGGCGCACGACCGTACCGTCGACGTTCGGCATCAGCCCGATGTCGCTCTTCAGGATCGCCTTCTCGATCGCCCCGAGGACCGAGCGGTCCCAGGGCTGGATGACGATCTGGTGCGGCTCCGGGACGCTGATCCCGGCCAGCTGGTTGAGCGGGGTCGGCGTCCCGTAGTAGTCAACGTGCAGCCGCTCGACGAGCGCGGTCGAGGCGCGCCCGGTCCGGATGCCCTGGAAATCGCGCTCCATCACCTCGACCGCGCGGGCCATCTTGTGCTCGGTCGAGGCGAGGACTTCGCTGCTCATCCGCTCGTCCCTCCATCGCGCTCGGACGTGATCAGGGTACCGACCGGCTCGCCGAGGGCAACCCGGCGGATGTTGTCCGGCCGGTTCAGGTCGAAGACGATGATCGGCAGGTCATTCTCCATGCACAGCGACACGGCCGTCGCGTCGAGGACCTGGAGCCGGTCGCGCAGGAGGTCGGCGTAGGCCAGCCGATCGTAGCGCCGGGCGCCCGGATGGGTGAGCGGATCGGCGTCGTAGACCCCGTCGACCTTCGTCGCCTTGAGGATCACCTCGGCCCCGATCTCGACCGCGCGCAGGGCAGCCGCCGTGTCGGTCGTGAAGTACGGGTTGCCCGTGCCGGCGGCGAGGATGACGACCCGGCCCTTCTCGAGGTGGCGCACGGCCCGCCGCCGGATGTACGGCTCGGCGACCTCGTTCATCCCGAGCGCGCTCATCACCCGGGTCTGGACGCCGACCCGCTCGAGCGCGTCCTGGAGCGCGAGCGCGTTCATCACCGTGGCCAGCATCCCGATGTAGTCGCCGGTGGCGCGATCCATCCCCCGCGCCGCGGCGGCCAGGCCGCGGAAGATGTTGCCACCCCCGACGACGATCCCGATCTGGACACCGAGCCGGTGCACCTCGGCAACCTGGCGGGCGATGAACGTGCAGAACGCCGGATCGACCCCGTACTGGCGGTCTCCCAGGAGCGCCTCGCCGGAGAGCTTGAGCAGGATCCGTCGGTAGCGCAGCCCGGCCGGGCGCTCCCCCTCCGGCCCGCCGGCCTCGGACGGACCTGCCTCGGACGGGCCTGCCGGCTCGGACGCCGGTCCGCCCGCCACCTCGGCGAGCGGCCCGCGCTCCGCCCGGGTCTCGCTCACAGCTCCTCCCCGAGCGCGTAGCGGGTGAAGCGGCGGACCCGGATGTTCTCCCCGATCGTCGCGATCCGCTCGTTGATCAGCTCGCGCACGGTCCGCTCCTCGTCGCGGAAGGGCTGCTCGTAGAGGCAGACCTGGGCGTACCACTTGCGCAGCTGGCCCTCGACGATCTGGGCCCGGATCGCCTCCGGCTTCTTCCGGGTCACCTCGTCCGCGAGCAGCTCGGCCTTCTTCCGTTCGAGCTCGGCCTCCGGGATCCGGTCGATGTCGACGTACAGGGGCGCCATGCCCGCCACCTGGATCGCGAGGTCGCGCACGAGTCGCTGGAACTCCTCGGTCCGGGCCACGAAGTCGGTCTCGCAGTTCACCTCGATCAGGACGCCCAGCCGGCCGCCGGCGTGGATGTAGCTCCCGATCAGGCCCTCGCGCGCCTCCCGCCCGGCCTTCTTGGCCGCCGCGGCCAGGCCGCGCTCGCGGAGCACCGCGACGGCGCGCTCGAGGTCACCGTCGGTCTCGACGAGCGCCCGCTTGCAGTCCATGAACCCGGCCCCGGTCCGCTCGCGCAGCTCCCTGACCGCCTCTGCCGTGATCTCCGCCATGCCTGTCTGTCACTCCTGTTCCTGGCCGCCCGGCGGGCCCGGGGGGTTCACCGTCCGCCGGTCGTTCGTCGGTCCTGTTCGGACGATCGTCGTCAGCCGGCGGCCGGTCCGGCAGGCTCGCCCGCCTCGCCGGACACGACCGGCTCGCCCGTGGCGGCCGCACCGGCCAGCTCGGCGGCGATCTCCTCCGGGCTTGCCTCCGCGATCGGGGCCGGCTCGGCACCCCGGACCGGGTGTGCCCCGGGGAGCAGCTCCTCTTCGTCGAGATCGGGCTCGAAGGTGAGCGCGCCACCCCCGGCCAGGGCCGCCACGAGCTCGTCGGACGGAACCTCCTCGATCTCCGGCTCGGCGGGCGGAACCGGCTCCGGCTCGGCGGCCCGGGCGGCCCGCTCGCGCTGGCCTTCGATCGCAGCGTCGGCGACGAGCGTGCAGATCAGCCGGATCGCCCGGATCGCGTCGTCGTTGGCCGGGATGATGTACGTCAGCTCGTCCGGGTCGACATTCGTGTCCCCGGTGCCGATGATCGGGATCTCGAGCTTGAGCGCCTCGCTGACCGCGATCCGCTCGCGGTGCGGGTCGACGATGAAGACCGCCCCGGGGAGGCGCTTCATGCGCCGGATGCCGCCCAGGGTCGCGTTCAGCTTGTTCAGTTCCTCGGTCAGCTTCGCCGCTTCCTTCTTCGGCAGGCGCTCGAACTCGCCGGCCTGCTGGCGCGCCTCGAGCTGCTCGAGCAGGCCGATCCGCTTCTTGATCGTCACGAAGTTCGTCAGCATCCCGCCCAGCCAGCGCTTGTTGACGTACGGCATCCCGGCCCGGGTCGCCTCCTGGGCAACCGGCTCCTGGGCCTGCTTCTTCGTGCCCACGAACAGGACGGTGTCGCCGCGGGCGACCGTCTCGCGGACCGCGTCGAGGGCGACGTCGAGCCGCTTGACGGTCTGGGCCAGGTCGATGATGTGGATCCCGTTGCGCTCGGCGAAGATGAACGGGCGCATCTTGGGATTCCAGCGGCGGGTCTGGTGGCCGAAGTGGACGCCGGCCTCGAGGAGCTGCCGCATGGAGACGGATGGCACGGTGAATGACCTCCTGTTCGGTTCTTCCGCCGCGAACCCCGGTCGCCGGGAACCGCCGCCGGGCTGCGCCTCGGCCAGCGGCACCGCCCCGGTCGGAACGGCTCGCGTGTGATCTCCGCCTTCGCCGCGGGGCGCGCCGGAAGCGGGCAGACGATCGGCCCCTCGGGGCCGGGCCGGAGTGTAGCACAGGGGCCGGGCCCGACTCCCCCACCCCGCCCTCGCCGTCTCCGCTCAGCCGCCCGCGGCCGCCCGGTGATGACGGAGGCGAACGCCCCCTCCCGGCGCGCCGGGCGGCTCGACGACGACGAGGTCGACCCGCACCGCCAGGCGGGGGAGGGGCGCCCCGCCCGGGAGGCGGCCGGTTGCAATCAGGCCGAGGAGGGCGGCGACGACGTGGCCGCGCTTGCGCCGGTCGAACGTCTCCTCGGCCAGCCCGAAGTCGCGCCGGCCGCGCCAGCGCACCTCGACCGCCACGAGCGCAGCAGGCGGGCCCGGGTCGAGGGCGACGAGGTCGAGCTCGCGCCGACCGACCCGCACCTGCCGTCCGAGGATCGTCCACCCCGCGGCCTCGAGGTGCGCCGCGACGATCGTCTCGGCGGCGTCACCACGGCCCTGGGCCTCCGTGCGCGTCACCGGCACAGGATCGCTCACGCCGCTTGCCGGCGACGTAGCTGCGCGTCGCGCCCGTCGCGCCCATTGCCCGGCGCGGGCCCGGCGCGGGCCGGTGCGTGAGTGGCGCGGGCCCGACGCGGGCCGGTGCGACGGGGCGCCGGCCACCCGCGGCCCGCCGCCGCTCAGCGGACCTCGAGCGGCGCCTCGGGCTCCCCGTCGGCCAGCGCCTCCGGCCCGGCCCGACGGTCGCTCCCGCCGGCACCGAACAGATCGAACGAGGCCTGCTTGCCGGCGAGCGTGCGCTGGAGGGCGAGGAAGCTGCGCCGGTGGAGAGGCGTCAGCCCGAGGTGGCGGATCGCGGCCCGGTGCTCGCGCGTGGCATAGCCCTGGTTGCGCTCCCAGCCGTAGCCCGGGTGGCGCCGGGCGAGACGGGCCATCATCCGGTCGCGAACGACCTTGGCCACGATCGAGGCGCAGGCGATCGAGTAGCACGTCGCGTCGCCATCGACGATCGCCGTGTACGGCCCGACCTGGGCCTCGAACCCGGCAATCGGGAGACCGTCGACGAGGAGGTGATCGTGGCCGCCGAGGTGGGCGATCGCGCGGCGCATCGCCAGGTGCGTGGCGTGGTAGATGTTCAGCCGGTCGATCTCGGCGACCGAGGCGGCCCCGACCCCGACCGCGAGCGCCCGGCGGCGGATCAGGGGTTCGAGCCGCTCGCGCTGGGCCGCCGAGAGGGTCTTCGAATCGCGCACCCCGGGGATCGGCCGGCAGTTCGGGGGCATGATCACCGCCGCGGCGACGACCGCCCCGCAGGTGGGCGCGACGCCGACCTCGTCGACCCCGGCCACCCGCTTCACCCCCGCCCGCCAGAGCGAGCGCTCGAGGTGGAGCCGGGGAACGATCGGGGTCATCGCTCACGCCCTCGACAGGCTCCGCGACCGGTCGGCCCCGGTCAGTCGCCGGCCGGGCCGCCGACGCCGGTCAGCCGTTCGTCAGTCGTCGCTCGCGCAGGGTCGCCGCCTTGCCCACCCGGCGGCGCAGGAAGTAGAGCTGGGCGCGCCGGACCTGGCCGTGGCGGACGACCTCGATCTTCTCGATCCGGGGGCTGTTCACCTTGAACGTCCGCTCGACCCCGACCCCGCTGGCGATCCGGCGGACCGTGATCGAGCGCGTGATCCCGCCCCCGCGCAGGCGCATGACCGTCCCCTCGAAGACCTGGATCCGCTCCCGGTTCCCTTCCACGACCTTGGCCGAGACGCGCACCGTGTCGCCTGCCGCGAGCTCGGGCAGGTCGGTGCGGATCTGGTCCTGGACGATCTCGTCGAGCACGTTCACGGGCGTTCCTACTTCTCGGTCAGCAGCGGGGCTGCGGGTTGGGCTGGCGGAAGGGCCGCGCGGGCGACCGACGGCGGAGTATAGCACCTCCCGGGAGCTTCACGGGCGAGGCGGGCCGGGCGGCTCCGGCTCGACCGCGGCCTCCGCGGCAACCTCCCCGGTGCTCGTCCCCGTGCCCTCCCCCGCCGGCCCGGCCGGCTCTCCCGCCGGCCCGGCCGGCTCCGCCGCCGTCCGGCCGGCGGCGGCCTCGTCGAGCTCGGCCCGGATCTCGTCGAGCAGGGCGTGCTCCTCGGTCGTGAAGGCGCGGCCCTCGAGCAGGTCCGGCCGACGCAGGAGCGTCCGGCGCAGCGACTCCTTGAGTCGCCAGCGGCGGACCGCGCCATGGTCGCCGCTGGTCAGGACCTTCGGCACGCCCAGGCCCATGAACACCGGCGGCCGGGTGTACTGGGGATACTCGAGCAGGCCGGCGGAGAACGACTCCTCGGCCGTCGAGGTCTCGTCGATCGCGCCCGGAAGGAGCCGGATGGTGGCATCGATGACGACCATCGCGGCCAGCTCGCCCCCGGTCAGGACGTAGTCGCCGATCGACAGCTCGAGGTCGACGAGGGCCCGGATCCGCTCGTCAACCCCCTCGTAGCGCGGGCAGACGAAGATCAGGTGACTCGCCCGGGCGAGTTCGTGGGCCCGCGCCTGGCGGAACGGCTCGCCGGCCGGATCGAGCAGGATCGCGATCGAGTCGTCGCGCCGCAGCTCGGCCAGGGCGGCCGCAACCGGCTCCGGGCGGAGGACCATTCCGGCCCCCCCGCCGTACGTGTAGTCGTCGACCGTCCGGTGTCGTCCGAGACCCCAGCGCCGGAGGTCGTGCACCCGGATGGCGGCCAGGCCGCGCTCCTGGATGCGCGCCGGGATGCTCTCCGAGAGCGGCCCCTCGAACATCCGCGGGAAGAGGCTGAGGACGTCGATCTCGAGTGTCACCGGCCGCCCTCGGGAGCGCCCGGCCCCCCTCCCGGCGCCTCCGGGGCGGGCCGCGGCCGCGGCCGGCGGGACTGGCGCGGGGCGCGGACCGGCCGTGGCGCCCGGACCGGGCGGACTCTCGGCGGGCGGAGGTCGAGTCCGGCCACGTCAACGACGATCTCGCCCCGGCGCGGGGCGAAGACACGCACGAACTGGCGGACGAGCGGGATGTCGAACTCGCCGTAGCGCTCGCCCCGGACGAGGAGCGTCTCGGTCTCGCCGGCCCGGTAGACGTCGACGACCGTGCCGAGCTCGACCCCCTCGAGGTCGCGCACCGTCGCCCCGACGACCTCGTGCCAGTAGTACTCGCCGCTGGGGAGCTCCTCGCCCGGCTCGACGACGGCCTCGAGGTAGGCGTCGCGGAGCGTCTCGGCCGCCGTCCGGTCCGGAAGCTCGGCGAACCGGAGCCGCCAGCCGGGGCCATCGGCCACCGCCTCGATGATCGTCAGCGGCTCGCTGCTCCCCTCCCGATGGAGGCGCCGGCCGGGAGCGAAGCGCTCGCCCGGTCGGTCGGTCAGGACCTCGACCCGGACCGCCCCGCGCAGGCCGTGGATGCTCCGGACGCGGGCAACGACGAGCCGCTCGCCGACGCTCAGAGAATCTCGAGCGACACCGGCTCGCCGTCGCGAGCCGCGGTCACCTTGAGGAGCGTGCGCAGCGCCTTGGCCACGCTCCCGTTGCGCCCGATCACCTTGCCCATGTCCTCCTCGGCCACGTGCAGCTCGATGACCGTCCCCTCCGGCTCGCGGACGACCTCGACCCGGACGGCATCGGGGTTGTCGACGAGCGAGCGGGCGACGTACTCGACCAGGTCCCTGGCTGCCACCGCCACGCTCCTACTTGGCTGCCGGAAGGATGCCGGCGGCGCGCATCAGGCGAGCGACCGTCTCCGACGGCTGGGCGCCCTGGGCGAGCCACTTCTTCGCCTTCTCGGCGTCGATCGCGATCTCGACCGGGTCGGTGCGCGGGTTGTAGTGGCCGATCGTCTCGAGCGAGCGGCCGTCGCGCGCGTTCCGGCTGTCGGCGACGACGACCCGGTAGGCCGGCTGCTTCGTCGCGCCGACCCTGGTCAACCTGATTCTGACTGCCATGGACGAGGGACCTCCTTCTCGATGCGTTCTTGACACTCACTCGCCCCGGACCGTTCCCGGGACGACGATGATCACTTCGTGGTCAGGATGAAGCGTACCCGGATCGGGTCGCCGGCGAGGCCGGCGCCGGCGAGCGCGTCGAGCGGCTCGACGAACGGTCGGACCTCCCGCTCGAAGCGGGCGTGCTCGTCGGCCGGCAGGAGCGCGACCGCCGACTCGATCAGCCCGGCCAGGTCGACCCAGGTCTGGCCGGCGTTGGGCGAGCCCGCCCGCGCGATCGCGGCCCGGTAGCGCGGGCTGTCCGCCAGGGACGACCCCGGCCTGGTATCGACGACCTCCCGGACCAGCCCGTCGCCGAGGCCAAGGACGAACGTCCCGTGCTGGAGCGTCCAGGCCAGGACGAGCCGGCCGCCGGCCGGGACGGGGGCCTCCCCGGGGGCGGCCCCGCCGAACAGCCGCGCCGGGTCGCCCAGGTCGATGCTCGTGATCTGGCCGGCACCGTACGGTTCGTCACGGACGTCGATCCCCGCCGCGCCCCCGGCGAGGGCGAGCAGCTGCCGGAGCGAGGCGAGGCGCGCCGTGGCGGCCGCCTCGTCGGCGACCGAGACGACGACCCCGCCCTCGAGCGTCCCGCCCCGGCCGGTGACGACGAGCGCTCCATCGCCCATCCAGGCGGTGAACGAGTCGAGCCCGCCGAGGGTACCGAGCGCCAGCTCGAGCTGCTTCGCACCGTCGGCCGTGCGCGGGTCGGCCGCCAGGCGCTTCACCAGGTCGCCGATCGCGAGACCGACGTCATGGGCCTCGGCGGCCACGAGCGTCGTCGCCGGCAGGCGGCTGACGAGCGTGCTCGGCCGGTTCGTCACCGCCCGCCCGCCTTCGAGTGCCGGGCTCGTGATCAGCACTTCGAGCGCGTCGCCGCGCGCCCGCACGGCGAGCCCGGCCCAGGCGGGCAGCTCGCCGGCCAGTGCTCCGTCGAGCGCCGCACCCGCCGGGAGCGCGCCCAGGGCGGCGCCGAACGCCCGGCGCGGCTCGAGGTAGCCGATCGCGAGGCTGTCGCCCTCGAGCGACGCGAGCGCCGCCCGGAACGAGGCTGACGAGACGAGCGGCCCGCTGCCCCGGGTGTCGATCGCCGACTCGACTGCGTCCTGCGTGCCGGCCAGGAGGACGGTGTCGGCGACGCCGGCGGCCCACGTCTCGCCGCCCGCGGTACCGACGATCAGTTCGACGCCGGCATGCGTCACGCTCCCGCTGGCGGCCGGACGGACGGTCGCCTCGAGCCACTGCCGGGCGGCGGAGGCGTCCCTCGTCGCTGCCACGAGGAGCGACGAGCCGGCCGGAGCAGCGCCGGGTGAACCGCCGAGGACGAGGGCGAGCGAATCCCCGAGCCAGGGCTTGACGGCCGAGTAGCTCGTCCGGCCGCCGCTCGCCTCGCTCGCGAGCCGGTCGAGCAGGTCGGTCAGCTTCGCGTCGAGCTGGCTCCGGTCGGCGAAGCCCGGGAAGCGCGCGAGCAGGTCGACCGCCTGGCGGCCCTGGTCGCCGGGCGGCTCGAGCCGGACCTCGGCATAGGCGTACGTGTCGGCCGGCGCCCAGCCGGCCAGCCGGCTGGCCGGCCCGGGACTCGAGACGAACACGAGCAGGCCGCCGGCGAGGGCGAGGACGAGCCCGGCCACGACGAGCGCGACCGGCCAGCGCCGGGAGACGGGCCGGAGCGGCGCGGCGGGCGGGAGGCCAGGGCCGGTCGTCGGCTCGTCGGTCGTCTGCTCGCCGCCCAGTGGCTCGCCGGTCATCGGCTCATCGCCGCCCGAGCAGGCCGACCGGCCCGCGCCGACCGGCGCCCGCGACCTGCTTCATCAGCTTCTGCATCTCGGTGAACTGCTTGACCAGCCGGTTGACGTCGGTCAGGGTCGTCCCCGAGCCGGTCGCGATCCGGCGCCGGCGGGAAGCGTTCAGGATCGTCGGGTCGCGTCGCTCGCGGGGGGTCATCGAGCGGATGATCGCCTCGACCCGCCGGAGCTCGCCCCGGTCGACCGCCGCCTCGGCCTCGCGGGCCATCCCTCCCAGGCCCGGGATCATCCCGAGGACCTGGCCGAGCGGCCCCATCTTCTGGACCTGCTGGAGCTGGTCGAGCATGTCGTCGAGGGTGAACGTCGCCCGCCGGAACTTCTCCTCGAGCTTCGCCGCCTGCTGCTGGTCGAACGTCTCCTGGGCGCGCTCGACGAGGGTCAGGATGTCGCCCATGCCGAGGATCCGCCCGGCCAGGCGATCGGGATGAAAGACCTCGAGGCCGTCGCTCTTCTCACCGGTGCCGAGGAACTTCACCGGCAGACCGGTCACCGCGCTGATCGAGAGGGCGGCCCCGCCCCGGGCATCGCCGTCGATCTTGGTCAGGACGAGCCCGCTCAGGGGAACCGCTGCCGCGAACGCCTGGGCGACCGCGACCGCCTCCTGGCCGGTCATCGCGTCGACCACGAGCAGCACCTCGGCCGGCCTGACCGCGGCGACGAGGGTCGAGAGCTCGCCCATCAGCCCTTCGTCGACCGTCAGCCGCCCGGCGGTGTCGACGATCACGACGTCGCGCCCGGCGCGCCGGGCGGCCTCGAGCCCGCCGCGCACGATCTCGATCACCGGCGTCCCGGCCGGAGCCCGGTGAACCGGCAGCTCGAGGGCGCGCCCGAGAACCTCGAGCTGCTCGGCGGCGGCCGGCCGGTGCGGGTCCGCGGCGACGAGGAGCGGACGGCGCCCGAGGCGGACGACGTAGCGGGCAAGCTTGACCGCGGTCGTCGTCTTGCCCGAGCCCTGGAGGCCGGCGAGGACGACGACGGCCGGGGAGCCGGCGAGGTGGAACGTCCGGTCCCCCGCCGAGAGGAGCGCGGTCAGCTCCTCGTGGACGATCTTCACGACCTGCTGGCCGGCGGTCAGGCTGTGCAGGATCTCCGCTCCGACCGCCCGTTCCCGGACCCGGCCGACGAAGTCGCGCACGACCCGGAAGTTGACGTCCGCCTCGAGCAGGGCGAGCCGGACGTCGCGCAGGGCGGCGTCGACATCGGCCTCGCTCACCCGGCCGCGGCCGGTCAGGGTGTCGAGCGTCCGGCGCAGCCGGTCACTCAGGGCATCAAACATCGGGTCGGCTGGACTCCTGCTCGTGGCCGGTCGCCGGCCGCCGCCGGGGGGTGCGCGGGTTCTGACGCACCGGGACGGGGCACAGTGTACGCCAACCCCCTCCGGGCGGCGAGCGATCCCCCGCCCGGCCGCCCGCGTGGTGCGGCCTCGACCCGGATCGGCCGGGCCGGTGAGCAGGCGTCAGTCGAAGAGGGCGGCGACGAAGGCCGACGGGTCGAACGGGAGCAGATCGTCCAGGCGCTCGCCGACCCCGACATAGCGCACCGGCAGGCCGAGGGCATCCTCGATCGCAAACACGATCCCGCCCCGGGCGGTCGAGTCGAGCTTCGTGAGCACGAGTCCGGTCAGCCCGACCGCGGCGTGGAACGCGCGGGCCTGGGCCAGGCCGTTCTGGCCGGTCGTGGCGTCGAGGACGAACAGGACCTCCGGCCGGGAGCCGGGCAGGCGGCGCTCGATCACCCGGCGGATCTTCGCCAGCTCGTCCATCAGGCTCACCTTCGTGTGCAGCCGGCCGGCCGTGTCGGCGATCACGACCTCGATTCCGCGGGCGACGGCCGCGTCGAGCGCGTCGTACACGACCGCCCCCGGGTCGGCGCCGGCAGCGTGCGCGACGACCCCGACGCCCGCCCGCCGGGCCCAGATCTCGAGCTGCTCGATCGCGGCGGCGCGGAACGTGTCCGCCGCGGCGAGGAGGACCGACCGGCCCTCGAGCCGGTAGCGATGGGCCAGCTTCCCGATCGTCGTCGTCTTGCCCGTGCCGTTCACGCCCACGACGAGCACGACCGCCGGCTGGCCGGCCAGGGCGGGGACGGGCGACCAGCCCGGATCGGTCGGCACGAGGAGGCGCTCGAGCTCGGCCCGGACGGCCGCCTCGGGCCCGGCCGGGTCGTGCCGGGCGCGGGCCCGCTCGACGATCCGGGCGGCAAGCAGGGCCCCGACGTCACCGGCGATCAGCGTCTCCTCGACCTCGTCCCAGGACGGCCCGCCCGCGGGCGCGCCGCGCAGGAGGTCGCGCAGGCGGGAGATGAACCCGCCCCGGCTCTTTTCCAGGCCGCTCGCCAGGGCCTCCGAGGCGAGCGGGTCGTGGGGCGGCTCGTAGGCCGGCTCGGGGAACGGCTGGTACTCGGGCACCGGCGGGCCGGGCTGGTAGAGCGGCTCCTCTTCGGGCTCGTAGCCCGGCTCGGGGAACGGCTCGTAGACCGGCTCTTCCTCGGGCTCGACCTCCGGCGGCAGCTCGGGCAGCTGGGTCGCGGGCGCCGGGCGCTCGTCGCCGGGCGCGACCACGACCGGGGCGCCAGCCGGATCGGCCGTCCGGCGCCGTCTGAACAGGCTCATCGTCCTCCGTTCCCCGGGGCGCGGCCCGCGGGCGGCACGGCTGCCGCGCGTTCGGCGACGGCCCGCGCCTCCTCGAGCCGGAGACTGATCACCCGGCTCGCCGAATCCTCGCCCACGGTCACTCCGTAGAGCGCATCGGCGACCTCGATCGTACCCCGATTGTGGGTGATGACGATGAACTGGGTCCGGTGGGCAAGGCGCCGGAGCGACTCGGCGAAGCGCCCGATGTTTGCCTCGTCGAGCGCGGCATCGACCTCGTCGAGGACACAGAACGGGACCGGCCGGACCTCGAGCATCGCGAACAGGAGGGCGACCGCGGTCAGCGCCCGCTCCCCGCCCGAGAGCATCGCCAGGGCCTGGGCCTTCTTGCCCGGCGGGCGGGCCACGATCTCCACCCCGGTCGCCGCCAGGTCGGCGGGCTCGGTCAGCGAGAGCCGGGCGAACCCGCCCCCGAAGAGATCGCGGAAGCGCGCGTCGAAGGCCGTCTCGAGGGCCCGGAACGTCGCCTGGAACTGCTCCGCGATCAGCTCGTTCAGCTCCTCGATCAGGGTCCGGGTCTGCCCGATCGCCGAGCGCAGGTCGGCCTGCTGGCGCTCGAGCTGCTCGAGCCGTCCACGCAGCGCCGCGTACTCCTCGACCGCGAACGGGTTCGCGGCGCCGAGTTCGTGGTACCGCCGGCGGAGCCAGGCGATCCGCCCGGCCGGCGGCAGCTCGGTCGGGGGCGGGCTCGCCGCCCACTCGGGGCCGCGGGCGGCGAGCGCCGCCTCGAGGGCGACCGTCTCGTCCTCGACCGGGACCTCGACGCCCAGGCTGCGCAGCCCGAGCTCGCCCAGGACGGCGAGCTCGACGAGGAGCTGCTCGCGGATCGCGTCGACCGCCAGGCGGGCCTCGAGGTCGGCCACCTCGGCCGCCCGGAGCCGGTCCTCGGCCGCCCGGAGACGCTCGCGGGCCCGGGCCGTGGCCGCCTCGGCGGCGGCCAGTTCGGGTCGCTCGGCCGCCTCGGCGGCGATCAGCTCGTCGAGCGCCGCCCGCGCCGCAGCTTCGCGGGCTGCGGCCGCGGCCAGCTCGCGCCCGAGCGCCTCGCGCTCGGCCCGGATCTCGCGCTCGCGATCGGCGAGCCCGGCCGCCTCGCGCTCGGCGCGCACGATCCGTTCCTCGTCGAGGGCGACCGCCGCCTCGGCCTGGGCCCGCCGCGCCTCGGCCGCGCGCCGCCGACGGTCATGCTCGGCGAGGGCGGCCGCGAGCCGGTCACGGCGCTCGCCCAGCTCGGCCGCCCGCTCCTCCCAGGTGCGCAGGGCCGCTCCCTGGCCCGCGTCGGGAGCCGACTCGGCCGGCTCCGGGGCGCCCGCCGGGCCTCCGGCCGACGCCTCGAGGGCGGCGAGCGACGATCGCAGGCGGGCCGTTTCGACCTCCAGGCGAGCGAGCTGGGCGGCGAGCCAGGCCGCCTCGCGTGCCGTCGCCTCGGCCGCCCGACCGGCCGTGCGCTCCTCGTCCTCGGCCCGCCGCCGCGCCGCCGCGGCTGCCGACTCCGCCGCCCGCAGCTCGCCCAGGGTCGTTCGCGCCGTGCCCAGCTCGGCCTCGACCGCGGCCGCCTCCTCGCCCGTCCGGAGCGCCAGCGCGCCCGCCGCCTCGAGCTCGAGGGCCAGCCGCTCTGCCTCTGCCCGCCGCTCGAGGACCGGGTCGGGCCGGCCGAACGCGACCGTCAGCGGCCCGGCCACGACCGACCCGTCGCGACTGACGGCCACCCAGCCCGGCGGAAGGAGGTCCCGGACGGCGAGCACCCCGGCCAGGTCGGGGAGCCAGACCGCGCTTGCCAGCAGCCGGCGGGCCGCCCCTCCCGGGTCGGCGCGCAGGGCGGCGTCGAGCCGACCACCGCCCAGAGCCGCGACCCGCTCGCCGAGCTCGGCCGGGATCGGACGGCCCGAGCCGCGCCCGGCGGCCGGTTCAGCCCCGGACGCGGCGGCGGACACCTCGTCGGCCGGCGCGATCACGAGCAGGCCGCGCTCGCCGGCGAGACCGGGAACGGCCTCCGGGCCGACGAGGTAGGCCCGCACGAGCTCGCCCAGGGCGGCTTCGACGGCGGCGCGCAGGCCCGCCTCGACCTGCAGGCCCTCGTCGAGGCGCCGGCCTCCCAGCCGGCGCGCGGCGCGGGCGATGCCGCGCCGCTCGTCCTCGGCCAGGCGGGCCTGGACGGCCTCGAGCCTCGCCCGGACCGTCGCCGCCCGCTCGGCGGCGACCGATGCCCGCTCGGCGGCGGCCTGGCGGCGTCCCTCGAGCGCTTCGACCGTCGCCCCGGCCGCCTCCCTGGCCGCCCCCGCCGCCCGCTCCGCCTCGAGCGCGGCCTCGAGCCGTGCCCGCGCGTCCGCCAGCCGCCGGTCGAGCTCGGCGTGGCGGCCCGACGCCTCCCCGGCGCGGGCACGCTCCTCGGCCTCCCGGCGCTCGTGTTCGGAGAGCCGGCGGCGAGCGGCCTCGATCTCGGCCGCCCGGGCTGCCGCGGCCCGCCTGAGCGCGGCCAGCTCGTCGCCCCTGGCGGCGGACGCGGCGCGCAGCGCGGCCAGCTCCTCGAGCGCCTCGACGAGCGCCGCCCCGGCCTCGCTCACGGCCGCCTCGAGCGCCCGGTCGGGCTCCGGAACCGGTTCGGCGAGTTCGCGTCGACGGGCCGCCCGGTCGGCCTCGGCCGCGGCGCGCTCGGCCTCGAGACGGGCGCGGTCGCGCTCGACGGCCTCGATCTCGGCCGCCAGGCGGGCCTCCCGGAGGCGGCCCGCGGTGAGCGCGGCGAGCGCGGTCTCGAGCGCGGCGCGGCGCTCGCGCTCGAGCTCGGCCCGGCTCGCCCGGCGGGCTCCGATCGCGGCCGCCGCTTCCTCCGCCAGGGTCAGCTCGGCGAGCATCCGGTCGCTCTCCAGGCGGGCCTCGGTGAGCCGGCCGGCGGCCTCGGCGGCCTTGGTCGCAACCTCGTGCCAGCGGGCATGGGCGACCGCGAGCAGGGCCGCAGCAAGCTCCTCGCCGGCGCTCTGTCGGCTCGCCTGCTGCTCGGCCTGGGCGGCCAGGCGGCGGGCCTGGGGACGGAGCTCGGCGAGCACGTCCTCGACCCGGGCCAGGTTCGCCTCGGCCTCGGCCAGCTGCTCCTCGGCGCGCCGCCGTCGGCGCTCGTGGCGCCGGACCCCGGCCACCTCCTCGAACAGCGGCCGGCGCTCCTCGGGCCGGAGGGCGAGCGCCTGGTCGACCATCCCCTGGCCGATGAACAGGAACGCGTTGTCGGCCAGGTGGGCCGCATCGAGCAGGTCGACGAGGTCGCGCAGGCGGACCCGCTGGCGGTTCAGGAGGTAATCGTTCTCGCCCGACCGGTAGAGCCGGCGGCCGATCTCGAGGACGCTGTACTCGACCGGCAGGAGGCCGTCGGCGTTGTCGAGGACGAGCGTGACGTCGGCCATGCCGAGGGCCGCCCGCCGCTCGGAGCCGGCGAAGATCACGTCCTCCGAGCGGCGCGAACGGAGTGCCCGACCCTGTTCGCCGAGCGCCCAGCGCAGCGCATCGGCGAGGTTGCTCTTGCCCGAGCCGTTCGGGCCGACGACGGCGCTGATCCCGGGGCCGAACTCGACCACGGTCCGCTCGGCGAACGACTTGAACCCCTGCAGGCGGAGGGCGAGCAGGCGGGCCGGCGCGGGCGGGCCGGCGGCGGGCAGGTCCCCGGGCGTGGGCTCGCTCACGGCCGGTCGCGGTCCCGCCCGGCCAGGGCCGCCAGGGCGCTCGCCGCGGCCGCCGTCTCGGCCGTCCGGCGCGAGGGCCCCTCCCCGACCCCGACAACCTCGTCCTCGACGAGGACCTCGATCCGGAAGAGGCGGGCATGGTCCGGCCCGCTGACGGTCACGATCCGGTAGACCGGGCGCTGGCCGAGCCGCTGCTGGGTGTACTCCTGGAGCTGGCTCTTCGGGCTCTTCAGGGTGCCGAGCGGGAGATCGGCCTCGATCTCCGGGCGGGCCAGCCCGACCAGCCAGTCGCGGGTCGCCTCGTAGCCGAGGTCGAGGTAGAGCGCCCCGGCGAGGGCCTCGAAGCCCGAGGCCAGGAGCGACGGGCGGAGGCGGCCGCCGCGCCGCGACTCGCCGGCGCCGAGGAGGAGCCAGGCTCCGAGCTCGATCCGGCCCGCCAGCCGGGCCAGCCCGGCCGTGCTCACGATCGCCGCCCGGCGGGCCGAGAGCGTCCCCTCGTCATCACCCGGGTGGCGGGTGTAGAGCGCCTCCGAGACGACGAGGTTGACGACGGCATCACCGAGGAACTCGAGACGCTCGTTGTGCGCCGCGACCAGCCCGGGGTGCTCGTGGAGGTAGCTGCTGTGGACGAGCGCCTGGCCGAGGAGGTCGAGATCCCGGACCGGCAGCCCGAGCCGGGCGGCCAGGCCGCTCGCCGGCCGCACCGGAGCGGTCGGGCCGGTGGAACTAGGAGGCGTGCTCTTCGATGTAGTCGACAGCGTCCTGGACCGTGCGGATCTTCTCCGCATCCTCGTCCGAGATCTCGGTCCCGAACTCCTCTTCGAGGCTCATGATCAGCTCGACGAGGTCGAGCGAGTCGGCGTTCAGGTCGTCGACGAACGAAGCCTCCGGGCGTACCTCGTCCTCGTCGACGCCGAGCTGCTCGACCACGATCTTCTTCAGGCGATCGTACGTGCTGGCCACTGACTCCCTCCTCGGAACGGGATGCGGTCGGCTACCTGCCGCGGGTTGGGTCCGATGGTTCGCGCTCCGGCCGGGCCGGACCGCTGGCCATCTCGGTTGCGATGCGCCCGAGCACGCCATTCACCAGGCGCCGCGCCGGGTCTCCACTGTAGATCCGTGCCAGCTCGACCCACTCGGCGATCGCCACCCGGGCCGGCGTCGTCGCGGAGTGTAGCACCTCGCCGATCGCCGTACGAAGCAGGGCGCGATCGATCCGGGCCAGCTGGACGACCGGGTACTGGGGGGCGATCCGCTCGATCAGGGCGTCGATCGAATCGCGATGCTCGACCACCGCGGCCACGAGCGCCCGGGCGAGGGCGGCTGCCTCCGGGTCCGCCCCGGCCTCGGCCAGGTGGCGCTCGAGGATCGCGGGCGCCGTGCGCTGGCCGAACTCGGCCTCGAAGACCGAGGCGAGGGCGAGACGGCGACCGGCCCGCCGCGAGCGGGCACGGTCAGCTCCCGACACCGTCGACGACGATCGTGATCGAGCCGGCCTCGAGCCCGAGCAGGCGCTCGAGCGCGGCCGCCACGGCGGCCCGGACCTGGCCGGCGAGCGCCACGAGGTCCTGGGCCGGGCGGGCGACGAGCACGACCCGGACCTCGACCCGCCCGTCGGCGACGCGGACCCGGATCGGCCGCCCGGCCAGCCGGCCGCGCCACCCGCCGGGGCCGAGGTGAAGCACGCCCGGCACCTCCTCGGTCGCCAGGCGGACGGTGTCGACCACGACCCGCCGCCCGACCTGGAGCCGTGGTCCGCTCACGAGGCTGCCTCCCCGCTCCGGTGGTGGAACGTCTCGGCGATCAGGTCCGGGATCCGCGCCCGGGCGGCCGCGGCACCGACGCCGACGGCGTACGAGATCATCCGTCGCCGCGCCCGACCATGGGTGATGATCACCGTCCCGCGCACGCCGAGGAGCGGCGAGCCGCCGAGCTTCTCGTAGTCGAACACGGCCCGGATCCGGTCGAGTCCCGGCTTCATCAGGGCGTACGCCAGCGGGCCGCGCGGCGGGCGCCGGAACTCGGCCCGCAGGAGGTCGAAGATGAACGTCGAGAGCCCCTCGAAGAACTTGATCGTGACGTTGCCCAGGACCGCGTCGCAGACGACGACGTCGGCCAGGTGATGGACGAGATCCTTGCCCTCGACGTTGCCGATGAAGTTCAGGCCCGAGGCATCGAGCAGCTCGGTCGCGCGCTGGATCCGCGCGTCACCCTTGCCCTTCTCCTCGCCGATCGACAGGAGGGCCACCCGGGGCTCCGGCACCCCGAGCACGCGCTCGGCGAACAGGGCACCCATGTGGGCGTACTGGAACAGGTTCGCCCCGCTCGAATCCGGGTTCGCCCCGATGTCGAGGAGGACGAAGGGACCCGAATCGGTGACCATCTGGACCGCCAGGGCCGGCCGGTCGACGCCCGGCGAGCGGCCCAGCCCGAGGACCGCGGCGGCCATCCCGGCCCCGGTGTGGCCGGCGGTCACGACCGCGTCGGCCTCGCCGCGCTTGACCAGGCCGGTGGCGACGACGATCGAGGCGTCGCGCTTCTCGCGCAGGGCGAGTGCCGGCGCCTCGTCCATCCCGATCACCTCGGAGGCCTCGACGTAGCTCACGTTCGCCGGCGCATCCCGCCCCGCGATCGCCCGGACGCGCTCGGTCCGGCCGACGAGGATGATCCGGTCGGCGGGGTGTTCGCGGGCGTAGAGCAGCGCCCCCGGCACGAGCTCCTCGGGGCCATGGTCGCCGCCCATCGCGTCGACCGCGACGCGGACGAGCCCTTCGCCCCCCCTGGCGCGAACCGAGCTCAGGTCCACCGGGTCAGGAGGCGGCTTCGTCCGAGGGCTTCTTCACCTCGATCGCGGCCCGCCCGGCATAGTAGCCGCAGGTCGGGCAGGCGCGGTGCGGCAGCTTCGACTCGTGGCAGTGGGGGCATTCCTCGAGCCGCGGGGTCGAGACCGCGAGGTGGCTCCGTCGGTCGCCCTGGCGGGCGTGGGAGACCCGGCGCTTGGGCACACCCATGTGCGTGATCCTCCGTTTCGCATGACGCTGGTCGAGCGGTCCGTTCGGGCACCGCCCGGGAAGGCAGGGGTCGGGACGGCCGGGCCGGGCGCGTGGGCGACCGTGCAGCCGGGCCGACGGCGGAGTCTACCCCGGATCGCCTCCTTCGTCGACCCGGAACCCGCGCAGGGCCTCGAGGCGGGAGTCGATCTCACCCGGCCCGTGGTCGTGCTCGGGGCCGGCGAGCTCGCGTCCGCACACGATGCACAGCCCCGGGCAGTCGGCCCGGCAGAGCGGGGCGATCGGCTCGGCCAGCTGGATCGCCTCGCGCACGAGCGGCTCGAGCTCGAGCTCGTGATGGTCGGTCAGGCGCGGCACGTCCGGCTCGGCGCTCGTGTCGAGCGGCTGCCCGGTGAGCAGGTCGATGCTCGGCAGGACCTCCTCCTCGAGCATCAGCACGAGCGGCACCTCGATCTCCCGCAGGCAGCGGCTGCAGGCCATCGCCAGGCTCGTCGTCAGCCGGCCGGTGACGAGGATCCCCCGGTTCGTCCGGGCGACCCGGATCGAGCCCTCGACCGGGTCAGCCTGGACGAGGTCGGGACCGAGATCGAGGATGACACCGGCGATCGCGTACGTCCGGGACGAGCCCGGCGGCTCGGCGAGCAGGCCGGCGACGTTGTAGGTCAGCAGCTCGGCCGCCAGCCCGGGAGTCACGGACGCACCGGCCGACGGGCGTCCTCCGGCTCGTCCTCGTCCTCGTCGGCCTCGCCGAGCTCGTCTTCCGCCTCGTCCGATCCGCCCCGGCGCAGGGCGGCCCGCCGTTCGTCGAGCATCGCGATCCCCTTCTTGATGCTCTGGAGGGTCTGGACGAGGTCGCCCTCGAGGCCGATCAGGACCGAGGCGGCGTACTCGTCGGCACCCCGACGAACCTCCTCCGCGTCGCGCTCGGCGAGCTCGACGATCCGCCGGCTCTCGTCCCGGGCGGCCTCGGTCAGACCGCGCTCCTCGATCAGGAACGCTGCCTGTTCCTGGGCCCGGGCAAGGATCCGCTCCGCCTCCGCCTGGGCCTGCTCGATGATCCGCTCGCCCTCGGCGTTGATCCGCTTCGCGGCCCGGACCTCCTCCGGCACGGCCACTCGGAGCTGGTCGATCAGGTCGAGCGCGGCGGCCTGGTCGACCACGACGTTGCTCGTCAGGGGCAGCTTCTTCCCGTTCGCCAGGAGCGACTCGAGACGTTCGACGAGGAAGATGATGTCGATCGGACCGGCCTCCTCGGGCTGCCGCACCGACAGCGGCGCGGCTGTGGCGGGATTATCGCACCTCGCCGCCCGGACGGGCGGGCCGAAGCGCGACCCTCAGGCGCTCGAGCGCCGGGGCCGGGACCATCTCGCTGACGTCGCCGCCGAAGAGGGCGATCTCCTTGACCAGGCTCGAGCTGACGTAGCTGTGATCGAGGGCGGTCATGAAGAAGACCGTGTCGACCTCGGGGGCGAGCTTCCGGTTGTTGTGCGCCAGCTGCAGCTCGCTCTCGAAGTCGGAGATCGCCCGCAGGCCGCGGACGATGAAGCGCGCCCCGCGGGCCCGGCAGAAGTCGACCGTCAGTCCGTCGAAGGCCTCGACCGAGATCCGCCCGGCGGCCCCGGGAACCGCCTCGTCGACGGCCTGGCGGATGATCGCCAGGCGCTCGTCGACCCCGAGCAGGGGGGTCTTGCGCGGGTTGGCCAGGACGGCGATCACCAGCTGCTCGAAGACGCCCGCGGCGCGCCTGACGATGTCCAGGTGGCCGTGGGTGGCCGGATCGAACGAGCCGGGGTAGACCGCGATGCTCATGGGCCCTCCTCACCGTCCGGCGCGCGACGGTAGAAGGTAAGGGCCGACTCACCGAACCGCCGCGTCCGCTCCGATCGTAGCAGCCCGACCGCGTCCGGCGGACGGTGGCGCCAGAAGTACTTCGCCACCACCCGCGCCCCCGGCCGGAGCAGGGATCCGCCCCGACCGCCCTCGCCCAGCCGGGCCAGGACCTCGAGCAGGAGGTCCGGCTCGGCGTACGGGGGATCGACGAGGACGAGATCGAACGGGCCGTCGGCGGTCGCCTGGCCGGCGAGATAGGCGCGCACCTCGGCCCGGCGCACGATCCCGGCCTCCCCGCCGAGGTCGCACCGGCGGAGGTTCTCCTCGATCGTCCGCACCGCGCCCGGGTCGCGCTCGACGAAGACGACCTGGGCCGCACCGCGCGAGAGCGCCTCGATCCCGCCGGCGCCGCTGCCGGCGAACAGGTCGAGGACGCGGGCGCCGGGGAGCTCGGGCTCGAGGATCGCGAACAGCGTCTCCTTGACCCGGTCGCCCAGGGGCCTCGTCCCCGGCCCGGGAGCGAGCAGGCGGCGCCCGGCCGCCCGCCCGGCGATCACCCGGCCGGCGTCGGCCATCAGGCGCCGCTCGCCGGCTCGCCGGCCGCGACCCGGGCCAGCCAGCCGCGCTCGAGCTCGCGGGCGAGGCCGGCGCCGACACCGGGCCGGAGCCGCCCCGAGGCGTCGAGGAGGGCCTCGGCGTGACGCCGCGCCTCCCGCGCCAGGCGGCGATCGCCCTCGCGCTGGAGCGAGGCGACCCGCAGCCGGGGCAGGCCGCTCTGGGCGAGGCCGAGGACGTCGCCCTCACCGCGCAGCTCGAAGTCGGCCTCGGCGAGGGCGAAGCCGTCGGTCGTCTGCTCGACCGCCCGCAGTCGCGCCCAGCCGACCGTCCCCTCGGGAACGTCCGAGACGAGGACACAGAACGACTGGAGGTCGCTCCGCCCGACCCGGCCGCGGAGCTGATGGAGCTGCGAGAGGCCGAACCGCTCGGCACCTTCGATCACCATGACCGTCGCGTCCGGGACGTCGACCCCGACCTCGAGCACGGTCGTGCCGACGAGGACGTCGAGCTCGCCCTCGCGCAGCGCGACGAGCGCCGCATCGCGCTCCGCGGCCCGCATCCGGCCGTGGACGAGGCCGACCCGGAGCGGCGCAAGGAGCGTACGCAGCCGCTCGGCCTCGGCCGTGGCCGCGACCGCCGCCTCGTCCTCACCCTCCTCGATCGCGGGCACGACGACGAACGTCCGGTGCCCGGCGGCGGCCTCGGCGCGCACGAACGCCCACAGCCGGTCGACCTCGGACGAGCGACGGATCGCGGTCCGGACGGCCAGCCGGCCCTCCGGGGGCGTCCGCAGGTCGGAGACGTCGAGGTCGGCATAGAGCACCTGGCCGAGCGTGCGCGGGATCGGGGTGGCGGTCATGAGCAGGACGTGCGGGGCCCCGCCGGCGCCCTTGGCCTCGAGCTGGGCGCGCTGCTCGACCCCGAACCGGTGCTGCTCGTCGATCACGGCCAGGGCCAGGCGGGCGAACGTGACCCGCTCCTGGATCAGGGCATGGGTGCCCACGACGACGCGCGCCTCGCCGGCCGCGATCGCGGCCAGGGCGGCCCGCGACCCCTCGCCGCCGAGCGATCCGGTGAGCAGGGTGACCTCGAGACCGAGCGCGGCGAGCAGGTCGCCGAGCGTTGCCGCGTGCTGGCGGGCGAGCAGGTCGGTCGGGGCCAGGAGCGCCCCCTGCGCCCCCGACCGGGCGACGAGCGCGAGCGCGTACGCGGCGACCGCGGTCTTGCCCGATCCGACGTCGCCCTGGAGGAGCCGGAGCATCGGCTCGCCCGAGGCCAGGTCGGCCCGGATCGCCTCGATCGCCCGGGCCTGGTCGACGGTCAGCTCGACTTCCCGCCCGAGCCGCCGGCCGAGAGCCTCGACGATCGCCCGCCGGACGTCGGCCGCGGCGGCGTCGGCAACCCGGATCGGCAGCGCGGTCGAGCGCTCGCGCTGGCGACGCCGGGCGACCATCCCGACCTGGAGCGCGAGCAGCTCGTCGAAGGCGAGCCGGCGGAGGGCCGCGTCCCGCTCCTCGAACGTGGCCGGGTAGTGGGCTGCCTCGATCGCGGCCCCGATCGGGACGAGCGTCTCCGCGGCGAGGAGGTCGCGGGGCAGGTACTCGGGGTAGTCGCGCCCCGCCCGGTCGAGCGCGGCCCGGATCAGCGATCGGAGGCGGGTGACGGTCAGGCCCGCGGTCAGCCGGTAGATCGGGACGATCCGGCCGGCGTGGAGGACGGCGCTCCCGTCGTCGGGGCTGAACTCCGGGTTGTCGAAGACGATCGTCCAGCCCCGCCGCTTCAGGCGCCCGCTGATGACGACCCATTGACCCTCGCGCAGCCGGCGCTCGATGAACCGGCGCCCGAACCAGGTCGCTTCGGCCTCGCCGGTCCCGTCGGCCAGGACGGCCGTCGTGCGCTGGACGCGCCGGCGGATCGTCTGCTCGACGCGCAGGCCGCGGACCTCGACCCGGGCACTGACCGGGGTCCCCTCCTCCACCCGCGCCAGCTCGGCCAGGGTGCGCATCTCGCGCAGGTCCTCGTATCGCCGCGGCAGGTGGAAGAGGAGGTCGCGCACCGTCACGACCTCGAGCCGACGGAGGATCGCGCCGAGGCGCGCGGCCCCGGGCAGGCTGCTCCGGGCGACCTCGAGATCGAGCAGCTCGGCCGCCGACGGCGACGCTGTGGCCGGCGGACGGGAGGCGACGGGGCGGGCCACGCTACTCGGCGGCGACCAGGTACCGGTAGTGCGGTTGACCGCCGTGCACGACCTCGACCTCGAGGTCGGGACGCCAGGCGGCGATCAGCTTCGCCATCGCCTCGGCCTCGTCGAGGTCGGCCCCGTCCCCGTAGTACAGGGTGACCAGTTCGTACCCCGGCCGGAGCGTGGCGAGGGCCGCCAGCAGGGCCCGGCCCCGCTCGCTGTCCACGGCCACCAGCCCGTCGTCGGGATCGAGCACGATCGTCTGGCCCTGCTTCACCTTCCGGCCGCCGATCTTCGCGTCGCGGACCGCGTCGGTCACGAGCAGGGTCTGGATCGAGCGGGCCGCGGCGGTCATCGCGACCACGTTCGCCGGCCCGTCACGGTTGGGGTCGAGGGCGATCAGGGCCGCAACCCCTTCGGCCGCGTTCCGGGTCTCGACCACCCGGACCGGCCGCCGGGCGAGCGATGCGACCTGGCGCGCGGCGAGGATCACGTTCGGGTTGTTGGGCAGGACGAGGACCTCGTCGGCGTCGAGCGCGTCGATCGCGGCGAGCAGCTCGCCGGTGCTCGGGTTCGCCCCCTGGCCGCCGCGCACGATCGCCGCCACGCCGTAGGACTCGAAGATCGCGGCCAGCCCGTCCCCGGCCGCGACGGCGACGACCGCCAGCCGACCCGGGGGCGCCGCCGCCCCGCCGGCAAACGCGGCCGCCCGTTGCTCGCGCACGTCCCGCGCCTGCTGGTCGAGGTTCTCGACGCTGATCCGGCTGAGCGCCCCGAGCGACAGCCCGTAGGCCAGGATCTCGTCGGGTCGCTCGCTGTGGACATGGACCTTCACCGCGCGCTGATCGCCGGCGACGAGGACGGACTCGCCGAGGCGGGCGAGCTGCTCGCGGATCGCGTCGACATCGAGCGCGCGTCCGGGCGGGGGCTGGACGAGGAACATCGTCTCGTACCCGAACCCCTCGTCGGCGAGCGAGACGACGGCCGACGGTCGGGCGGTCGGGATCGCGGCGCGGCCCTCGCCGGAGCCGGCGCTCACCGGCTCCCGGCCGACGCCCGCCGGCTCCCGGCCGGCGCCCGCCGGCTCCCGGCCGGCGCCCGCCCCCCGGACGGCAGCGAGCGCCCCCTCGAGGAGCCGGAGCAGGCCCTGCCCGCCGGCGTCGACGACGCCGGCCTCGCGCAGCACGGGCAGGAGCGACGGGGTCGCCGCCACCGCCGCCTCGGCCGCCTCGACCGTGGCCGCGAGGACCGCCTCGAGATCGTTCTCACGCTCGGCCGTCTCCCGGGCGGCCGCGGCCGCCTCGCGGATGACGGTCAGGATCGTCCCCTCGACCGGTTCGCCGACGGCCCGGTAGGCGGTCCGTGCGCCCTCGCCCAGGGCATGGGCGAGGTCGAGGGCGTTGAAGTGGCGCTTCGCGGCCAGCCCGTCGGCGATCCCGCGCATGATCTGCGAGGCGATCACCCCCGAGTTGCCCCGGGCGCCCATCAGGGCCCCGAAGCCGAGCGCCGCGGCGACCCGGTCGGCGGCGGCCTCCTGGGCACGGTCGGCCTCCGCGAGCGCCGCCCGGGCCGTGGCGACCATGTTCGAGCCGGTGTCCCCGTCGGGCACCGGGTAGACGTTGAGCGCGTTCACCTCGTCGACATGTGCCTCGAGGTTCGCCACCGCCGCCCGGAACGCCTCGCGCAGCCCCGGCCCGTCGCACGAGCGGCGCCTCATCGGGGCCGGCCGCCCTCGCTCACGGACCCGGCCGGGGACGCTGCCGTCCCGACCGGTCCACCGGCGCCGAGTTCGTCCCCCGGGGACGCCGGCGGCGGCGACGCATCTGCCGGGGAGGCGGGCGGCGGGAATGCAGCCGGCTCGTAGCGCAGGCCGCCGACATGGATCGTCAGCCGGTCGACCTCGCGCCCGATCGCCCGCCCGAGCGCGTAGCGCACGGCGGAGTCCGCCTGGCGCGCGACCTCGGCGATCGGCAGCCCGTAGGCCACGGTCAGGTACAGGTCGACCGCCAGGCCGTCGCGCAGCGAGACCCTGATCCCCGGCACGGCCAGGCCGAGCCGGCCGAGGAGCCAGTCGGCGATCGAGGGGGCAACGAAGCCGGTGACGCCGTAGCTCCCGGCCACGGCCGGGCGGATGATGTCGACGAGGGCTCGGCGGGTGACCAGGGAACGACCTGGCCCGCGGCGCTCGGTCATCGGGGGGTCCTCGTGCGGTCGACGGGTCGGCCGGCGGCGCCAAGGGCAGCCGGGCGGCCTCCGGTGAGCCCGGAGCGGTGTGCTATCATACGCCTCCGCTCGGGCCGGACATTGGCTCGACGCGCCCTCCTGAGATCCTGAGGACTGTGATGGCTCGTACCTGTGCCGTGTGCGGCAAGGCGTCGATGGGCGGCTTCAATCCCCAGTCGACGGGGATGAACCGGGTTCGCGCTCACCGCCGCTACCAGCCCAATCTCCAGCCCCTGCTGGTGACCGAGGACGGGGTGAGCCGTCGCCTGCGGGTGTGCACCCGCTGCCGGCGCACCCTCGGCAAGGCTGCCCGCTGACCCACGCCTGACCGCGTTCGGTTGCCTCCGAGCGCGCCCGTCCCCGCCCGGACGATCTGGCTCAGCCCGGCTCGGCCGTGTCGAGCCAGATCGTGAACGGCCCGGCGTTCACCAGCTCGACCTCCATCTCCGCGCCGAACCGGCCGCGCTCGACCCGCACGCCCCGCTCCGCGAGCGCCGCGCAGAACGCCTCGTAGAGTTCCTCGGCCTGGGCCGGCGGCGCCGCCCCGGTGAACCCGGGCCGGCGACCGCGGCGCGTGTCGGCGAAGAGCGTGAACTGGCTGACCACGAGCGCCTCGCCCCCGACCTCGAGCAGCGAGCGGTTCGTCCGGCCCGCCTCGTCGGGGAAGATCCGCAGCTCGGCGATCCGCCGGGCGAGGTCGGCCGCGATCGCCCGGTCGTCGGCCGGTCCGACTCCGAGCAGGACGAGCAGGCCGGGGCCGATCCGTCCGACCGGCTCACCGGCGACCCGCACCTCGGCCCGCGAGACGCGCTGCAGGAGGGCGCGCACGTCCGCCCTCAGCCCTGCCCGGCCCGGAGCCGGTCGCGCCAGGCCTCGGCCTCGGCCAGGTAGCGCTCGCGCGCCTCGGCATGGCGCTCGATCGTCAGCGCCTCGGCCGTGGCCGGGACCTTGATCTCGTAGTCGCGCACCCCATCGGGGTTGATCTGGCCCTCGCCGCGGAGCATCAGGACGGGGATCCCGCCGGCCTCGATCTCGTCGGTCAGTCGATGGGCGAACGCCTTCGGAAGCTGGGCAAAGGTGACCCACTTGTCGCGCGGGATCGGTGGCTGTCCGGCGTTCAGCTGGTACTGGTAGCCCTCGTCGGCGAGGGCCTTGATCAGGCGGATCTCGCGGCCCATGTCGTGCCCCTTGGTGAACAGGGCGGAGCCGACGACGAGGATGTCGGCCCCCAGCCCGCCGACCGTCTCGGCCGTCTCGCGGTTCACCCCGCCGTCGACGTGGACCTCGCCCCCGTGGGCCTTGTGGCTGAGCAGCTCGCGGGCCGGAAGGAGCTTGCCGGCCGCGTCGTACATGAATGCCTGGCCGCCGAAGCCGGGCTCGACGGTCATGACCATGACGATGTCGAGCAGCTGGCGGTAGGGCTCGAGGGCGCTCAGCGGGGTCGCCGGCTTGACGGCCAGCCCGGCCGCCCGACCGGCCGCCCGGATCGCCCGCAGGGTCGGCTCGATCGGCTCGTCGACCTCGACATGGAACGTCACCGAATCGCACCCGGCCTCGAGAAACTGGTCGATGTAGCGGCTCGGCTGGCTGATCATCAGGTGCGCGTCGAAGGGAACCTCGGTCACCCGTCGGAGGGCCTTGACGACCTTCGGCCCGAAGGTGAGGTTGGGCACGAAGTGGCCGTCCATGACGTCGAGATGGATCCGGTCCGCACCGGCCCTGACCACCCGCCGGACCTCGCGGCCGAGGTTCGCGAAATCGGCGTCGAGGATGCTCGCCGCCAGGCGCGCCCGTCCGGTACCCATCGCCGCCTAGTCCCCCACTCCGGCCTCGAGCGGTTCGCGGCTGCGCTCGCCCCGCAGCGCGGCGACGCTGGCGGCCACGATCCGCTCGCGGCGACGAGCAACGACCGGCAGCGGCGGGGCGCCGGCGCGCTCGGCCGCCAGCTGCCCGCAGGCGGCACCGATCTCGACGCCCCGGTTGCGCCGGATCGTGACCGGGATCCCGGCCGCCCGGAGCCGCGCCGCGAAGCGCTCGATGACCGGCAGCGGGCTCGCCGTCCAGGGCGTGTGGGCGACCGGGTTCATCGGGATCAGGTTGACGTGGGCCAGCTCGCCGCGCAGGAGCTCGGCGAGCGCCCGCGCGTCCTCGTCGGTGTCGTTCACGCCGGAAATCATCGTGTACTCGTACGACACCCGGCGCCCGGTTGCCCGGGCGTGGTCACGGGCGGCGGCGACGACCTCGGCCACCGGCCAGCGCCGGTTCAGGGGCACGAGCACGTCGCGGAGCGGGTCACGGGCGGCGTGGAGCGAGACGGCGAGCGTGAACTGGGGGCCGAGCGCGGTCAGCCGCCGGATCCCGGGCACGACCCCCGAGGTCGAGACGGTGATGTGCCGGGCCCCGAGCCCGAACCGGTCGGGATCCGTGAGCGCGGTCACCGCCTCGAGCACCCGGTCGAGATTCAGCAGCGGCTCGCCCATGCCCATGAACACGACGTTCGTCAGGCGCCGGCCGTCGGCCCGCAGGCGGCGAGCCGCGAAGCGAACCTGGTCGAGGATCTCGGCCGTCTCGAGGTCACGACTGAAGCCGAGCTCGCCGGTGGCGCAGAACGGGCAGCCGACCGCGCAGCCGGCCTGGCTCGAGATGCACACCGTGTGCCGCTCGCGGCTCCCCGGACGGGCCGGGTAGTGCATCAGGACCGACTCGATCAGGGCCCCGTCGGAGAGACGATGAAGCGCCTTCTCCGTCCGCCCGCCGTCCGAGACGCGGACCTGGGTCTCGACCAGGGTGTCGATCCGGAACGCCTCGTCGAGGGCGGCCCGGAGCGAGGCCGGCAGCGGGCGCAGGTCGTCGGCCGTGCTCGCCAGGCCGTGCCAGATCGCGTGCAGGACCTGCCGGGCGCGATAGCCCGGCGCTCCCCGTCCGGCCAGCCAGGCTCGCAGGTCCGCCTCCCCGAGCCCGCTCAGGCCTGGTCGCGGGTCGCGCCGCGGGGCCGGTCGCGGCTCGCCGGCAGGCTCGGGCCGGGCGCCGGGCGCGGACCCGGGCGGCGGCTCGGTCGCGGTCCCGGAGACGATCGCCGGGACCGGACCGGGGGTCTCGGGCGGGGCGAGCCGACTGGTCACGGCGGCGATTATCGCACCCGCTCGCCGACCAGCCGGGGGTATCCGCGCCGCAGCTCGGCCCCCGACATCCGGCGCCGCCCGGCGAGCTGGACCTCGTCGAGGCCGAGGCTGCCCGCAACCGTCACCAGGCCGAGCCCGTCGCCCTCGGCCACGAGTTCGCCCGGGACGCCCTCTCGGGGGGCAGGACGGACCGTCGCCCGCCAGACGACGAGCCGGCCGGCGGAGGTCTCGAGGAAGCTGCCCGGCCAGGGCTGGTAGGCCCGAACCTGGCGCTCGAGCTCGACCGCCGGGCGGCCGGGATCGAGCCGACCGTCCTCGCGGCGAAGCGGCCGGGTGAGCGTCACCCCGCTCGTCGACTGCGGCCGCGCCTCGAGCGCGCCGGCGAGCCACGGCCCGAGCGAGCGCCGCAGGAGCGCCGCACCGGCGACCGCGAGCCGTGCCTCGAGCTCGGGGGTCGTCTCGCTGCCCGTGAGCGGAACACGCTCGAGGGCCACGATCGGGCCGCTGTCGAGCCCGGCATCCATCCGGATCAGGCTCACCCCGGTCTCCCGGTCACCGGCCAGGATCGCGGCCTGGATCGGCGCCGCCCCGCGGTGGCGGGGCAGGAGCGAGGGGTGGAGGTTCAGGAACCCACGGCCGGGCAGCTCGAGGAGCGGGACCGGGATCAGCTGACCATAGTCGGCCAGGACGCACAGGTCCGGCCGCAGGCGCTCGAGGGCCGCGATCGCCTCGGGGCTCCGGATGCGGGCCGGCTGGAGGAGCGCCAGGCCGAGCTCGCGGGCACGCCGCGCGACCGGGACGGCTCGCGCCGCGCCGCCACGGCCCGCCGGCCGGTCGGGAGCCGAGACGACCGCCACCAGCTCGACCTCGGGCGCGTCGGCGAGCGCCTCGAGAATCGGTACGGCGAACGGACCCGACCCGAAGAAGAGGGTCCGCGCCCGCTGCCCGTGGCCGCTCATCGCGGTCCCCGCACCGGCCCGCCCCGGCGCTCCGCCGTCCGCCGCTCGCGCCGGCCGACGCGCCTGCCCACGATCAGGCCAGCGCGCCTGTCGCCTCGCGGACCTCGTCCGACTCGTCCTCGCCCGCGCCGACCGGGATCAGATCGTCGAGCGACTCGAGGTAGTCGATGTACAGCTTGCCGTCGAGGTGGTCGAGCTCGTGCTGGAGGGCGCGACCGAGGAGGCCGGAGCCGGCGACCTTGATCCGCCGTCCGAACCGGTTCTGGGCGACCACCCAGACCCGCTCGCGGCGGGTGACGTAGGCCACATAGCCCGGGATCGAGAGGCAGCCCTCGAGATCCCGGTCATCGCCCGCGGCGCGCACGATCGCCGGGTTGACGAGCTCGTGGAGCTGGCCTTCGACCTCGATCACGCAGGCCCGGACCGCCTCGCCCAGCTGGGGCGCGGCGAGGCCGACACCCGGGGCATGGCGCATCGTGTCGGCCAGATCGTCGAGCAGCTCATGGAGGTACTTGCCGAAGCTGTCGACCGGCTGGCCCTTCAGGCGCAGGCGCGGGTCGCCCAGGAGGACGATCGGTTTGACGCTCATGGGCCGAGTATAGCGAACGGACGCGCCGCGCCCGGTCCACGGTCGCCGGGGCTGCCGGAACGCGGCCGGGGTGCCGGAACGCGGCCGGAGTGATCGGGGCGCGGCTCAGAGGAGCGACTCGGGGTCGACGTCGACCGACCAGGGCGCCTCGAGCCCGCCGTCGAGGAGCCCGGCCGGGTCCTCGCCCCGGAGGACGAGGTTGAACCGCCAGCGGCCCGCCCTTCGGGCGACGTAGGCCGGCGCGGGACCGACGACCGCCACCCGCGCCCCGGTCCGCGCCGCTCGCTCGCGGAGCGTCGCCGCGAGCTCGTCCGCGGCCCGCTCGGCTGCCTCGCGCTCGGGCAGGGCGACGGTCAGCTTCACCAGCCGCCCGAACGGCGGCGAGCCGAACCGGGCCCGGAGCGCGAGCTCGGCCTCGTAGAACGTGGCTGCGTCGGCGCGCGCGACGGCCTGGATCGCCGGGTGGTCGGGCTGGTAGCTCTGGATGATCGCGAGGCCCGGCCGCGATCCCCGTCCCGCCCGCCCGACCGCCTGGGCGAGGAGCTGGTACGTCCGCTCGGCGGCTCGCTCGTCGGGCAGGTTGAGCGCGACGTCGGCCGACACGATCCCGACCAGGGTCACCTCCGGGACGTCGAGCCCCTTGGCCACGAGGCTCGTCCCGACGAGGACGTCGAGCTCCCCGGCGCCGAACGCGTCGAGGACCCGCTCGGCCGCCCCCTTGCGCTCGGCCACGTCGCGATCGAGGCGTCCGACGCGCAGCGCCGGGAACCGCTCGCGGACCTCCCGCTCGACCCGTTCGGTCCCGCCGCCGAGGTAGCGGATCCGGGGCGAGGCGCAGGCCGGACAGCGCGCCGCGGGCGGGAAGGCTCGCCCGCAGTGGTGGCAGCGCAGGGTGTTCCCGACCTGGTGGAAGACGAGCGGCAGCTCGCACTCCGGGCAGCGCTGGGCCTCGCCGCAGTCGCGGCAGAGGACGACCGAGGCGCTGCCGCGCCGGTTGATCACCAGGATCGCGCGCTCGCCGGCGCTCGTGTCCAGGCCGGCGAGCGCCTCGGTCAGGCGGACCGACAGCAGGCTCCGGTTGCCCGCCGCCAGCTCCGCTCGGAGGTCGACGACCTCGATCCGGACCCCCGTGCCGGCCGGCCGCTCGTTGAGCACGACCCGCCGATAGCGACCGGCGAGGGCGTGCCCGACGGTCTCGACGGCCGGGGTCGCGCTGCCGAGGATGACCGCCCCGCCGGCGAGCCCGGCCAGCCTGATCGCGACGTCCCGGGCCTGGAGACGCGGCGTCCGGTCGCTCTTGTACGCAGCCTCGTGCTCCTCGTCGACGATCACCAGGCCGACGTCGGCGAGCGGGGCGAGGACGGCGAGGCGCGTCCCGACCACGACCTCGACCTCCCCGGCCCGGATCCGCCGCCACTCGTCGGCCCGCTCGCCGTCGCCGAGCCCCGAGTGGACGAGCGCGATCGTCGCCTTCAGCTCCGCCCGCAGGCGATCGACGAGGGGCACGGCGAGGGCGATCTCCGGGACGAGGACGAGCGCCGGGCGCCCGGCCTCGAGCGCCGCGGCGATCGCCTCGGCGTAGATCGCCGTCTTGCCGCCCCCGGTCAGGCCGTCGAGCAGGAGCGGGGTCGGGTCGCGCTCGGCGACCGCCCGTCGGGCGAGCTCGACCGCGGTGCCCTGGGCCCCGGTCAGGGGCGCCCCGGGCGGACGGGCGCCGTACCGACCAGGAGGTCGGGCGGCGAGCGGACGCCGGGGGCGCTCGCGGATCTCGGCGGCCACGAGGCCTCGCCGGACGAGACCGGCCACGACCGCTCCGCCGTACCGGCCGCCGAGCTCGGCACCAGCCTCGCCCCCGGGGACCTGGGCGAGCTCGGCGAGGAGCGCCCGCTGGCGCGCGCCGAGCGCCCGGCCGGGGAGGCGCTCGCCCGCGGCGAGTGCGGCGGCAGCGGCCGCGCCGGCCGGGGTGAGCGACAGCCGGCGCTCGTAGCGGGGCCCGCCGCCGGCCGCCGTCAGCGTCCAGTCGAGACTGACCAGGCCGGCTGCGGCGAGCGCCCGGAGGCGGCGGACGAGCCCGGCCCGGCCCTCGGGCGCGGCGAGGTCGCGGACCGCCCGCGGTCCGCCGGCGAGCTCGTCGAGCACCGCCCGGTCGGGTTCGTCGAGCGCGTCGGCGAGCGCCGGGGCGACCGGGCGGCGCTCGACGACGAGCTCGAGCCGCTCGAGCATCCCGGGCGGGAGCATCGCCCGCAGGACGACCGCGGGCGGAGCGAGGTACGTGGCCCCGATCCAGCGGGCGAGGGCGAGCGAGAGCGGCGGGAGGAGCGGGCCGTCGGCCCGGACCCGGTCGAGGATCGGCTTCGTCACCAGCCCGGCCTCCGGGACGGCCTCGCCGAGGACGATCCCGAGCGCCTGGCGCCGGCCGTACTCGACGAGGACCGCCTCACCGGGCTCGAGGTCGGCCAGGCGCTCGGGAACGTGGTAGGTGTACGTGCGGGAGCCGCCGCCGGCGGCGTCGATCGCGACCTCGACCCGCCGCGGCCCGTCGGTCATCGCGCCGTGGTCGCCGTCCGGCTCGGCCGTCAGACCCGCACCCGCAGGTCCGGCCGGCGGCGGTGCTCGGCGGCGATGATCTCGTGGATCCGGGTCGCGGTCTTCTCGACCTGGCCCGTCTCGTTCACGACCACGTAGTCGTAGTCACCCTGGCGGGCAAGCTCGAGGGCCGCATTCCGGCGCCGGAGCTCGAGCTCGTCGAGGGTCTCGGTGGCGCGCCCCTTCAGGCGCTGGAGGAGCACCTCGGGCGAGGGCGGGACGACGAAGATCAGGATCGCCTCGGGGACGCGCTCCTTGACCGAACGGGCACCCTGGACGTCGATCTTGAGGATCGCGTCCCGGCCCGCGGCGAGCGCCTCGCGGACCTGCCGGCGCGGCGTTCCGTACCAGTTGCCGTGGACCTCGGCCCACTCGAGCAGCTCACCGGAGTCGCGCAGAGCGCCGAACTGGTCGCGGTCGAGGAAGTGGTAGTTCACCCCGTCGACCTCGCCCGGGCGGCGGGGGCGGGTCGTGCAGGTGACGATGTAGTCGTACGCGTGGCCGTCGGGCACCCGGCGCATCGCCTCGATGATCGTGTCCTTGCCCACCCCCGACGGCCCCGAGATGATCACGAGCAGCGCCCCCGGCGCGCCCTCGACCGGATCGCCGGCGGACGGCAGCAGCTCGCTCATCGGGCGACTGCCTCGGGCCGGCCGGAGGCCGCCCTCCGGAGCGCCTCGAGGACCACCTCGAGCTCGCCTGGAAGGGGGGCCTCGGCCCGGATCAGGTGGCCGTCCGAGGGGGCCGCCAGCTCGAGCCGCCAGGCGTGGAGGAAGAGCCGGCCGAGGCCCTCGGGGCCGCGCCGCGAGGTCCCCGTGCCGTACACCGGATCACCGGCCACCGGGTGCCCGATCGCGGCCAGGTGGACGCGGATCTGGTGCGTTCGCCCGGTCACGAGGTCGCACTCGAGGAGCGTCCAGCCCGGGAACCGCTCGCGGACGCGGTAGCCGGTCACCGCCGGGCGGCCGTCGGGCACGACCGCCATCCTCGTCCGGTGCTTCGGATCGCGCCCGATCGGCGCCTCGATCCGCCCGACCGCCGCCGCCACCGAGCCGTGGACGAGGGCGAGGTACGTCTTCTTCACCCGGCGCGCCTTGAGCTGGGCCATCAGGCTCGCCTGGGCGGCGTCGTGCTTGGCGACCATGAGCAGCCCGCTCGTGTCCCGGTCGAGCCGATGGACGATCCCCGGCCGCTGGACGCCGGCGATGCCGCCGTACGCGGTCCCCCGACCGAGGAGGGCATGGACGAGCGTCCCGCTGGCGTGACCGGGGGCCGGGTGGACGACGAGCCCGGCCGGCTTGTTCACGATCAGCAGGTCGTCGTCCTCGTAGACGACCGACAGCTCGACCGTCTCGGGGGTCAGCTCGAGCGGGGTCGCCGGGGGCACGACCAGCTCGAGGCGCTCGCCCCCGGCGACGACGTCGCTCGCCCGGAGCGGGCGTCCGTCCCGGGTCAGGTGGCCGGCCGAGATCAGCTTCTGGGCATAGCTCCGGGACAGGCCGGTCAGGTCGGCCACGATCCGGTCGACCCGGCTGCCTGCGGCCGCCTCGGGGACGACGATCGGGCGCACCTGGCCGGCGGCCTCGCCCTCAGCCACCGGCCGTCCCGGCCCGCCGGCCCGACCAGAAGGCGAGGACGACCAGGAGCAGGATCGCGGTCGTGATCGCGGCGTCGGCGACGTTGTACGTGTAGAACCGCCAGCTGCCGAGCCCCATGTCGACGAAGTCGACGACGTAGCCGAGCCGGACGCGGTCGACGAGGTTGCCCAGGGCACCCCCGAGGAGGAGGCCGAGGGCGATCGACTGGAGCGCGCTCCGGGAGCTCCGGCCGTGGTACCAGACGATGAACGCGATCACGGCCAGGCTGAACAGGGCGAACAGGACCGCCTGGTCGCGGAACAGCCCGAACAGGGCGCCGGTGTTGTGCGAGATCGTGATCCGCAGGTACGACCCGACGAGGTCGACCGGGACACCGACCTCGAAGCCGGCCACGATCCAGGCCTTCAGGAGCTGGTCGGCGACGAAGACGGCCGCGGCCAGCCCGCCGAAGGCGAGCCAGTGCCCGCGGCCGGGGCGGACGCCGCCCGCCAGGCCCGGCGCGCCGGTCACCAGGCGCCCCGCGCGAAGCTTCGTCTCGTGCAGCCTCGGGCCTCCGGGTGCGGTGCCATCGTTTCGCGCCAGCCTACCCGGCGGCCGGGCGGCGGCGCAAGCCGACGCTGACCGGGCCGGCCGTCAGCTCGACCGAACCGCCGACCAGCCCGGCCGGGACCGGGCCGACCCGGACCTCGTCGGCCAGGGTCTCCTCGGCGATCGCGGCCAGGTACGGCCGGATCGCGTCGACCGGCCCGTCGAGCCAGACCTCGATCCGATCGTCGAGCTCGAGCCCGGCCTCCTTGCGCAGGTCCTGGATCGCCCGCTGCAGCTCGCGGGCGTCGCCCTCGGCGCGCAGCTCGGGAGTCAGCTCGGTGTCGATGACCACGACCAGGCCCTCGTCATGGGCGACCGCGGTTCCGGGCCGGGGCGTGGCGAGGATCTCGACCTCGTCGGGGGCCAGGATCACCCCGGCCAGCTCGACCGAGCCGTCGTCGCGGAAGGTCACCTCGCCGGCGCGGGCGGCGGCCATGATCGCCGGGATCGCCGGGCCGTACTTCTTCCCGATCCGCGGCAGGAGCGGCTTCACCCGCCGCTCGACGAGCGCCGACTCGTCCCCGATCAGCTCGACCGACTTCACGTTCACCTCGTCGGCGATCAGGTCGACGAGCGCGTCGAGCTCGTGCAGGTCGCCTCCGGGGAGGGCGAGCCAGAGCCGGGCCAGCGGCTGGCGGATCTTCAGGCCGGCGCTGCCGCGCAGGGTCCGGGCCAGCTCGACGGCCCGGCGCGCGGTCGCCATCGCCGCCTCGAGCCGCTCGTCGCCCAGGCCGGCCAGCTCGTCGGTCGGCCAGCGGGTGAGGTGGACGCTGTCGGGCGCGCTCTCGTCGATCGTGGTCACGAGGTTGAGGTAGATCGCCTCGCTCATGAACGGCAGGATCGGGGCGAGGATGCGCGCGGTCGCCACGAGCACGGCGTGGAGCGTGGCGAAGGCGGCGGCCCGGTCGGCCGGGTCGTCGTTGCGCGAAAAGCGCCGCCGCGAGCGGCGCAGGTACCAGGTCGAGAGCTCGTCGATGAAGCCCTCGATCGCGCGCGAGGCGGTGAGGGCGTCGTAGTCGCGCAGGCGCTCCTCGACCCGCGCCGCGAGGCCGGCCACCCGGGACAGGATCCAGCGGTCGAGAACCGGCCGTCCGGCGAGCGGCGGATCGGCCTCCGAGGGCGTCCAGCCGGCGAGCCGGGCGTAGGTCACGAAGAAGGCGTAGACGTTCCAGAGCACGAGCAGCTGCCGGCGCGCCTCGTCCCCGGCGTGCCAGCCGAAGAGGATGTTGTCGTCGGGGCGGGCGGTGGCGAACATCCAGCGCATGACGTCGACCCCCATCCGCTCGGCCGCCTCGTCGAACTCGATCGCATTGCCCCAGCTCTTGTGCATCGGCCGGCCGTCCTCGCCGAAAAGCGTGCCGTAGCCGAAGATCGTCCGGAACGGCTCCTGGCGGCGCAGGACGGTCGACATCGCGAGCATCGAGTAGAACCAGTTCCGGAACTGGCCGGGGAAGCTCTCGGTGATGAAGTCGGCCGGGAACCACTTCGCCCAGTACTCCGGGTCCTCGCGGTAGTGGAGGGTCGAGAACGGGACGATCCCGGCGTCGAGCCAGGGGTTGCCGACGTCGCGGATCCGCTCCACCGGCGCCCCGCAGCCGGGACAGGCGATCTTGACCGCGTCGACGTACGGCCGGTGCGGGGTGTGGCCTTCGAACGTCTCCCAGCCCTCGATCGCCCGGCGGCGGAGCTCCTCCCGGCCGCCGATCACCTCGATCGTGCCGCACGCCCGACAGTCGTAGATCGGCAGCGCCAGCCCCCAGTAGCGCTTCTTGCTGATCATCCAGTCGTGCATGTTCAGGAGCCAGTCGAGCTCGCGCTCGTAGCCGAAGGCGGGGATCCAGCGGATCCGGTCGACGATCTCCATGATCTGGTAGCGCAGGCTCGCCTCCACCTCCTCGGCGGTCAGCTCCTCGCGCGGCCGGTCGTAGACCGGGCCCATGCTGATGAACCACTCGTCGACGAGGCGGAAGACGAGCGGCGTCCCGCACCGCCAGCAGTGCGGGTAGCGGTGGCGGATCGTCTCGAGCCGGTAGAAGCGGTGCTCGTGGCGAAGGCGCTCGATGATCGGCTCGGTGACGTCGCGCACGTCGCGCCCCGAGAGCGAGCCGAAGCCCTCGACGAAGATCCCCGACTCGTCGAGCGGGGCGATCACCGGCAGCCCGAGCCGCTTGCCGAGCTGGAAGTCCTCCGCCCCGCAGCCGGGGGCGATGTGGACGATCCCGGTCCCCTCCTCCTCGCCGACCTCGTCCCAGGCCACGACCCGGTGCTCGTAGGGAACGCCCGGCGCCTCGGCGGTACCGGCCGCGAACGCCGCCCGGACCGCGGGCAGGTCGTCGAAGGGACCCTCGTAGCGCCAGCCGACGAGCTCGGACCCGGGCCGTTCCTCGAGCACCTCGAACGGGCCGCTGAGCGCCTGGCGGAGCGTCCCCCGGCCGAGCCAGAGAAGCTCGTCACCCTGGCGCACCTTGACGTAGCGGATCTCCTCGCCGACCGCGGCGGCGACGTTCGAGGTGAGCGTCCAGGGCGTCGTCGTCCAGACCAGGAGCGCCTCGCCGGGCCGGTCGAGGAGCGGGAACTTGACGGTCAGGCCGGGGTCGTCGCGCTCCTGGTAGCCCTCGGTCATCTCGTGCTGGCTGATCCCGGTCCCGCACCGGGCACACCAGGGCATCGTGTCGTGGCCCTTGTACAGCCAGCCGCGCCGGTGGCACTCGGCCAGGAAGCCCCAGATCAGGTCGTTGTTCTCGTTCGAGAAGGTGAAGTAGCTGCCGCCCAGCTCGGGCATCCCGAGCCGGCCGACGAGCATCTCGACCGTGTCGGTCACCGGACCGTGGGGCCCCTGGATCGTCGTCACCTGGGAGGGGTCGGCGGCGAGCAGGTCGCGCAGGCGGCGGAGCTCGTCGGGGTCGTTCCAGTCCATCCAGTAGCCGAGCCGGATCGACTGCTCGGTCTGGCGGGCGGCAAAGGTGAGGACGCGCTGCTTGCACAGGCTGACGAACTCGGCGATCCCGAACTCCTCGATGTCGCGCTTGCTCGTGAAGCCGAGCTCGCGTTCGACGTTCACCTCGACCCACAGGCCCTGGCAGTCGAACCCGTTCTGCCAGCGCTCGTCGTGGCCGAGCATCGCCCGGAAGCGCTGGAAGAGGTCCTTGTACGCCCGGCCCCAGGCGTGGTGGACGCCCATCGGGTTGTTGGCCGTGATCGGCCCGTCGAGGAAGCTCCAGCGCGGGCCGCCGGCGACCTGGGCCCGGAGGCGGGCGAACGTCCGGCGCTCGGCCCAGCGGGCGAGCAGCTCGTGCTCCTGGGCGATCAGGTCGGGCTTGGTGCTGACAGGACGGAACATCGGACCTCGGCACTGGGAACTCGTCAGGGGGCGGAACGAGACGCCGTCGGCATCACGAACCGGGCCGCCCCAGTATCCTACCCGCGATGCACCGATCGCAGGAGCCGACCGCGCGCAGGCGCTCGGCCTTCGCCGCCTCGTTCCTCTCGCTCCTCTTCCCCGGGCTCGGCCACGCCTATGCCGGCGCCTGGGGGCGCGCCCTCGGCTTTGCCGCCGCCCCGCTCCTCGGCCTCTCGCTCCTGGCCGGCCTGGCGCTCAGCCTGCGCCTCGAGCTGCTCGGGATCGTCCTCCAGCCGGCGGTCCTCGGGCTGATCCTCGTCGGCGACGTCGCGCTCCTCCTCTACCGCGTCGCGGCTGCAGTCGACGCCTGGCGGGTGACCGCCTGGCTGAACGCGGCCGAGGCGAGCGGAGGCCGGCTCGGCCGCCCGCGCCTCCAGCCCGGCCTGCTCTCGATCGCGGGCCTCGCGGCCGTCCTCGTCGTCATCGCCGGCGGCCACCTCGCGGTCGCCTACTACGACCTCCAGGCCTCCGACCTCGTCACCTGCGTCTTCGACGAGTCCGGCCAGGCAACCTGCCCGGACAGCACCGACACGGGGATCGGCGGCGCCGGCGGGCAGGCCGGCTCGAGCACCGCTCCGGAGGCCCCCGGCGCGAGCGGGGTGAGCGCCACCGCCGCGCCCGGGGTGACCGCGGCCCCGAACACGACCCTGCCGCCCTGGAACGGGCGCGACCGGCTGAACATCCTGCTCATCGGGGCCGACCAGCGCCCGAACGACGACACGTTCAACACCGACACCCTGATCACGGTCAGCATCGACCCGGTCACGAAGCAGGTCGCGATGTTCAGCCTCCCCCGCGACACGGTTGACGTGCCCCTCCCGCCCGGCCCGGCCCGGGCTGTCTTCGGTACGGCCTACGCGGGCAAGATCAACAGCCTCTGGACGCAGGCGAAGGCCCGCCCGGACCTCTGGCCGGGCACCGACCGCCAGCGCGGCTACGAGGCGCTCAAGCAGACCCTGGGCTACCTCTACGGGCTCGACATCCGCTGGTACGTGGCGGTCAACTTCGAGGGCTTCCGGCGGGTCGTCGACACCCTCGGCGGGGTGACGGTCAACGTCCAGACCCCGGTCGTCGACGACCATTTCCCGGGCGACAGCGGCCGGCTGACACGGATCTACATCCCGGCCGGGATCCAGCACATGAACGGCTCGCAGGCCCTGGCCTACGCCCGCTCGCGCCACGGCTCGAGCGACTTCGACCGGGGCCAGCGCCAGCAGCGCGTCCTCCTCTCGCTCAAGGAGCAGGCCGACTACGGGCGCCTGATCGCCCGACTGCCGGACCTCGTCGCCGCCCTGAAGTCGGCGGTCAAGACCGACATCCCGATCGGGCAGCTGCCGGCGCTCCTCCAGCTCGCCTCCTCGGTCGACTCGGCGGGCATCCGCTCGTACGTCTTCGCCCCGCCGCTGTACGGGACCGAGGGCTACCCGAACGGGGTCTACAAGCTCGAGCCGAACGTCGCCCGGATCCGGGCCGCGGTCGGCGAGGCGTTCGCCGCCGATCCGGCGATCGAGGCCAACCGGGAGAAGGTCGGCGCCGAGAACGCGACGGCCTGGGTCCTGAACGGGAGCGGCGAGCAGGGCCAGGCGAGCCGGATCGCGGCCTGGCTGACGTTCATGGGCCTGAACGCCTCGGCTCCCAACCAGAAGCCCGACAGCCGGGGGCTGGGGGCGACGCGGATCGCCGTCTACAACGGCGCCGAGGCGCGCCTGCCGGCCACGGTCAAGCTCCTCGAGGCCGCCTTCGGTGTCCAGGTCGTGCCGCTCACCGACCCGGCGGTCCGGGTCGACATCATCATCACCACCGCCCGCACGACCCCGGACCTGACGCCGCCGCCCGCACCGTAGGGACCGCGGCCCGCAGCTGCCGGTGCCGGCCCTGCCCGGACCTCAGGGCCGCTCGTAGATCGGGGTCAGCCAGTGGCGGTAGGCGGGGATCCGGCCGCGGACCGCGTCGAAGTAGCGGTCGCGGATCTGCCGTCCGACCGGGCCGACCTCGCCCGAGCCGACCTTGCGATGGTCGATCTCGATCACCGGCGAGACCTGGACGCCGGTCCCGCACAGGAAGACCTCGTCGGCGATGTACAGCTCCGAGCGGTCGATCGAGCGGACCTCGACCGCCAGCCCCTCGTCCCGGGCGAGGTCGATGATCGCCCGCCGGGTGACCCCTTCGAGGATGTCGTCGCTGACCGGAGGGGTGATCAGGACCCCGTCCCGGACGACGAACAGGTTCGCCGCCGACGCCTCCGAGGCGTGGCCGTCGGGGGTCATCACGAGCGCCTCGTCGAACCCGTTCAGCTCGGCCTCGGACTTCTGGAAGGCCATGTTCACGTACCCGCCGACGATCTTGCCCCGGGCCGGGAGCGCCTCGTCCGCGTTCCGGCGCCACGAGGAGCTCATGATCCGGACCCCGTGCTCGGTCTCGATGTAGTTGCCGAAGGGCAGGGCGATGATGTACAGCTCGTGCTCGAGGTGGTGGAGCCGGACCCCGATCGCCCGGCTCGACTTGTAGACCGAGGGCCGGATGTACGTGTCCTCGCGGAACCCGTTTCGGCGGACCGTCTCGACGATCAGCGCGCTCAGCTCGTCGACCGAGGGAACCGGCTCCATGAGCAGCATCCGGCAGTTGGCCCGGATGCGCTCGACATGCTCGCGGATCTTCAGCCCGTAGAGCTGGCCTTCCTCGGCGTTCCAGTAGGCGCGGATCCCCTCGAAGACGGCCGTCCCGTACATGAAGGCGTGGGTCATGATGCTGACCTTCGCCTCGCGCATCGGGACGAACTGACCCTCGAAATAGCAGACGAGGCGGTCGAGGTCGACGGGGGCGCCGGCCGCCCGCTCCGCCGGGGCGGTCGTGCCGGAGGGCTTCTCGGTGAGCATCGAGGCAGGCTCCTGAAGCTGGCCGCGGCTCGCGCGCCGCGGATCGAACGCGGGCGCCGGTGGGGACGCCACCGACCGGCCGAGTATAGCAGCGGCCTGCTGGGCCCCCGGTGCCGGCTTCCCGCGGCGTCAGGGCCGCCGGTCCCCCCGGCCGCCGGAGCCCGGCCGCCGGTCCCCCCGGCCGCCGGTCCCCCGGCCGCCTCAGATCGAGATGCCCGCCAGTCGGCCGACCACGAGGCCGAGGTAGACCAGGTAGAAGACGCCGCCGATCAGCAGCCGGCGGCCCTGCAGCCGGCCGGAGCGGGCCATCGGCAGGAAGATCGCCGCCGACGAGAGGAGCGCGATCCCCGCCGAGCCGAACGCGATCAGCGAGTCGGGCGTCACCGCCCAGCGGTCGGGGGCGAAGACGAGCGCGATGACGGTCGGGATTGCGCTCTGGAAGACCATCGCCCCGGTGATGTTGCCCATCGCCAGGGTGTCCTTGCCCTGGCGCACCCAGATGATGCTGTTGAACTTCTCGGGCAGCTCGGTCGCGATCGGCGCGATCACGAGCGCGAGGAGGACCTCGCTCAGGCCGAGCTCGGTGGCGAGCCCCGAGACCGCCCCGACGAAGGCATAGGCGCCGACGATGATCAGGCCGAGGGCGACGAGGACCTGGAAACTGACGATCCGCAGCCGCGGCGGTGCCGGATGCGCCGGCGCCCGCCGGTCGAGCCGGTGCATCCGGAGCGGCGCCAGGTCCGGCTCGCCGTGGGCTGCCTCGGCCCGCAGGTGCTCGAGGACGTAGTAGCCGTACAGCCCGACCAGGACCGCGGCGACGGCCAGGCGCGGCCAGCTCAGCTCCGCGGGCAGGAAGGCGACGCCGACCGCCAGGCCGTAGGAGACGACGAACCAGCGCATGTCGTGGGCGATCACGGGCGGGTCGACGACCATCACGTCACCCGTCGGCCGGCTCCGCCCGGCGACGAGGACGGCCGCCCCGGTGACGAACATCGCCAGGGTGGCGAGCATGAACGGGGCGCCCAGGATCGCTCCGACCCCGACGTCGCTCGCGGCATGGCCGGCCGAGAAGAGGATCGCGATCAGCGGGATCATCGTCTCGGGGAGCGCGGTTCCGACCGCCGCCAGGACCGACCCGACCGCTCCCTCGGCCAGCTCGAGCTTGTGCCCAAACCACTCGATCCCGTTCGTGAACAGCTCCGCCCCGGCGAGGATGACGACGAAGGCGACGAGCAGGACGAGCGCCTCCATCGTCAGCCCCCCAGCCCGATCGCCAGCAGGACGCTGGCCGCGATCACGCCCAGGATCCCGACCGAGACGAGGACCATCGGGCGCTCACCCTCGGCCAGGTAGCCGACGAGCGAGGCCGCCACGCGCAGGCTGGGGGTGACGATCACCGCCACCAGGCCGAGCCAGAGGACCCCCTCCGGGCGACCGGCGAGGACGTCGTCGATCAGCCGGCCAGGGTCGAAGGCGAGGGCCTGGTCGAGGGGCGAGATCCCCCCGGCGATCATCAGGACGACCCCGACCCCGATCAGGGCGACGCTCAGGTAGGTCGCCCCGATCAGGACGCCGGCGACCCGTCGCTCGAGCTCGAGCGACGCGACCACCGTCCGGGCCGCGCCCAC
>Ga0272446_1000997_pt1 | contig 42606 bp, 35 predicted proteins | sample YNPCB0061_FD_194587 | JGI IMG/M metagenome (GOLD analysis project Ga0272446, IMG submission 194587) | Hot spring microbial mat communities from Yellowstone National Park, WY, United States - YNP-CB-006-1 | ecosystem: Environmental > Aquatic > Thermal springs > Hot (42-90C) > Sediment | place...
ATCTCGCCCCAGCCGCCGTTGAGGCGCTGCCGCTCGCCCTTCTCGCCGTAACCGTACGGGTATTTCTTCGCCGCCGCCTCGTTGACCTCGATGCCCCAGCCGGGCGCTTCGTTGGCGTAGAAATAACCGTTCTTCAGCACCGGGCAGCCGTCGAAGACCTCTCGCACGGCCTCGGGAAATTCCACGCTTTCCTGGATGCCGAAGTTGTAGCAGGCCAGATCCAGCGTGATGTTGGCCATGTGGCCGACGGGCGAGACATCGCCGGGGCCGTGCCAGGCGGTCTTGACGCCCATCAGCTCCGCCATCGCGGCAATTTTCCGGCACGGCGTCAGGCCGCCGGCCTGGGAGACGTGGATGCGGATGTAGTCGATCAGGCGGTCGCGGATCAGCGGCGTCCACTCGTGCGGGCTGTTGAACAGCTCGCCCATGGCGATCGGCGTCGAGCACTGCTGGCGGAGGATGCGGAACCACTCGATGTCCTCGGGCGAGAGGGGATCTTCGAGGAAGAAGAGCCGGAACCGCTCGCAGTCTTTGGCGAAACGCACGGCCTGGATGGGCGAGATGCGCTCGTGCACGTCATGCAGCAGCTCGACCTCGTCGCCAAGCTCCTTGCGGGCCGTCTCGAGCAGCTTCAGCGCCCGGCGGATGTAGTCTTCCGGCTCGAAGACCGGCGCGTCGTGCAGCTTTTCCACCTTCACGGCGTCGCTGCCCGCGCCGTAGCCGGCCTGGCCGGGCACGCCGACCTGGACGCGCACGTGGCGGAAGCCGCGCGCCATGAGGCGGCGCGCGTTCTCGATCACTTCCGGGATTTCGCGGCCGCTGGCGTGGCCGTAACAGTCGGCCGCTTCGCGGCACTTGCCGCCGAGCAACTGGTAGACGGGCATGCCGGCCATGCGGCCCTTGATGTCCCACAGCGCCTGGTCGACGCCGCTGATGGCGTTGTTGAGCACCGGCCCGTTGCGCCAGTAGGAGGAGTTGTACATGGCCTGCCAGAGGTCGTCGATGCGGTCGACGGGCTTGCCGATGCAGAAGGGCCGCAGATAGCGCTCGACGGCCGCGACCACCAGGTCGGCGCGTTGCGTGTAGGTGGCGCAGCCGTAGCCGTGGAGGCCGTCCTGGTCGGTGAGGATCTTCACCACCGTCAGACGCAGCCCCTGCGGCGCCGTCGCAATCACCTGGACGTCGCGGATGCGCGGGGCGGGCATGCCGCGCACGGCCCGCGCCGCCGCCTGTTCGGCCTGCGCCTGGCGCGCGGCCAGAGGCGCCGCGGCCAGCCCTGCCAGAAGATGCCTGCGTCGCATGGCGCTACTTCCCTCCGCGGTCTTCGATCATCCTCTTCAGGTTCTCGATTTCGCGCCCGATCCTGCGCTCCCGGCTGGCCAGCGTGAGCACATAAATGACGAGAATGGCCCACACGGCGATCAGCCCGTACGCCAGATACTCGAAATTCCTTGCCGCAGCGTCGCCCATGCGATTCGTCCTTTCCCGCTAGAATGCGTGCACTTCCCGCCGCAAGGCGTCGAGCTCGCGGCGGCGGTTTTCCTGCCCGATCCGGATCATCACCAGCACCGCTGCCAGCATCAGCAGCGGCGCCCAGTTGCCGTAGAGCATCGCCCGGTAGGCCGCGTCCATTTTCCCTTCCCCGTAGAGGACCGGCTGCGGGTGCTGGGTGCGGAACCACTTGATCGAGAAGAACACGAACGGCACCACGGCGAAGCTGAGAATGGAGAGCACCGCCGAGAGCCGCGCCCGCTGCGCCGGCTCCTCGACCGCGCGGCGCAGCACCAGGTAGCCGGCGTAGAGCAGCCAGCAGACCAGCATCGACGTCAGGCGCCAGTCCCAGGTCCACCAGATGCCCCAGATGATGCGCGCCCAGATCATGCCGCTGACCAGGTTCGCCGCGCCGAAGGCGAGGCCGACCTCGGTGGCGGAGACAGCCAGCGAATCCCACTGCATTTTGCCCGATTTCAGATACGAAATCGAGGCGATCAAGGCGATGAAAAAGCACAAAAAACAGGTGAATGCGGCCGGCACGTGGAAGAAAATGATGCGGAAAATGGCTCCCTGAAACGCCTCGTCCGGCAACCCGGTCAGCATCACCCGGATGTTGCGCGCCAGCAGCAGGGCCGCCAGCGCGCCAAGCGCGTAAAGGATTTTTTCTTTCATCGGCTCACCCGATCAGAACAGTCTCCACAAGGGTCACGGACAGCGCCGTGAAGATGATATCGAATCCGACGAGCATCCGCACCCAGGCGAGCTGGTCGCCCGAGGGCGGCTGGCCGGCGATGAGCGGCGTGGTCAGCTGCATGGCGGCCATCAGGCAGGGGATCAGCACGGGGTAGACGAGCATCGGCAGCATCAGCTCGCGCAGCCGCAGGTTCACTGTGAGGGCCGAAAACATGGTTCCAATGACTGTGATGCCCCAGGTCGCCAGCAGCACCACCAAAGCAAGCCAGCCGGGCTGGCCGGCCCAGCTCACGTTGTAAAAAACGCCGAACACCGGCAGGCAGACGGCCTCGATGCCGAGCAGCAGGACGTAGTTGGCCAGCGCCTTGCCGAGAAACAGCGCGGCGGCGGGCACGGGCGAGACGACCAGCACGTCGAGGCAGTCGTTTTCCAGCTCGCGGGCGAAGCTGCGGTTCAGCAGCAGCGCGCCGGCGAAGGCGAACACCAGCCACAGCAGGCCGCCGCTGATTTCGCGGGTCATTTCCGCCGTCGGGTCGAAGGCGAAGCTGAACAGCAGCAGGATGACCAGAGCGAAGGAAAGCGAAGCGTTCAGCGCCTCCTTGGTGCGGAACTCGCTCCGCAGGTCCTTGGCGGCGATGGTCCAGGCCTGGCGCAGGAACAGCATCAGGACTCCCCGTAGGTGCGGTACAGGTAGCCGGGGTCGGCCGCCATTTCCGCCGTGCGCTCGCCGGAATGGGCCAGCCGCCCCTTGACGATCAGCACCACGTGGGTGGCCAGCTCGAGCGCTTCGCGCAGCTGGTGGGTGGACATCACGATGGTGGCGCCGGCGGCCAGCGACTCCTGCAACAGGCCCTGAAGCAGGGCGATGGCGCGGTCGTCGAGCGCGGTGAAGGGCTCGTCGAGCAGCAGCAGCGAGGGCTTGTGCAGGAAGGCGCGCGCCACGGCGAGCCGCTGCCGCATGCCGCGCGAGAACTCGCGCACCAGCCCGTCGCGGACGCGCTCAAGGCCGGTTCTCTCCAGCCACTCGAGCGCCGCGCGGCGCGGGTCGGCCAGTCCGTACAGCGCGGCGAACAACCGCAGGTTTTCGTACGCGGACAGCTCGTCGTAAATGCCGATGCCGTGCCCGATGAGCCCGGTGCGGCGGCGGACCTCGGCGTCAAGGCAATCCTTGCCGAACACGCGCACCGTTCCCCGCGTGGGCTTCGACAGCCCGGCGAGGATGCGCAGCAGCGTGGTCTTGCCCGCCCCGTTGCGTCCGAGCAGCGCGACGCAGGCGCCCGGCGCGGCCGAAAATGCGATGCCGCGCAGGGCCGGATAATCGCCGTAATATTTCCAGAGATTTTCTACGGCAAGCGCGTTCATCGGGCGGGTTTGTTGCCGGCGGATTCCGATTTCAGCCACTGCGCCCAGAAGCTGAGCGCGAGGAACGCGGCCGCCAGCGCCAGGGCCGCCTTCCACCAGCGTTCATAGCCGGGAGGCAGGATGCGCTCGATGCGCGGGCCGTCCTCTTCCTGCTCGCTGGCGACCGGGGTTTGCGGCAGCGCCCCGGCGCCGCTCAGGCGCAGCTCGTATTCATTGGCGGTGATGTCGTAGATGGCGGCGCGCGTGGAGGGTTCCTGGCCGATTTCCCTGATCACCGGGCTTTCCACGCGAATCCCCTCGGGCACCACCAGCCGGACCGGTCCCGGCGGGTGGAGGATGCGTCCGCGCAGCAGCATGGGGTCCGTGGCGGGCATCTTGTAGCTGATGTCGAAGCGGGTTTCGCCGCCGGGCTTGACCGGAAAGTCGAGCGCGAACAGGCCGGCGCGCACGCGCCGCGGCTCGCGTTCGACGGGCACGCCCCCGGGAGAGGTGGCGCGCACGCGCACATTGTCTCCGGCCGACTCGGGCGCGGTGAAGCGCAGCGTGCCCTGCTCGGGATCGTTCCAGGTCACGTTGGCAGGGTTTTCGAAGAGCACCGTTTCATTGACCACCCACTCTTTGCCGTCGCTTTCGACGAGGATCATGTGCTGGGTGACGCGCACGTCGGGCACCCTGGGGGCGGCTTCATAGACCTCCACTTCCACCTCGCCGCCGCCCTGCACCGCACGCGAGTAGCTGACGCCCTTGTAGACGGCCTGAAGAAGCATCGGGCCGGCAGCTTTCGCGGCAATGGAGAACCGGCCGTTCGCGTCGGTGCGCGCGCTGCCCGCCGGGGCCATGCCGGCCTGGCCCATGCCGGTCAGGTGGACGACAACGCCCGGCTGGGGCTTGCCCGTGGTCCGGTTGATGACCGTGCCGCTGACATCGGCCCAGGCGGGGAGAGCCGCCGCCAAAAGGACCATGCAGAGCGCTCTCATGCCGCACCTCCCGCCATCGGCTTGCCGCACTCGCCGCAAAACTTGAGCGGCCTGTCGAATTTCGCCCCGCAATGGGGACACACGGCGCCGGCCGCGGCGGACGGCCCGGCAGCGGCGGCGGGCGCGGCCTGCGATTTCTTCGCGGGGCGCGCGGCGCCGGCCCGCGCAAGCACTTTTTCCAGCTCGGCCTGGACTTTTTCCAGCTCCGCCTGGAGCGTGGCCTTGGCCTTGGCGTAATCCTCGTCGGAGAGCTTGCCGGTGCTGTATTCGAAATTCAGGTCGCGCAGATTGTCGTAGATGACCGCCTTGCGCTCTTCCAGGTGCGCGCCCGGCGGAGGCGGCTCCTCCGGGGGGAGATCCTCGGGGCGGACGAGGAAGACAAAGGCCAGCACGCCCGCCGTCAGCGCCACAGCAATTGCAAAAAGCATCTTTCTTCGGGCCGTCTTTCCAGCCGGCGGCCGAGCGGGGCCGCCGGCAAACGAATTGTCTCCGGGCCGCCGGCCTGTTGGCAAGCCGGGCCGCCGCGAACCTCTCCGCCCTTACGGGACAGGCTCCGGCTCCCGTTCATACACGCCCACCACCTGCGTCTTCGCGTAAGCGTACTTCACCTTGCTCGGAACGAGGCAGACGAGCGTGCCAAACAGCAGCACGTAGAATCCGATCCAGATCCAGCTCACCAGCGGAAACACGTACGCCTGGATGACGGCGGCTTCCGGGTCCGACTGGCTCATGCTGGCGAAGTTCAGATACAGGTCCTCGTTCAGCCGGCGGCGGATGGCCACTTCGGAGGTCGGCTGCTGCGAGGCGGCGTAGACGCGCCGCTCGGGCTTCAGGTCGCCGAGATACTGGCCGCCGCGGTGCACGGCGATCACGGCCCGCTGCCAGGAGTAATTCGGATTGGCGCCGTCGGTGACCTCTTTCACCTCAAGCTCGTAAGCGCCGATGCGGAAACGGGAGCCGATCTTGACCTCTTCCGTCGTGTCCTTGTTGAAGGCCGAGCCGGTGTAGCCGATGAACATGAGCACGATGCCCATGTGCACCAGGTAGCCGCCGTAGCGGCGCGTGTTGCGGTGCGTCAGCTCGACGACGGCGCGCAGGAAGCTGATTTGATTCTTCGCGGCGATCGCCCGCGCGCCCTTGTAAAACTCCATCACGACGGTGACCGCGACGAAGGCGCACAGGCCGAAGCTCATCAGGGCGTAGAAGTGCCGGACGCCGAAGGCGAGCAACACGGCCATGGTCAGCGCCATGCCGAGCACCGGCCAGCGGAAAGCGCGCTTGAGGCTCTCCCAGGAGCTGCGCCGCCAGGCGATGAGCGGACCAACGCCCGTCAGCAGGAGCAGCATCAGCCCGATGGGGATGTTCACCTTGTTGAAGAACGGCGCGCCGACGGTGATCTTTTCCCCCGTGACAGCCTCGGTCAGCACCGGGAACAGCGTGCCCCAGAGCACGGCGAAGCAGCTGGCCAGCAGCAGGAGGTTGTTGAACAGGAAGCTCGACTCGCGGCTCAGCACGCTCTCGAGCGCCGCCTCGCTCTTGAGGTAATCCAGCCGCCGCAGGATGAGGAACGTCGTGATCGAGATGCCGATGGCGAGGAAGCCCACGAACCAGGAGCCAAGCGAGGACTGCGCAAAGGCATGCACGCTCGACACCACGCCGCTGCGCGTGAGGAACGTGCCAAAGATGCACAGGAAGAAGGTGGCGCTGACGAGCACCGCGTTCCAGACCTTCATCATGCCCTTCTTCTCCTGCATCATCACCGAGTGCAGGAAAGCAGTGGCGGTGATCCAGGGCAGAAGCGAGGCGTTTTCCACCGGGTCCCACGCCCAGTAGCCGCCCCAGCCGAGCACCGCATACGCCCAGCCCTGCCCGAGCATGATGCCGATGGAGAGGAATCCCCAGGTGATGAGAGACCAACGCCGCGTGGTGGCGATCCAGGCCTCGCCGGGCTGCTTCGTCAACAGCGAGGCGAAGGCGAAGGCGAACGGCACGACGAAGCCGACGAAGCCCAGATACAGCGCCGGCGGATGCAGCGCCATCAGCCAGTACTGGAGCAGCGGGTTGAGGCCGTTGCCGTCGGGCACCGAGGTGACGCCGCGCCCGACGGCGAGCATCTGGAACGGCGGCTCAACGAACACGTTGAGGATGCAGAAGAACGTCTGTGTAAACATCAGCACCGCCACCACCCACGGCATCAGCGCGCGGTGGCGGGTGCGGTTGGTCCAGACGACGATGGAGGAATACAGCGAAAGCATCCAGCTCCACAGCAGCAGGGAGCCCTCCTGCCCGCCCCACCACGCGGCGAACTTGTACAGCGCGGGCATGGCGCGGTTGGAGCGTTCGGCCACGTAGGCGAAGCGGAAATCGCTGGCCAGCAGCGCGGAGACGAGGATGGCGGAGGCGGCGGTCAGCAGAAGAAACACGCCATAGACGGCGCGCCGCCCGCTTTCGATCAGAAACGGTTTCTGTTTCCAGCCCCCGATGACCGAGGCAAGAAAAGCGTAAGCCGCCAGGCAAAGCGCCAGCAGCAGGCTGAATGCTCCGAGAGTCTCCATGGAACAGGCTCCGTAAGGGGATGGGACTGCTCTACAACGAGGACCGGGAAGGCCCGGGGTTCAGCGGCCGGGGCGCCGCCTTGCCAGGCGCGGCTTCATATTTGGAGGGACATTTCGCGGCAATCGAGCTGGCGTGGAAGGTTCCGTCCGGCGCCATCCTGCCGTCGGCCATCGCCTGCGCGTCGTCGCGGAAGGTGTCGGGCAGAGGATCCTTGCCGGTGTAGACGACATTCAGCGTGACCCCGCGGTCCTTTTCACAGATCTGGAAGTGCACCGCGGCGCCTTCGCGGCGGATCGAACCCGGCACCACGTCGCCCGTCACGCGCACCCGCTTGCCTGCTTCCGTGGGCGGCATCGATTTCAGCTCCGTGATCGTCTTGTAGTAGGTTTTCGACTCGCGGATGCCGCTGGCCGCCAGCCAGGCGAGCGTGCCGAGGATCGCCGCCACCAGGATGCCGAAACGCAGGTAGGTTCTCATGTCGGGCCTCGTTCTCAGTATATCGCCAAGGCGTCTTCATGGACGTTGAGGTGTAATTTCCGGCAGCAGCCGGAAACGCGCCTCCCCCTTCACGCTTTGCACCGAGACGCGCCAGGCGCCGGGCATCGGCTGCGGCACGGCGAGCTCCTTGCCTTCGGCGCGGATCCATTCGCCGCGCGGGCTCACCAGGTAAAGATCCAGTTCCGCGGCCGGGTCTTCCCACTCAAGCCGCACGGCCAGCCGTTGTGTTCCCTTCGGCACCCGCAGCAGCCGCGACCACCATTGGGCGAAGCCCGCTTCGCCGGTCCAGAGCGCCTGCGGGCGGCTCGTTGCGGGCGGCTCGGCCCGGGTCAGCGCGGGCCCGGCGCCGCCGGAAGGCGCGAACGAGATGGGGATGCTCGGGGCGGCGATCGATGGCGAACGGGTGACGTGGACGTGCACGTGCCGGCCAAAGGAGTAGCCGCTGTTGCCCACTTCGGCCAGCACCTGGCCCGCCTCCACCCGCTGGCCGGTGCGAACGCGGAAAGTGCCTGTCTTCAGGTGCGCGTAGTGCGACCAGGTCCCGTCGTCGTGACGGATGGAGATGTAGTTGCCGAACAGGCGGCGGCCCGGCGTTTGCCCCAGCCGCAAATCGTGGGCAAAGACGGTGCCGGCGCGCATCGCCGCCACATATCTGCCGTTGACCGGCGCGAAGTCCCAGGCATGGAGAGCGCGGCCGTAGTGGGAATACGCGCCGTAGGGTCTCTGGGTAACGCGCCAGATTTCGCCATCGGGGAACGGGCGGCGGAACCCTTGCCCGGCAGCGATCACGAACCGCGCCGGCAGGCTCTGCTCGCCGTCGGGGTTGCGAAGAATGACGAGATACTCGCCTGGCTCGAGCGGACCCGGATTGGCCCACAGGCGGTTGGCCTCGCGGCGCGATGCCAGCACGACGGCTACATACTCCCAACCGCCCTGCTCCCTGTAGCGCGCCAGATTGATGGTGGTGTCCGGCTCGGCGCCCCAGGTGTCGAGCACAAGCCCGCCGGGGCCGGACTCGGCGACCTTGACGGCCACGCGGGCCGGCCGGCCGCGGATCTCGAAACTGCGTTCGCCGAGGACGCGTCCGCCCGCCAACACGCGGACGGTCCAGTTGCCGGGCCGGGTGGCCGGGGCGAACCCGCCCACCTGCAAAGCATTCACGATGCAGACGGCCGTGGCGGAAGGCAGTTGTTCGTAGTCGGACGCCTCGGCGACCTCGCCCGCCGGGTCGATCCATTCCACCCGCAAGGTTTCCCCGCGCGCGATCCGGCTGGCGGTGAAGCGGGCATAGATCTGCGGCTCGGTGGCTTCGATGGCGGAGGCGCGCCTGGCCAGCGCGCAGGCGCCTTCGCGGAGGCTGGTTCCGGTTTCAATCCGGCTGATCTCGGCCGCCCGCAGGCCCGCCAGAAGGCACACGAACAGCAACAGCTTCCGCACGATCCTCTCATCGGCAGCCGGCGGCGCCGGCTGTAGGCGCGCCGGCCTGTAGCCGCGCCGCGAACCCGCCGATAGCGTGACAGAGAGGCAAGATGAGCGGCTCGGTTTCGGCAGGCAAGTTCCAGGACCATTACGCTGTGCTTGGCGTGGGCAGGAAGGCGAGCACCGAGGAGATCCATCGCGCCTACGCGGCGCTGGCGGCGAAGTACAATCCGCGCAACGGCTCGGCGCCGGACCGCGAGAAGTTTGATGCGGTGACGCTGGCCTACGAAACGCTTTCCAACCCGGAATCCCGCCACGCGTTCGACTCGCTGCTGCCCAAGGAAGAAGAGGGGCTGCCGGTCTTCTCCCCGCGCGTGTTCTTCGACGCCGTCGCCGGCGAGGCGGACCGGCGCATGGCGATTCTCTGCATTCTTTACGACCGGCGGCGCACCAACCCGGGCTCGCCGGGCATGCCGGTGCGGCTGATCGAAGCGATGGTCAACTTCCCCGCCGATGCGATGTTCTTCGCCCTCTGGTACCTGAAGCAGCGCGGCTGGGTGGCGCTCGACGACAAGAGCTGCCCGATGATCACCGCCGACGGGATGGACGAGGTGGAGCGCCACCTGCCGGCGCCCGAAAAGGTGACACGGCTGCTCAAGCCCGCCTGCGTGGCGCAGGAAACGTAGGCACGCTCGGGGCCGCCGCGCGCGGAGGCCGGCGGTGGCAGCGGCAGCGCCGCACTTCTACAATACGGGCATGACTCGCCGCTCCGGGGCCGCCGTCTACCGCCGCCTGGCAGTCCATTACGACGAGCTTTTCGGACCCCTGCGGGGGCCGCTCGAGGAGGCGCGGCGGCGGATTCTGGGGCCGCTGCTCGGCACGGTTTCCACGGCCTGCGACCTGGCCTGCGGCACCGGGACCACGGCCGTCGAGCTGGCGCGCCGCGGCATCCTTGTCTGGGCGGTCGATCTGTCGCCCGGGATGTGCCGCCTGGCGCGGGAGAAGGCCCGCCGCGCCGGCGTCTGCGTCCGGGTGCTGCGCGCCGACATGCGCTCCTTCTGTCTGCCGCGCCCCGTGGATCTGGTGCTGTGCGAGTGCGACGCGCTGAACCATTTGCCCGAGCGGCGGGACCTCGCGCAGGTTTTCCGCCGCGTGGCCGCCGCGCTCGAGCCGGGCGGGTGGTTCTACTTCGATGTGAACAATGCGCGCGGGTTCGAACGCTACTGGAGCGGCGAGTTCTGGATCGAGCGGCCCGGGCTGGCGGCAGCCCTGCACAACCGCTACGACGGCCGGCGGCGGCGGGCCTCAAGCGACGTGGACCTGTTCGTGCGCGCGGGCAGGCTGTGGCGCCGGTACCGGGAGCGGGTGGAGGAGGTCTGCTGGACGGCCGCAGAAATCCGCCACCAGCTGGCGAAGGCCGGCTTCGACCGCATCCGGGCCCGGGACGCGGCCCCGTTCTTCCGCGGCTACCCGGACTTCGACCGCGGCTGCCGCACCGTCTGGCTGGCCCGAAAACGAAGGGCAGCGGGCTGAGACGGCCTATCGGAGCCATTGGCGCGACAGGATGGATCTTTCCGGGCGCGGGCCTCATCATTGGAGAGGCAGGCCTTGCGGGGCCTTGACAGGCGATAATGATTTTCGTTCAATAAAAATTGTCGAATGCCCGTGCATCGCGGAGTTTCCCTGGAGGAGTTCCGCCGGCGCTGCCGCGAGGCGGGGCTGGCGGTCACCCATCAGCGCGAGATGATTTACCGGGCGGTGCTCGAATCGAAAGGGCATCCGTCGCCGGAAGCCATTTACGAGCGGGTCAAACGGGAAATACCCGCCATTTCGCTGGCGACGGTGTACAAAAACATTCACGCTTTTCTTGAGGCGGGCCTGCTGCGCGAGGTCAGCCTGCATCACGGCAGGCTCCGTCTCGAGTCCAACCCGGCGGAGCATCACCATCTGGTGTGCGTCCGCTGCAAGGCGATTCTCGATCTGGACGAGGACGCCGTCGAACCTGTTCATCTGCGGCGCAAGCCGCCGGCCGGCTACCGGATTCTGCGCTACAGCGTGGAATTCCGGGGGCTGTGCCCGGCCTGCGCCGGCAAGACAACCCGGAACTGATCAAACCCAGACCCTGGAAGGAGTGAAGAAAAAGACATGCTCGGAGTCGGACAGAAATTCCCGGATTTCAAACTGAAAGCCACGGTGGACACGGACCTGAAGAAGGCGTTCACCGACATCTCGCTGGACACCTACAAAGGCAAGTGGAAGGTGATCTTCTTCTGGCCGAAGGATTTCACCTTCGTCTGCCCGACGGAGATCGTGGGCTTCGCCAAACTGAACAAGGACTTCAACGACCGCGACGCGGTGGTGCTCGGCGCCAGCGTGGACAGCGAGTTCGTGCATCTGGCCTGGCGGCAGCACCACCCGGACCTGAAGGACCTGCCGTTCCCGATGCTGGCGGACGTGAAGCGCGAGCTGACCTCCGCGCTCGGCATTCTGGATCCCGAGGCCGGCGTGGCCCAGCGCGCGACCTACATCGTCGACCCGGACAACATCATCCGCTTCGTGATGGTGACGGACCTCAACGTCGGCCGCAACCCCAACGAAGTCCTGCGGGTGCTTGACGCGCTCCAGACCGACGAGCTTTGTCCCTGCAACTGGACCAAGGGCCAGGAAACCATCCACATCTGAGGCGGCGCCCTCCTTTGCGGCGGGCCGGCAGAGCAGCCGCGCCCGCCGCGCATTGCCCGAAATTCCCCGGAGAAACCAGCGATGAATTTGACCGAAATTGCCGAATCCCTGCCCGCGTATGCGCGGGATTTGAAGCTGAATTTGCAGAATGTTCTTTCCCAGGCCGAGCTGACCGAGCAGCAGACCTGGACAGTCGCCGTGGCCTGCGCCCTCGCCTGCCGGAACGAGGCGCTGAGCCGCGCGGTGCTCGCCGAAGCGCAGGCGAGGCTCGCGCCGCAGCAGCTCGAGTCGGCCAAGGCGGCCTTCGCGATCATGGAAATGAACAACATCTATTACCGCTTCCGGCACATGCTCGACAAGGAAGAATACGCGAACATTCCCGCGCGGCTGCGCATGCAGGCCATCCGCAGCCACGGCGGAGACCCGGTGGACTTCGAACTGGCCTGCCTGGCGGCCTCGTCGATCAACGGCTGCGAGGCCTGCATCCGGTCGCATGAGGCGGTGGTGCGGGAAAAGGGGCTGACGCCGGAGGCGGTGGTCGCCAGCGTGCGGATCGCCGCGACGCTGCACGCCGTGGCCGCGGTGCTGGACGAGCCGCGCGGCTGAAAGCGCCTAAGGTGCAGCTCGCCGTGCCTGCCAAAATATGCCCGGCGGCGGCTGAGTAAGAATTGCAGGCGAACCTCGGCAAGCGCCTGATCGGGTTCGCCTCCTTTCCGTTGTATTCTGCGGGGAGGAGGACGGAAGGATGCGTTGGTTTCGGGTTTCCATCCTGGCGGCGGCCGTCTGTGCCGCCCTCGCTGTCCCGGAAATGCTTTTAGGCCAGAAGCCCGGCACGTCTCCGGGCAAGTCGGACAACGCCCCGGGGAAGTCAGGCGCCGCCCCCGGCCAGCAACAGGGAGGTTCTTCCGGGCCCGGACAGCCTTCGCAACCGTCCACCCCGGGCGGTTCCGGGCAAAACACGCCGGCGCAACCGGGCGATTTGGCTGGAAAGTCGTCCGTCCCCAAGGTAAACTGGCTGGCTACGTCGAAAGAGGTCTCCGAGGCTCTGGCCGGATCGCAGTCCGTGAAGATCCCGTTCGAAGTGACAGCGGCCATCAAAGACGCTGTTTTCTGGCTGACTCCATCCTTGCAGGCCTGGCTTGAAGTCCCGGCGCCGGCATTCGCCGTTCTCGAGCCCGGCACGGTGTACGAGGTGGAGGTCCGCTGGAAAGGGGACCGGCCGGAGAAGACCATCGGCGGCACGCTGCACCTGGTTCCCGCCAAGGATGCCGGCGACGGGCTGCGCCGCACTTATGCGATGCCGCTCGGGATCAATGTCAAGGCCGGAGGCGATCCGGGCGCAGGCAGCGGAGGCGCTTCCGGCGAACAGCTGACGGTCGTCAGCATTTCCGGCGCCTCTGGCGGCCCCGTCGCCCCCTTGCAGATCCTCTCGGTCTATGGCTTCGGCATCGGGCCGGCGGACTTCGACCCTCCGCTGTGGAAGGACGGAAAGCTCAGCGATTATGTGGGCGACGTGCAGGTCTTTTTTGACGGGACTGCCGCGCCGATTCTGTTCGTGTCGGAGACCGAGCTTCGGGTGATCGTGCCTTACGATGTGGCGGGCAAGACCTCGGTCACGATGACGGTGACCTACCGGGACAAGGTCTGGCAGGTGGAGGACATTCCCGTGACGGAGGCCGTACCGGAGATTTTCTCGATGACCGGCCTTGGACAAGGGCCCGCCCTGGCTTTCGATGCGGAAGGGCGGCCTGTCACGGAAGACAATCCGGTCAAGCCGGGCGACTGGGTGACCTTTTTCGGCACCGGACTCGGGCTTTGGAAGGACGGCTTTGTGGACGGAACGGCGGCCGACTCCACCAACTTGCCGGCCGACGGGAAAGCGGTCGAAGTCCTCATCGGAGGCAAGTCGGCCAAGGTGCTTTATGTCGGCAGCGCGCCGGGCATGGTGAGCGCCATCGTGCAGTTTACCGTGGTGGTGCCGGAAGAGATGCAGCTGCTGGATGCCGAGGGGCCGCCGCGGGCCGCTGTCACGGTGCTCACCGCGGGCCATCCGAGCAAGGCTGATCTGTTCGTCTATGTGACGGTCCCGGCGCCCTGAAACGGCGAGGCCAGCCGCCGGGAGTGTGCAACGGAGATAGCAGGCGCCCCGCCAGATTTCCGTGATCCGGGCAGCCGCCGCCTCCACCCCACTGCGGCAACAAACAGGCACGCGGCCAGCCGGCGGCGGAAATCGCCGGCTGGCCGCGCTCATGCTTCTACGGAAGATGCTGCCTAATTGCGCCGCTTCAGCGTGGGCCGCTCGTCGGGGTCTTCGGTCTTCTTGCGATCGCCTTCCACCGGCTCCGTGCCAGCCCCCGGCGCACGCTTCAGGCGCGGGCGGTTGGGATCGTCGTTTGGCCCGAGCTTGCGGCGGTTGCTCATGGCAATGACGCGCTCTTTGACCTCGTCAAATTCCGACGTCGTGATCACGTACTCGGGCCGCTCGCGGAGCAGCTCGGAAATATTTTTCTGCGCCTCCTCGATCCGGTCCGCCGTGGGCGGGTGGCTGCGGAAGGCTTTCGAGATGGTGCCTGGCTTGCGCTTCTCGAGCGACTCGAGGCGCTCGAAGAAGTCCACGAAGCCGTTCGGGTCGTAGCCCGCCTTGTACATGTATTGCAGGCCGAGCAGGTCCGCCTCGCGCTCGAAGGCGCGCGAGAAGGAGAGGAACCCGAGCGGAATCGCCACGGAAGCGGCCTGGCGAATGCCGAAGCCGGTCCAGCCGCCCATGAAGATCAAGGGGATGGTCGCCAGGTTGGCCAGGTTGCCGCGCGTGGCCTGCCGCGTGCCGTGGCGCGCCGCGATGTGGGCGATTTCGTGGCCCATCACACCCGCCAGCTCGGCTTCGTTCTCGGCCAGCGTGATCAGCCCGGTGTTGACGTAGAAGAAGCCGCCCGGCAGCGCCATCGCGTTCGGCTCCTCCGTGTCGATCACCTTGATGGTCACCGGAACCTTGCAGTCCGAGTTGCGCACCAGGTTCTGCCCGACGCGGTTGACATATTCGGCAATGATCGGGTCGTCGACGATTTTGGCGACGCGCTCGATCTCCATCGCGAACTGTTTGCCCATCGCGATTTCCTTCTCGATCGAGTACCAGTTCAGGCCCTTGCCGACGTCCCGCTCGCCAATCGCGTCAGGATCCTTCTTCTTGTCCTTGATGGCCTTCTGCTTCTTTTGCGTCTGGTCGCCGGATTGCTCGGTCTTGTCCTGCGCCAGCACGGGCGGAGCCAACGAAGCCACCGCCAGTGCAAGAATCGCGCCCAGGAGTCTGGTGTTCATAAACCCGTCCCCTCACCCTAGACTAACGTACATTGGTATGGATGGGTTACGAGAATCGGGCGCCGCAAGAGATTTGGCGGCAGTACAGGGACGAGTTTCCGGTGACGCGGAATCTCGTCTATTTGAACCATGCAGCCGTCGCCCCGCTGCCGCGCCGCGCCGCCGAGGCGATGCAGCGGATGGCGCAGGACGCGATGGACTACGGCGCGCTGCATTACGCCGATTGGATGGATGCGGTCGATGGCGTCAAGCGCGCCGCTGCGCGCCTGCTGAACGCCGAGCCGGGCGAGATCGCCACCGTGAAGAACACAAGCGAAGGCATCGCCACCGTGGCGCTGGGGCTGGACTGGCGCCCCGGAGACCGCATCATCGCGTTCAAGGAGGAGTTCCCCGCCAACTATTACATCTGGAAGAAGCTCGAGCAATGGAAAGGCGTGCGGGTGGAATGGCTGAGCTGCATGGCGGCGCCGGAAGAGATTGAACGGGCCGCGCGAGGGGCGCGGCTGCTGTCGATCAGCTTCGTGCAGTACCTGAGCGGCTATCGCGCAGACCTTGAATCCATAGGGGAAATCTGTTCGCGGCACGGCGTGTTTTTCTTCGTTGACGCCATCCAGGGCCTGGGCGCGTTCCCGCTCGATGTCCGCAAGGCGAAAATCCACGCGCTGGCCGCCGACGGGCACAAGTGGCTGCTCGGCCCGGAGGGCTGCGGCATTCTCTATGTGCAGAAGGAGTGGCAGGACGCGATCGAGCCGGTCGAGTTCGGCTGGACCAACGTGGCCGGCTGGAGAGATTACGCCTCGCGGGACATGACGCTGCGCAGCGACGCCGGCCGCTACGAGCCGGGCACGCTCAACGTGATTGGCTGCTTCGGCTTGCGGGCGTCTCTCGAACTGATCCTGGAAGCGGGCGTCGACCGCATCGCCGCCCATGTGCAATCCCTGTGCGATCTGCTGGCCGAGTGGGCCAGGGAGAAGCGCTATCAGCTGATGCTGGAACGGACGCGGGAACATGGCGCCGGGATCGTTTCCATCCGCAAGGAGGGTTACGACGCCAACTGGCTGTGGTCCCGCTTGCGGGAGGCCGGCATTGTCACGGCGCCGCGGCAGGGCTGGCTGCGGATGTCGCCCCATTTCTACATTTCTCCTGACGATATCGCCCAGGCGGTGGAACTGCTGCCTTGAGCCTCGGGCCGGCCCGGCGCCGGCAACGTCCGCCGCAAGCTTTTAACTCTTTGTAAAACAACATTGTCACTGCGTGGTGACAATTCTGCCAAGCTGTGGAACAATGGGGATTGAGGAGGGCCATTTTCATGCGGTTCGAGCGATGGGTTGTGGTGCTGGCGGGGCTGGCGGCGGCGATGCAGGGTTGTGGACGGAAGACGGCCGTAGCGCCGGAGCAGCCCATTCCGGTGCAGGTGCGGAAGCCGGCGGTGGTGGAACGGGCGGAAATCGTGCGGGTGGGCGGCAACGTCGAGGCCTACGAGACTTCGGAGATCGGCTTTCAGGTCGCCGGACGGGTGAAGCGGGTGCTGGTGGAAGAGGGGCAGGCGGTGGCGGCCGGGCAGGTGCTGGCGGAGCTGGATCCGGTGGATTACCGGCTGGGGGCGGAGATCGCCGACAATGAGGCCGCCGCGGCGAGGGCAATGGCAGAAAAAGCCCGCGCCGGCGCGCGCCGACAGGAGTTGGAGCAGGCGAAGGCGGCCTTTGAGCAGGCCGAGGACGAGTACCGCCGCATGAAAGTCCTGTATGAGCGAAAGAGCCTGGCGCCGAACGACTTCAAGAAAATCGAGACGCACTGGCGCGTGGCCCGGGAGCGCTACGAGGAGGCGCTCGAGGGGGCGCGCCGCGAGGACCGCGAGGCGGCCGAGGCGAAGGCCCGGCAGGCGGAGGCCAACGCGCGGCTGAACCGGAAGCGGCTCGAGGACACGCAACTGCGCGCGCCGGTGGCCGGCGTGGTGGCGCGCCGGCTGGCGGACACGGGCGAGATGATCGCGGCCGGCATGCCGGTGGTGGTGCTGATGCGGCTGAACCCGGCGCGGGTGCGCGTCGGCGTGCCGGAGGCGGAGATCGGAAAGGTGAAGACGGGGCAGCGGGCGCGGGTGCGGATTCCGTCGCTGGGCGGGCGCGAGTTTCCGGCCAGGGTGGAGCTGGTGGGGTTTGCGGCCGAACCGCAGTCGCGCACGTTCCCGGTGCGGCTGCTGGCGCCGAACCCGGCCCTGGAGTTGCGCGCCGGCATGATCGCCGAGGCCGAGATCGATTCCGATGCGCGCGTGGAAGTGCGCACCGTGCCCGCGGATGCCGTCTGGCGGGACCCGCAAGGCGTGACTCATGTTTACGTCTACTCGCCCGGGAAAGGGCGCGTGTATGCGCGGCGGGTGCGCACGGGCAGGGGCGCGGGCCGCGAGGTGGAGATCGTGGAAGGGCTGGAGGCGGACGATCTGGTGGTGGTCGGGGGCCAGCACAAGGTGAAGGACGGCGTGCGCGTGGAGGCGGAGGTGCTGCGATGAACCCGGTCAAATCCGCGTTGCGCTATCCGCAGGTCACCCTGCTGCTGACGGCGGCGGTGCTGGCCACGGGCATCACCTCGCTGGTGACGATGCCGCGGCGCGAGGATCCGAAGATCACCATCCGCACCGGGCTGGTGATCGCCATGTACCCCGGGGCCACGGCCGAGCAGGTGGAGAGCCAGGTGACGCGCAAGATCGAGCAGCGGCTGTTCCGCTTCGAGGAGGTGCGGAAAGCGAAGACGTGGTCGACCAGCCGGAGCGACCTTTGCGTGATCAACGTGGAGCTGGAGGACCACGTGAAACAGCCGGACGTCTTCTGGTCCAAGCTGCGCCACGCGCTGATCGAGCTGAAGCTGGCCGAGCTGCCCGAGGGCGTGCAGGGGCCCTTCGTGCGGGACGATTTCGGCGACACGGTGGCGCTGCTGCTGGCCGTGCACGGCAGCCGCTACAGCTACACCGAGCTGAAGGAGTACGCCGAGCGGCTGGAGGACGAATTCCGCACGTCGCGCGCGGTGGCCAAGCTGAAGCGCATCGGCGAGCAGAAGGAAGAGATCCGCATCACGTCCTCGATGGAGCGCGTGGCGCAGTACGCTCTCTCGCCGATGAAGGTGATCCAGGCGCTGCGCGGCCGCAACGTGGTGCAGTACGGCGGCGAGCTGAAGACCGGCGGGGCGGCGCAGCCGATGCGCGCCTCCGGGCTGTTCGAGGACGTCGACGAGATCCGCCGGGTGATGATCGACGTCTCGCCGTCGGGCCAGCCCGTCTACCTCGGCGACCTGGCGCGGGTCGAGCGCGTGGAGGGCGAGCCGCGCTCGCTGTGCCGGTACAACGGGGAGCCGGCGGTGCTGGTGAGCGTGGAGATGCAGGAAGGCTACAACATCGTCGATTTCGGCAACGAGCTGCGGGCGAAGCTGGCGCGCGTGCGCACGGCGCTGCCGCCGGACCTGCAAATCGACATCCTCGCCGACCAGCCGGCGGTGGTGGAGCGGCGCATCGCGCATTTCATCCGCGAATTCGGCATCGCCATCGGGGCGGTGATCCTGGTGACGATCGTCCTGCTGCCGTTCCGCGTGGCGCTGATCGCCAGCCTCGCCATCCCGGTGACCATCGCGGCGACGTTTTCGCTGCTGCACGCCATCGGCGTCGAGCTGCACCAGGTTTCGATCTCGGCGCTGATCGTCGTGCTGGGCATGGTGGTCGACGACGCCATCGTGATCGCCGACAACTATGTGGAGCACCTCGACCGCGGCACGCCGAGGCCGGAGGCGGCCTGGCGCGCGGCCACCGAGCTGTGGCTGCCGGTGCTGACGGCGACGCTGACCATCATCGCCGCCTTCCTGCCGATGCTGATCATCAGCGGCGCGGTGGGCGAGTTCATCCAGGCGCTGCCGGTGGCCGTGGCCGTGGCGCTGAGCTGCTCCTACGCGGTGGCCATGCTGGTGACGCCGTGGCTGTGCCGGTTTTTCATCCGGCGCGGGCTGCACCCGCCGGAGGAAGGGCCGCGGAGGAAGAAGTTCAGCGCCATCGACTTCATGCAGTCGAACTACAACCGCGCCATCCGCATCGCCATGCGCCACAAGGGGCTGACGCTGGCGGGCGGCGCGGCCATCTTCGCGCTGGGTCTGCTGCTGCTGGCCGCGGCCGTGCCGACGCGCTTTTTCCCGACGGCGGAGCGCAACCAGTTCGTCATCCACTTCTGGCTGCCCGAAGGCTCGCGGCTGGAAAAGACCGACGCGGTGGTGCGCCGCGTGGAGGAGCGTTTGAAAAAGGAGCCGCTGGTCACGAGCTTCGCCTCCTTCGTCGGCGATTCCGCGCCGCGGTTTTATTACAACGTCGACCCCGAATTCCCGGCGCGCAACTACGCGCAGATGCTGGTCAACACGCGCAGCGCGGAGGACACGCCGCCGCTGGTGTTCCGCCTGCGGCGCGAACTGGGCCGGCTGGCGCCGGAGGCCCTGGTGATCGTGCGCGAGCTCGAGCAGGGGACGGTGATGAAGGCGCCGGTGGAGGTCCGCATCGTCTCCTCGCAGGACGGCGAGGAAGACCTGCGGCGGCTGCGCGAGCTGGGCGGGCGGGTCGAAGCCGTCCTGCGGCGCACGCCCGGGGCCGAGTATGTCTTCCAGGACTTTCACGAGGACGCGCCCGAGCTGGCGCTGCGGATCAACGAGGAGGTGGCCAACCGGCTGGGCTTCAGCACGGCCACGCTGGCGCTGCAAATGGCGGGCGGATTCAGCGGGCTTCCCGTCACGGTTTTCTGGGAGGGCGACCGCGATATTCCGGTTGTTTTGCGCCTGGAAGAAGAGTACCGCAGCCGTTTCGAGGACGTGGAGGACGCCTATGTGGTGAGCACGCTCACCGGCGCGCGCGTGCCGCTGCGCAGCGTCGCGCGGGTGGAGCCCGAGTGGCGTCCCGCGCGCATCCTGCACCGCAACGGGCTGCGCACCCTCACCGTGCTGGCCATCCCGGACGAGGCGCACCTGCCTTCCGGCGTGCTCAAGGCGGCGCAAAAAGAGCTTGCCAAAATCCCGATGCCGGAAGGATACAGGCTGGAATTCGGCGGGGAAATCGAGGGGCAAAAGGAGACTTTCGGGGAAATGCACGTGGTTCTTGCGTTGAGCATCCTGCTGATTTTTCTCATCCTGCTGTTCCAGTTCCGCTCCCCGGTGGATACGCTCGTGGTGATGACGTCGATCCCGCTGGCGGTGCCGGGCGCCGTGTTCGGGCTGATGCTGACGGGAAACCCGTTCAGCTTCACGGCCTTCATGGGCGTGATCAGCCTTTCGGGGGTGGTGGTCCGCAACGCGATCATCCTGGTCGACTACATCAACGAGCGCCGGGCTGCGGGCGCGGACCTGGAGACGGCGGCCACCGAGGCGGGCGAGCGCCGGCTGCGGCCGATCTTTCTGACGACGGCGGCGGCGGCGGTGGGCGTGCTGCCGATGATTCTCAGCGGGTCGAGCCTGTGGTCGCCGCTGGCGAGCGCGATCGCCGTCGGGCTGATCTGTTCGATGTTCTTCACGCTGCTGGTGGTGCCGGTGCTGTTCGTGGCGGCCAAGCGGCGTACGCTGCGTTGGCGCCCGGCGGGGCTGCTCGTTTTGCTCGGCCTGCTGCTGCCCGCCCCGCGCGCGGCGGCCGAAGGCCGGCGCATCTCGCTGGAAGAAGCGATGGAAATGGCGCGGCGGCAGAACGCGGTGCTGAAAATCCAGGCGTTGAAGGTGCGCGAATCGCAAAAAAAACGCGATGCCGTCCGCGCCAATGCGTGGCCGCGCCTGACGAACGAATCCAGCCTGCTGTATAACAGCGACCTGCAAAACGTGGCCCTGCCGCGCGGGTTCCTCGGCGTGCTGCCGCAGCTCGGCCCGGTGCCGCCGGAGGACCTGCGGCTGCTACAGGGCGCCAACACCTTCGGGCTTTCCATGACCACGCTGGGCCAGCCGGTGACGCAGCTGGTCCGGATCCGCGCCGGCGCGGCCGCCGCCGCGCAGGATGTCAGGATCGCCGAAGAAGAGCGGCGCCGCGCGGAGAACGAGATCGTGCTGAAGGTGCAGGAAGCGTATTTGTCGGCGCTGGTGCTGGAGCGGCGCCTCGAGGCGGCGCGGCGCAAGGCCGAAGCGGCCGAGGCCGCGCGCGCCGACGCCGCCAACGCGGTGGAGACGGGCGCGGCGCTGGACGTGAAGCTGATGGAGGCCGATGCGCGCCTGCTGGAAGCGAAGAACGGCCTGATGAGCCTCGAAATCCAGCTGGCAGACGCGCTGGCCGAGCTGGCTGACCTGATCGGGCTGGAGCCGGGAGAGCGGATCGAGCTGGCCTCTTCGCCGTGGTCGCCGCCCGGGCTTGCCCCGGCCGAGCAGCTGGCGCAGCTCGCCCTGGAGCGCAACCCGGAGGTGAAAGCCGCCGAGGCCGCAGTGGAAAAGGCGAGGAAGGGCCTGCGCGCCGCGCGCGCCGACTACATCCCCGACATCTCCGTTTTCGCCACGCACGCGCAACAGCGGGGCGTGCCGTTTCTGCCGTCGTCCAACGCCGCCGTGGGGGCGCGGCTGAACTGGGAGATTTTCGACGGCGGAAAGAAGCACGCCCTCGTGGCCGAGCGGCAGGCGCAGCTCGAGCAGGCGGAAGAGAACCTGCGCCGCGTGCGGCGCCGCGTGCGCATCGAGGTCGACAAGGCGCGCCGCAAGGTGGAGCGCTTCGAGGACCTCGTCCGCGTGGCCGAACGGGCGCTGGAGGCGCGGCGCGAGGCGTTGCGCATCGCCGCCGATGCAGCCGAGACGGGCGTCGCCGCGCCGCTCGAGCTGGCCCGCGCCCGCGCTGCCGTGGCCGAGGCCGAGGCGCTCGTCGAGGAGGCGCGCACGGGGCTGCGGCTGGCCCATGCCGAGCTGGAGCGGACGCTGGGCGGCTGAGGGAGCCGGGAGGGGCTTGAACCGGACCCGGAAATCTGAAATAAGGGAAGACGATTCCCTGATTTCAGGAGGCCCCATGCCCTGTTGCATGTCTTCGATGAGCCGGCGGACGCTGCTGAAAACCGGCGCCGCGCTGGCGGCGCTGGATGTTCCTTCCGGCGGCCACCCGCTGGAGCCGGGCGCCCGCCGCACGCTGCGCGTGCAGCCGGTGCTCATCTACCAGATCTTCAAGCCGCGCCCGCAAACGAGCTGGCGGCCGTGGGGCGGGCTGTTTACGGAGAAGGAAGTGGCCGAGGAGCGCGCGCGCATCGGCCGCGAGCTGGAGACCGTGTCCCGCCAGGCCGCCTACCCGCTGGAGTTTCTGCCGCTGCGCGAGGTGCGCAGCGTGGAGGAAGGCAAGGCCGTCGCGGAAGGCGCCTACGACGTGCTGCTCATGTATCCGGCCTCCGGCGGCGTGCGGCTGCTCGAAAGCGCCGCGCGGCCGGAGAGGCCGACGGTGATCTTCGTGCGCCACCGCTCCGGGCCGGTCTACGAGTGGTACGAGATTGTGCACCCGCGTTTCCTGCGGAAAACCGACGACGATTGGGGCCAGCCTGGCGCGGGCCCCGCGGACGTGGTGGTGGACGAAACAGCCGATCTGGCCTGGCGGCTGCGCGCGCTCGGCGGCCTGAAGCACGCGCAGGGGCGGCGCGTCCTGTGTCTCGGCGGCGCGTCCGGATGGGGCGCGGGCGGGCGGCGCGCGCCGCAACTGGCGCGGGAGCGGTTCGGGCTGGATCTGGTCGAGGTCAGCTACGACGAGCTGGGCCGCCGCATCCAGGCTGCGCGCAAGGACGACAAACGCGTGCGGCAGGCCGCGCTGGAAGCGGGCCAGTATGTCGCCAAAAAAGGCGTGAAGCTGGAGACGAAGCGCGAGTTCGTCGACAACGCGTTTCTGCTCACCGATGTCCTGCGCGAAATGTTGCGCGAGGCCGGCGCCACGGCTTTCACCATCAACAACTGCATGTCCACCATCATGCCGATCGGCGAAACCACCGCCTGCCTGCCGCTGAGCCTGCTCAATGACCAGGGGTATCTGGCTTTTTGCGAGTCGGATTTCGTGGTCATTCCGTCGGGAATCCTGTTGCAGGCGATCTCCGGGCTGCCCGTCTTTCTCAACGACCCGACCACGCCGCACCACGGGCTGGTGACGCTGGCCCACTGCACCGCGCCCCGCAGGATGGACGGCAAGAGCGAGGAACCGGCGCGCCTGGTGACCCATTTCGAAAGCGACTACGGCGCAGCGCCGAAGGTGGAGATGCGGATCGGCCAGAAAGTGACCAACATCATTCCCGATTTCAGCTTCAAACGCTGGGTCGGCTTTGAGGGCGAAATCGTGGCCGCGCCGTTCCTGCCGATCTGCCGTTCGCAAATCGACGTCGGCTTCCGCGCCGACCCTTACGCGCTGGCCTCGGCGATGCGGGGCTTCCACTGGATGACCTGCTACGGGGACTGGCGGAAGGAGGTCGGCTACGCGTTGTCGAAGGTCGGCATCGAGTGGGTCGACATGACCGCCTGAAGGCGCCCCGGCGGGGGCGCGCCGCAACGCTGCCGTGAACAACAAGGCGGCCGCCGGCCGGGGAGGCATCGCCGCAGGCCGCCGCGCGGGATGGCAGGCATGCCGCGGCGCAGCCGGCGCCGGTGTCGAAGATATGCATCCGCAAGCTGCCGCCCGTTATCCTGAAAGCAGGGATGCTTTCCACCACCTTTGATGCCCTGTGGCGCAGGGTCTGCGAGCAGCCCGAACCGCCCCTGGGCGAGCCCGGTTTCGGCGCAGGCGGCGCCCTGGACGCGGAGCTGCTGGCCCGCGCCAGGCAACGCAAGGCGGAGCGCTTCGGCGGCGCCGTGTTTCCCGTGTCGCCGCTGTATGTGAGCTCGATCTGCAAGGAGCGCTGCACGTACTGCAACTACCGCGCGGGCTCGACCGACCCGGAGTTGCGGCGCGTGCGGCTCGACGATCACGAGCTGGAGCGCGAGGTGCGCTTCCTGGCCGGGCGCGGGCTGCGCGCCGTGGAGCTGGTCTACGCCTCTGACCCGCGGATCACGGTGGATGACATCTGCCGCCATGTGGAGATCACGGCGCGGATCCTCGGGCAGGCCGGACACGCCAACGTGGGCCTGAGCGCCGAACCCGTTTCCGTGGCCGAATACCGCCGCTTGCGCGACGCGGGCCTCACCTTCTCGGTGGTGTGGATGGAGACCTACGATCCGGCGCGCTACCGCGAGCTGCACCCGGGGCGGCAGACGAAGGCCGATTTCTTCTGGCGGCTGGAATCTTACGAGCGGATGATCGAGGCGGGCCTGGAGGGAGTCGGCTACGGCGTGCTGAGCGGGCTGGCCGACTGGCGCCGGGACTGGTCCATGCTGGTGCTGCACCAGCGGTGGCTGCGGGAAAACTGCGGGCGCGGGCCGAACATCCTCGGCATCCCGCGGCTGCGGCCGGCGCCGGGGGCGCAGTTCGACGGCCGGGGCGTGCTGCCGACGGACGGCGAGTTTCGCTCTCTGGTCGCCTGGCACAACGCTCTGTTTCCGGACGTGCTGCCGTTCGTGTCCACGCGGGAGGACTTTGAGACCTGCCTGCAACTGGCCGCGGGCGGGGGCTGCCTGTTCACGCTGAACTGCTCGACGGTGCCGGGCGGCTACACCTTGCCGAACCGCGGCGCGCAATTCCGCACCGGCGACTACGACGCGGCGGTTTACGAGCCGCGGCTGCGGGCCGCCGGGCTGGCCCCGGAGTGGGCATGGCGGCCCGCAAGCTGCTATACTGTGAGTGTTTGACTGCGCCCGCCGCGAGGCGTGGTGTGTTTGACACTCCGCGCCGGCGATCCGTAGAATAAAGTGTTTGTACCTTGTTGAACGGAGATCCCTTGTCTATGAAGACCGAATTTCCGTCCAAGAGCGAGATCCAGCGCTCCTGGTTCGTCATTGACGCCAGCGGCCTCGCCCTGGGACGGGTCGCCAGCCAGGCCGCAAAGATCCTGATGGGGAAGCACAAGCCCATTTACACCCCGTTTCTGGATTGCGGCGATCACGTCATTGTCGTCAACGCCGAAAAAGCGGTTCTGACCGGGAAAAAAGAAGAGCAGAAAATCTACCGCCGCCACTCGGGCTATCCCGGCGGATTGAAGGAAATTTCGGCCGGTGATCTGCGGGCCAAACGGCCCGTGCGCCTGGTGGAGGAAGCCATCCGGGGCATGCTGCCGAAGACGAAGCTCGGCAAGCAGATGTACCGCAAGCTGAAGGTGTACGCGGGAGACCGCCACCCGCATGCGGCCCAGAAGCCCCAGGCGATGGCCGTGGCCCGTTGAGTCAGGTGGGAATCGAGCATATGGCACTGCTGCAATATCTTGGAACCGGGCGCCGCAAGCGAGCCGTCGCCCGTGTCTTTCTGCGTCCCGGGACGGGGAAATTCATCGTGAACGGACGTCCTGTGGACGAATATTTCACCACATTCACGAGCCGCGCCGTCGTCCGCCAGCCGTTGCTGGCGACGGAAACCGCGGACAAATTCGATGTGCTCGTCACCTGCCGCGGCGGGGGCATTTCCGGGCAGGCCGACGCCGTGAAGCTCGGCATCGCCCGCGCGCTGTGCGACTTCAACGCCGAGCTGCGCGCCAAGCTGAAGGCGGAAGGCTACCTGACGCGCGATCCGCGCGAGCACGAGCGCAAGAAATACGGACAGCGCGGCGCACGCCGGCGCTTCCAGTTCTCCAAGCGCTGAGTTTCGGGCGGGGCCGGCCATGCCGGCCCCGTTTTCGCTGTTTGGGTCCGCCGGGCCGGCTGCGGCAAATTTCGCTTTGGGCGCCGCAGCACGGTGGCGGCCGGGCCTTGTGGCAACCTGCCGGCTGCAAAGCCGGCCATTTCTGCGAAACGAGGAGTCACCTTGCCTTCCATTTCGATGAAAGAATTGCTCGAAGCGGGCGTTCACTTCGGGCACCAGACCAAGCGCTGGAATCCGAAGATGAAAGAGTATATCTTCGGCGAACGCAACGGGATCTACATCATTGATCTCCAGAAAACGCTCAAGCTGTTCAAGGACGCCATGCGGTTTGTCGCCGAGCAGGCGGCCCAGGGCAAGACGCTGCTGTTTGTCGGCACCAAGCGGCAGGCGCAGGAAGCCGTCCAGGAAGAGGCCACCCGCTGCGGCATGTTCTACGTGAACAACCGCTGGCTGGGCGGCCTGCTGACGAACTTCGCCACGGTGAAGCAGTCGATCAAGCGCCTGAAGGAGATGGAGGCGATGATCGAGGAAGGCGCCGGCGAGCGCCGCACCAAGAAAGAGATCATCCGGCTCGAGCGGGAGCGGAAGAAGCTCCAGGCGAACCTGGCGGGCATCCGCGACATGGAAACGCTGCCGGACATGCTGTTCGTGATCGACTCGAACAAGGAAGAGATCGCCGTGCGCGAGGCGCGCCGTCTCGGCATCCCGGTGGTGGCCATCGTGGACACCAACTGCGACCCCGAGATGGTCGACTACCCGATCCCGGGCAACGACGATGCGCTGCGGGCCATCCGCCTGTTCTGCTCGAAGATCGCCGACGCCGTCATCGAAGGCCGCTCGCTGGCTTCCGAGCAGGATTTCGCCGCCGTGAAGGAGATCGTGCCCGACGACGGCGCGGTGGAGGACATGTCGCAGTATGCGCAGTACGTCGATCCGCGCCTGCACGAGGAAGTGCTGACGGAGGGCATCGCCGATCTGGACCTTCCGAGCATGTCGCTGCCGAAGGCCAAGGGCGGCACGCTCGACGAAGCGGCCGAAGCGGCCCCGCCGGCCGGCCAGTAGGGCGGCGCAGGCGACATCTCCGGAATTTCTGGCTCCCGAGAGGATTCTTATGGCAGAAATCAGTGCGCAACTGGTCAAACAGCTCCGCGATCTTACCGGCGCCGGCATGATGGAGTGCAAGAAGGCGCTCGTCGAGGCCAACGGCGATTTCAACGAGGCGCAGGTCATCCTCCGCAAGCGCGGCCTGGCCACGGCGGCCAAGAAGGCGTCGCGCTCGGCCCGGGAGGGCGTCATCGGCTTCCATCTGAGCCCGGCCGCCGACCTGGCGGTCCTCGTCGAGGTGAATTGCGAGACGGATTTCGTCGCCAAAACGGACGATTTCCAGAAACTCGTGCAGGAAATCACGCAGATTATCCTCGAGAAGCGCCCCGCCACGGTGGAGGAATTGAAGAAGCTGCCGTCGCTGTCGGAGCCTTCCCTCACGGTGGAGGAGCTGCTGAAGGCGCTCATCGCCAAGGTGGGCGAGAACATGGGCGTGCCGCGGTTCGCCGTGTGCAACGCGAAGGGCGTGCTCGGCGGCTATGTGCATCCCGGGGCGAAGATCGTCTCCGTGGTGGACGTCACCTTCACGAAGCCGGAGACGAAGTCGAACCCCGCCTTCGCCGAGCTTGTCAACGACCTCGCCATGCAGGTGGCGGCGGCCGCGCCCCAGTTCCTCAGCCGCGGCGACGTCAGTCCGGAAGCGCTGGCCAAGGAAAAGGAAATCCAGCGCGCGCGCGCCCTGGCCGAAGGCAAGCCGGAAAAGATCGTCGACAAGGTGGTGGAAGGCCGCCTCGGCAAGTTCTACTCGGAGGTCTGCCTGCTGGACCAGCCGTTCATCAAGGACGACGCGGTCTCCATCAGCCAGCTCCTCGCGAACAAGAGCAAGGAGCTGGGCGAACAGATCGGCATCGCCTCCTTCGTGCGGTATAAAGTAGGCGAGACGGCCGCGGCCGAAGAGCCGCCGGCGGAATAGTCCCGCCGAAAGGAGCCCGCTCCATGCCCGTCCGCTACCGGCGCATCCTGCTCAAGCTCAGCGGCGAGGTGCTCGCCGGCGGGGCGCCGTTCGGCATCGACCCGGAACGGATGCGCGCCCTGGCGGAGGAAATCGCCGAAGTGCACCGGGCGGGCGTTCAGCTTGGCCTGGTCATCGGCGGCGGCAACTTCTTCCGCGGCGCGGCCGCCGCCGCGCGCCACATGGACCGGGTGCAGGCCGATACGATCGGCATGCTGGCCACCATCATCAACTGCCTGGCCATGCAGGATGCGCTGGAAAAGCAGGGCGTGCCGACGCGCGTCATGACGGCGATCCACATGAACCAGGTGGCCGAACCCTACATCCGCCGGCGCGCCTTGCGCCACCTGGAGAAGGGCCGCATCGTGCTGTTCGGCGGCGGGACCTCCAACCCGTTCTTCTCCACCGATTCGGCCGGCAGCCTGCGCGCCCTGGAGATCGGCGCCGAGGTGCTGGCCAAGGCGACCAGCGTCGACGGCGTTTACGACAAGGACCCGCGCAAGCATCCCGACGCGGTGCGCTACGAACGGATCTCCTACGACGAGGTGCTTGCGCGCAACCTGGGCGTCATGGATGCCTCCGCCGTGGCCATGTGCCGCGACAACGGGCTTCCGATCATTGTTTTCAACCTGAACGAACGGGGCAATATAATGCGAATGTCGATGGGGGAACCCGTCGGCACGCTGATTGGGAACGCGCTATGAAACAAGGACAACCCAACACCTCTTCCAGCGCTCAGCCGCTGACGGTCAAGGACGTCGAGTCCCAGGCCAGGACGAAGATGGAGAAGGTCATCAGCGACCTCCAGCACGAGATGGCCTCGATCCGCACGGGGCGGGCGTCGATCAACCTGTTCGACGGCATTCTGGTGGAGGCCTACGGCTCGCAGATGCCGATCAACCATCTGGCGACGCTCCATGTGCCCGAGCCCAATCTGGTCACCATCCAGCCGTATGACGTCAGCCAGATCGGCGCGATCGAAAAGGCCATCCGCGCTTCCGATCTCGGCCTCAACCCGTCCAACGACGGCAAGATCATCCGCGTGCCCATCCCGGCCCTGACCGAGGAGCGCCGCAAGGAGCTGGTCAAGCACTTGCACCATGTGGCCGAGGAGCACCGCGTGGCGGTGCGCAACATCCGCCGCGACTCGAACGAGGCCGTGAAGAAGCTTTACAAGGACAAGCTGATCAGCGAAGACGACGAGCGGCGCGCTCTGGACGAGATCCAGAAAATGACCGACTCCTACATCGCCAAGATCGACCAGCTGGCCAGGATGAAGGAGAAGGACATTCTGGAAGTGAAGTAGGCCCGCCCAAACTTTTCCGCAGGGACGCCCGCGCGCGGGCGTCCTTCGCCATTTCAGGGGCGCGCGGCAGGGCCGCGCAGCGCGCGCCCGGCGCGCGCGCCGGTCATGCGGCCGGCGGCGAGCGTCTCGGCGCCGTTGACCCAGACCGCCTCCACGCCTTCGGCATACTGGTGCGGGTTTTCAAACGTGGCGCGGTCGGCGATGCGGGCGGGGTCGAACAACACCAGGTCTGCCGCCATGCCCGGCCGGATCAGGCCGCGGTCCCACAGCCCGAGGCGCTGCGCCGGCAGACCGGTCATCTTCCACACGGCCTGCTCGAGCGGCATCAGCCCGCGCTCGCGCACATAGCGGCCCAGCACGCGCGCAAAGGTCCCGTAGTTGCGCGGATGCGGGGCGCCCTCGCCGGGCGCGACCACGCCGCCGTCGGAGGCGATCATCGTCCAGCGGTATGCGAGAATCCGCTCGACATCCTGTTCGCTGATGGCGTGGTAGACAGCCGAGCAGCCGCCTTTCTGCTGAAGGTCCATGGCGATTTCGGCGGCGTTTTCCGGCGTCGGCTCCAGCCCTTTGGCCTTGGCGAGATCGGCGAGCGAGCGGCCGGCCAGCAAAGGGTCGTGGCGGCAAGAAGCCAGCACGACATTGGCCGGGTCCCCGCCCCCGCGGTCTTCCAGGATGCGGCGCACGATCTCGGCCCGGATGCGCGCCCGCGTCTCCGGCGCGGCGAGCCTCTCGGCCAACGCCTGCGCCCCGCCGGCCAGCGCCCACTGCGGGAACAGGGCCGCAGTTCCCGTGGACGAGGCGGTGTAGGGATAGGCGTCGAGCGTCACATCCACGCCGCGGGCGCGCGCCTCCTCGACGAGGCGCAACGTCTCGGCGCTCTTGCCCCAGTTGGCCTTGCCAATGATCTTGTGATGCGTCACCTGCGTCGGCAAGCCGCCTTCCTCGCCGATGCGGATGGTCTCCTTCACGCTGTCGAGGATGCCGGCGGTTTCGTCCCGCATGTGGGAGATATGCATCCCGCCGAGCGGCGCGGCGACGCGCGCCAGCTCGATGACCTCCTCGGTCGGCGCGTAGTTGCCGGGCACGTAGAACAGCCCGGTGGACAGGCCGAACGCGCCATCCCGCATGGCCTCCCGCAACAGTTGTTTCATGCGCTCCAGCTCTTCCGCCGCCGCGCGGCGCATCTCGGTCTTCATCACGGCGGCGCGAATCGTGCCGTGTCCGGCGAAGAACCCGATGTTCACAGCCGGGCGCAGCCGGTCCATTTCTTCGAGCACCGGGCCGAGCGGCAGGGGCGAGCTGCCGTCCTGGCCCTCAAGCACCGTGGTGACGCCCTGGCGGATCAGGTTCTCCGCATCGGGGTGGCGCCGGAGCCCGGCCAAAGCGTGGCTGTGCGCGTCGATGAAACCGGGCGCGAGCACGAGGCCGCGGGCGTCCACCGTCCGTTTTGCCGCCGCGTCCCCCAGCCGGCCCACGGCGGCGATGCGGCCGCCGCGGACGGCAACGTCGGCGCGGAACCAGGGCGCGCCCGTGCCGTCGACGACCCGCGCATCGCGGATGAGCAGGTCGTACGGCTGGGCGCAGAGAGCCAGCGCCGGAAGCGCCAGCCAGAGTGTCTTCCACATGGAGCGTATTGTAGCGGGGCCGGCGCAGGCGGCGCAGCGGCCGAGGCTGTAACAAAACCGCCAAATACGTTTCAATCAGATTTGCACAGGATTGTTTTCGCTCACACCGGGGGCTTCCCGTCCGAAGCGCCGGTTGAATTGCGCGCCACGTCCCCTTCGCCGCCCGTCCGGATTCGCGCCGCGCGGCGCGAACGGCGGACTTGTTCCGGCAGCAGGATTCCCGGTGTGTCAGAAAGACCCGGCGGCGGGACCTTTGGACTCAACTGTTGCGGCGAGGCGAAGACCCGAGCATCGAGAAGAAAAGCCCCAGAATCATCAGCCCCGTGATGATCGCTCCAAGCACCATGTCTACCCCCACTCTCCTTATCGGCCTTTGTTGCAATTGACGCGCCATTTTCCGGCGCCGTTGCACCGGGGATGCGCGGACGGCATGGTTCGCCCTTGCCGATGGCCGGACGGGTGTCTGCGAAAGGGGAGATGAGAGAGGGCGGGGATTACTGCAAAATTCCCAGGCGCTCCAGCGGCCAGTAAGCGAACACCGCCTTGCCATAAATGGCGCGCGCCGGCAACGGGCCCCAGTGGCGGCTGTCGTTGGAAGACGACCTGTGGTCGCCCATGACGAAGTAGTGGTTCTCCGGCACCACGATGGCAGGCATGGAGGACTTGTCGCGGTAGTCTTCCGGCACGTAGGGCTCGCTGATCGGGTAGCCGTTGACGAAGACGTAGCCGGCGCGGATTTCCACGCGGTCGCCCGGCAGCCCGATCACCCGCTTGATGTAACTCTTGGAGGGGTCTCCGGGAAACCAGAACACGACCGTGTCGCCGCGCTGGATGCGCTCCAGGCCGAGCCGGTAGACGAACTTGTTGATGAAGACGCGCTCCTGATCGGCCAGCGTGGGCAGCATGGAGGTTCCTTCCACTTTCACCGGCTGGTAAAGGAACAGGATCACAACGAGCGCGATGAAAACGGCGAGGACCAGGTCGCGAAGCCAGTACAGGGCGTGCTTCCAGATCGTCATGGTTCTCAGGTGTTCTGCCCCGATTGTTCCATGGCAGGCATCGCTGCCGCAAGAGCGGACCCGCGGCGGCGCCACTCGCGCATCAGGCAAACCCCTGAGGCGGCCGGCGCACGAGCCGGCCCATGCGCTTTCAGCGCGCTGGCGGCGGCCCGGGCTGCGGCGGCGCCTCCAGCGACAAGCCAAGAATCGCCGCCAGCTCCGGCACCGGCAGCGCACCCTGCCGGAGCGCGTTTTGATGGAATTGGCCGGGCCGGAAGCCGGGCCCTGCCTTCCGTTCCGCAGCCGCCCGGAGCCGTTTCCACGCCTGGAACCCGGCGAAATAGGTGGGCAACTGGCAGGAGCTGAGCTTGGCGCGGCGCAGCTTGGCCTGCGCCTCTTCGGACTCCTGGAACGTCCGCCGGGTCATGAGATCCAGCGCCTCCTGGTCGGTCATGCCTTTCGTGTGCAGGCGGATGTCGAGAATCGCGTTGGCGATGGCGCGCAGGAGCTGCTTGTTGTAGGTCAGTTCGAGTTCCGGGTTGCGGTCGAGGTAGCCTTCGCGCACCATCAGATCCGTGGCATAGACGGCCCAGCCCTCGACGTAGGCGCCGTCGCCGAACAGCGAGCGCAGCACGCGCCGGGGAGCAGGCTCCACCTGCGCGGCGTATTCGAATTGCAGCCAGTGGCCGGGAATCGCCTCGTGGATGGTCAGCAGGCGCAGCCCGTAGATGTTGTATTCCCGCAGCTTGGACTCCACCCTCGGGGCCGGCCAATCGGCCGGGATCGGCGTCAGCCAGTACCATGCGCCGAGCGAAGGTTGCAGCGGAGGCGCGGGATTGAAGCCTCCGACCGCGTAGATTCCGCGCATGAAAGGCGGCGTTTCCATGATTTTCAGATTGTCATTCGGGGGAAGCGGCACGATCCGCTCCCCGTTTTTGCGGACAAAATCCCGCGCCTCTTCCAGCGTTTTCTGCGCGTCCTCGAAGTATTTTTCCCTTTTTGAATGCTTTTGCGCGATTTTTTCCAGCACCTCGCCGACGATCAGATTCAGATCGACCGGGTCGCGGTGCCCGGGGTAGTATTTGGCGTGCAAGGGCAGCGCCACCTTGAACATGTGGCGGCGCACCTCGACCAGCTCCTTTTCGGCCTCGGCCAGCAGCTGGTCCGGCGTGGCGAGCCCGCGGAAAGTCAGCTGGAACTTCCGGCCATATTTTTCCGCACCCAGCCGCCAGCCGTCCGGTCCTGAATCCTTCAGGCCCTTCAGGTGCGCGTTGAAGGCGCGCAGCGATTCCGCGGCGCGGGCGGCGGCGCGGTTGTAGCGCTCGCGCAGCGTTTCCGGGACCTTCGGCGGGAACTCTTTCTCGATCAGTCCGATGGTCCCGTCGTTTTCCTCGATGGCGGTCTGCGTCCACACCGGGTTGGAGGAGACGAGGTTGGCGCGCGCCGCCTCCAGAAACGCCGGCGCCGCCTCGAGGCGCGCGATGATGTGCTGCCAGCGCTTCTCCGCCGGGGCGTATTCAAGCGACCAGGGCGTAAACAGAGCGTTTCCGAGCAGCTCCACGTAAACTGTCGGGTTGTTTTTCCACGCCTGCTCGATGTCGAGTTCGAACAGGCCCGCCTCGCAGAGGCTGAGCATCAGCCCGAGGTCGGCGCGCTCCTGAGGGCCGAGCTTCTGCGCGTCGAGGCGCCGCAAGCGGTCCTGCCAGGCGCGCCAGTGGCGGCGGCGGGCATCGACGCCGGCCGGGGTCCAGTCGTCCAGCTTCTCGTCGAGCGATGCGCCCTGGTGCTCGTGGTAGCCGGCGGCGGTGGCAGTGACGGGCGACAGCGCCAGTGTCGCGCGGACAAACTCGTCCGTCATCGAGACAAAATCCTGCGGTGAAACCTGCTTCTTGCCGCAGGCGCAAAGCAGGACAGAGACAGGCAAGAGCAGAGCGAAGGGTTTCATGGCCTCTGCTCCAGTGTAGCTGCCGGGCGAGGCCCTTCCGCTGCCCTTGCGGGGGCGCCCGTCTCCGGTCAGAACCCGAGCCCGAGGAAGAAATCCACCTGATTCCGGGTGGGCAGCCAGAGCCCGCTGCTGTAGCGCGTGAAGCGGATTTCGGGTGTGATCTTCAGCCCGCCGGGCGCGCGGAAACGAAGCCCGCCGGTGATGATCCAGCCGCCGGTGTTGTCCGACGCCCCTTGTCCCCGGTCAACGAACAGCGGCGGCTGCGCTGCGTCGTAAAAGCGTTCGACTTCGAGATCCGTCGGCGGCACGCGGGACCAGACGCCCCCGGCGCCGAAAAACGGCCGGACGCGGTTCGCACCCCATTCGCGTTTGACCACCACGGGAACTTCCCGGCGGCTGCCGCGGCTGCGGTACGCGGTCCACCATGACGGGCCCCTCCAGTCCACGGCGGTGTCATCGAACCGCCGGTAGAGGAACCCCGACTCGATGCGAAGCCTCCACGGCAATTTGACCTCCACGAAAGGGCCGAGAGAATACCGGCGCAGGTTGAAAGAATACGTGCTCAGCCCGGTTCTGCCGGAGCTTTGAACGGAAACGGTGGAGTCCGTCAGCAGCAGGCCTCCTTTGATGCCCACGTAAAGAGGCTGGCCAAAAACTGTTGGCGCCGCAGCGGCAAAACAGCAGGAAAGGAGCACGGACAGATGAAACCGTGGCATGCCTGTCTGGACGCGGATTCCGGCCCCCCGGTTCCCCCGGGCGAAAAAAAATCGCGGCCAAATTTCGGCGCAGGTCTGCGGCGCGCAACCGCTGGCCGGCCGGCGCGGGCGTTTATTCGAGCCCCACGGGCTTCGGGGGAGGCTTGGTCGGGTCTTCTTCTTTGGCTTTTTTGAGCAATTCGTCGAATTTCGCCGACAAAACGTCCTTCGAAGTCTTCATCTGTTCGAAGGATTTCCGGAATGCCTCCTCGCGCCGCTTCTCGGCCTCCCTGATCAGGCTGAGGCCCTCCTGCAAGTCTTCGATCGCTTTGGGCTTCGGCTTTTCCTTGTAACTGATGACCGATTTCAGCGCCGCGTTGATCTTCAGCGTCGCGCCGCAGCAGGGGCATTCGAGTTCGAACGGCTCGCCTTTGGGCATGGCAACCGTTATTGTACTCTTCCCTTCCCCCGGCGGCGCGGGCCGAGCGGCCGGCGCGGCGGCCGGCGCCGCCACTGCCCGCAACCGGCCCGCAGCGCAGCAACCGGCGTTCCCAGCCCCTTCGCTAAACTGATTGTGTGATTCACCCTCGCGTTCTCATCTCCGGAGAGATCCTTCCTGCCGACTCCGCTGTGCTGCGCCCGGGACAAGTCGGGCTGTTTTCGGGCTGGGGAATCTTCTCAACCATTCGCGTGACGGAGGGCGTCCTGTTCGCGTTCGACCGCCACTGGGCGCGGATGCGGCGGGACGCCGACCTGATGCGCGTCCCGTTCCCGTGGAGCGTGGCCGAGCTGGAGCGGCAATTGCTGGCGCTCGTCGAGGCCAACGAGGCGTATGACGCCGCCCTGCGGGTGCTGGTGATGCGGAACCGCGGAACGGTGTGGGAAGGGCCCGGCTTCGCGCGGGACTTCGAACTGGTGGCCTTCACGGCTCCGCTGAAGGCCTGGGGCGAGAGCGCCCGTTTGGGCATTGTGCCCAATGCCCGCCACGCCGCCTCGCCCTTCGCCGGAACGAAGACGGCCTCCTGGGCGATGAATCTGGTCTGGTACGAGGAGGCGCACGCGCACGGGCTGGACGAGGTGATCCTGCTGAACGAGCACGGGCAGGTGAGCGAGTGCACGTCGGCCAACGTGTTTGCCGTTTTCGGCAACGAGGCGGCGACCCCGCCGCTGTCTTCCGGCTGCCTGCCCGGCATCACGCGCGAGCTGCTGCTGGAGGTGATCCGCGTGCCGGGCGTCACGGTGACAGAGCGCGTGCTGACGCTCGAGGATCTGGAACGCGCCGACGGGCTGTTCATCACCTCCACGACGCGGGACGTGCTGCCCGTGGAGGCCATTGAAGGCCTCTCGATCCGCAAGGACTGGACCGTGGCGCGCCAGCTGGCGCGGGCTTTTGCCGACTACCAGGCCCAATACGCCGCAAAGGCGGCGCGGCGCGCGGCCCGCGGGGTGTGAGCCGCCGGTTCCCGCAGCCTGCCGGCTTGTGACGCGGCGCCCCGGATTCGGGGGATGCCCCATGGCGGCGCTCCCGCAGAAAACGGGGCCTGTTGTTCGTGAAGGAAGGGCCGTCCCGGGAGGCTGTCTCGACAGGGGCAGCTCCCTGCCCCGCGCTGCCGGAATTCGGCATTTCGGGAACAAACCGCCCGGCCGCAGCGTATGGGAACATGACGTTGACAATTTCTGCCAGGAGAGCCTGCCTCCCATGCGACCTTTTCTTGTGACCCTGTTCCTCTCGTTGCTGGCGGCGCCGCTGCCTGCGCAGCTGCCCCCGCTGATCGACCGGGAGCTGTTTTTTGGCGAGATCGAGATCGCCGGCGCGCAGATTTCGCCCGACGGCCAGTACATCTCCTTCCTGAAGCCCTATCAGGGCGCGCGCAACATCTGGGTGAAGAAGGCTTCGGAGCCCTTCTCCGCCGCCCGGCCGCTGACGGCGGAAACAAAGCGGCCCATCCCGGGCTACTTCTGGTCGCGCGACTCGAAGTTCATCCTCTATGTGAAGGACCAGGACGGTGACGAGAACTTCAATGTGTACGCGGTGAGCCCCGCCGAGCAACCCCCGGCGGGCGCCGCCGTGCCGCCCTCGCGCAATTTGTCCAATGCCAGGGGCGCGCGCACGGTCATCTACGAAGTGCCGAAGTCGGACCCGGCGCACATCTACATCGGCCTCAACGACCGCGACCCGGCATGGCACGACCTGTACAGGCTCAACCTTGCCACCGGCGAAAAAACGCTGCTGCGGCGCAACACCGACCGCATCACCGGCTGGGTGTTCGACCACAAGGCGCAGCCGCGCATCGCCACGCGCTCTGCCGACAACGGCGACACCGAATTCCTGCGCGTCGACGCGCAGGGTTTCACGAAAATCTATTCCTGTTCGGTGCTCGAAACCTGCCAGCCGCTGCGGTTTGACGAGACAAACGAGCGGCTGTATTTCATCACCGACGCGGGCGAGCCTGACCTGACGCAGCTGATGCTGATGGACCCGGCTACCGGCGCGGCGGCGCTGGTCGAAAAAGATCCGCTCAACCGGGTGGATTTTTCCGGCGCGATCTTTTCCGAGGCCAGCAACAAATTGCTGGCGACGATTTACGAGGACGACCGCGAACGGATTTACTGGAAGGACAAGGCGTTTGAAGCCGACTACAAGTGGCTCCAGTCGCGGCTGCCCGGCTACAGGATCGGCTTCGGCTCGCGCACCGCGGACGAGCAGCGGTGGATCCTTTCGGCGAGCCGCGACACCGAGCCGGGCGAGACTTACCTGTTCGAGCGCAAGCCGCGCCGCCTGACGCTGCAATACAGGATCCGCGAGAAGCTCCCGCGCGAGGCGCTCGCGCCGATGAAGCCGATCCGCTACAAATCCTCCGACGGTCTGGAGATTCCCGCCTATCTCACCCTGCCCAAAGGGGTCGAGCCGAAAAACCTGCCCCTCGTGGTGGTGCCGCACGGCGGCCCGTGGGCGCGCGACACGTGGGGCTACAACACGCTGCACCAGTTCCTGGCCAACCGCGGCTATGCGGTGCTGTCGCCGAACTTCCGCGGCTCGACCGGCTACGGCAAGCGCTTCCTCAACGCGGGCAACCGCCAGTGGGGCGAAAAGATGCAGGACGACATCACCTGGGGCGTGAAGCACCTGGTCTCGCAAGGGATCGCCGACCCCAGGCGCGTGGCCATTCTGGGCGCCAGCTACGGCGGCTATGCCACGCTCGCCGGCGCCGCCTTCACGCCGGATCTTTACGCGGCCGCGGTGGCCATTGTCGCGCCGTCAAACCTGCTCACGCTGCTCGACTCCATCCCGCCCTACTGGGAGCCGATCCGCAAGATGTTCTACGAGCGCATGGGCGACCCCACCAAGCCGGAAGGCAAGGCGCAACTGGAGCGGCAGTCGCCGCTGTTTTCAGCGCAGAAGATCCGCACGCCGCTGATGGTGGTGCAAGGGGCCAACGACCCGCGCGTGAAGAAGCGCGAGTCCGACCAGATCGTCATCGCGCTGCGCGACCGCAAGTTCCCGGTCGAATACCTGGTGGCCGATGACGAGGGCCACGGCTTCGCGCGGCCGGTGAACAACCTGGCGATGATCGCCGCGGTGGAGAAATTCCTCGCCAAACACGTGGGCGGGCGCTGGCAGGAGTCGATGACGCCGGAGGTGGAGAAGCGGCTCAAGGAGCTGACCGTGGATCCGGCGACGGTGAAGCTGCCGGCGATGCCCGCCCCGGCGGCTTCCCTGCCCACGCTGGCGGCGCCGCCTTCCACTGTGCCTCATGTTTACCAGGCGAAGATCGAAGCCGGCGGGCAGAGCTTCGCGCTCGAGATTCGCTCCGTGATCGAGGAGACGCCCGAAGGGTGGCGCGCCACGGACACGATGCAGACGCCGATGGGCGAAGTCTCCGACGCCGTGTTGCTCGACAGGCAGACATACGCGGTGCGCAAGCGCACGGTGAAGCAGGGCCCGTTGCAGATCGAAGTGTCGATAGAGAACGGCAAGGCCAAGGGCGTGATGAACATGGGCGGGCAGCCGCGCCCGGTCGAGGTGGCGCTCGACGGGCCGCTGTTTGCCGACGGGGCGGGCTCGGCCATCCTGCTCGCCTCGCTGCCGCTGGCCGAAGGCTACACGGCCGCCTACCGGACGCTGGACCTGCAAGCGCAAAAGACGAAGCTGCTTTCGCTGAAGGTCGCCGGGTCGGAAACGGTCACCGTGCCGGCGGGCGCGTTTGAATGCTGGCGCGTGGAGATTGAACCCGCCGACGGCTCGGCCGGCAAGCAGACGCTGTTCGTGGCCAAGAAGGAACGCAGGACGGTGAAGATGGAAGCTTCCCTGCCGCAGATGGGCGGGGCGAAGCTCACGTCCGAGTTGCAAAAGTGAGGCCGGCGGGCGCGCGCCTCAGTGCCCTTTGAGCGACGGGGCCGCCGTCAACGACTCCGCCTTGCTGAACCGCGGCCACCGGAAACCGTACCAGGCCACGAAAAGGAAGCACAGCATCGGCACGGCGAAGCCGCGCGACATGTTCGATTGGTCCGCGATGAAGCCCATCAGCTTCGGCAGGAGGGCGCCGCCCATGATCGCCATAACGATGAACGAGGACGCCTTCTTGGCGCGCGAGCCCAGCCCGTGGATGCCGAGCGCGAAGATGGTCGGGAACATGATCGACATGAAGAAATAGCTCAGGAACACGCACGCCACCGACAGCCAGCCGAGTTTGAGAAAGACCAGGAACGTGGCCAGCACGTTCATCGCGCCATAGAAGCCGAGCACGCGGTGCGCGGCGAAGCGGCGCAGGATGGCGGCGCCGGAGAACCGGCCCGTGAGGAAAAACAGGAACGCCACCGAGGCCAGGTTGGCCGCGCCCTTCTCCGTGATGCGGCAGGTCGCGCCCCCGGCATCCAGCTCCAGCCAGCCGCGCAGCCACTCGCTCAGGAAGCCGGCGTGCGCGGCGAAGTTCTCCATCGCGTGTTGCCAGGAGGCGGGCATCGAGGGCGGCTCCTCCACCATGTAGTTGATGAAGAAGCTGAAGATGCCCGCCTGCGCGGCGACGTACAGAAACTGCGCCAGCACGGCGAGGCTGAAATGCGGGTGCGACCAGATGGAGCGGGACACGCCCGGCGCGCCGTTGTCGAGATGGTATTCGTCGGCGGTCTTGATGTCCGGCATCCGGGTCAGGTAGAACAGGAGCGCCAGGAACAGCACCCCGACGGCGCTGGTCACATAGGGAATGTAGAGCGTCTCGCTCCCGGTGCTGCGCCCGGCGGCGTCTTTCGAATAGAAGTAGATGCTGCCGACGATGGGGCCGAAAATCCAGCCGAAACCGTTCATCGATTGGGCCAGATTGATCCGCGTGGCGGCGAATTTCCGGTGGCCGAGCACGGTGGTGTAAGGATTGGCCACGGTTTCCAGGAAGGTGAGGCCGCCGGCGATGGTGCAGACGCCGACGAGAAAGGCGAAGAAGGCGACGTTGGGGCCGACTCGGCCCTCCTTGGCCAGGAAATGAACCTCGGTGGCCGGCAGGAACCAGAAGCCGCCCACGGCCACGATCAGCAGGCCGGCGATGATGCCCGCCTTGTAGCCGCGCTTCGAGGCGAGGGCGCCGGCAGGGATCGCCATCAGAAAATAGCCCAGATAATGGGCGAACTGCACCCATGCCGATTGCGCCTTGGTCAGCCCCAGCTCGTCCTGGAAGTGCTTGTCCATGACGTCGATCATCCCGTTGAGGAATCCCCACAACAGGAAGAGCGAACTGACAAGGGCGAAGACGAAGGCGACATTCTGTCCGTCCTCGGTGACGAACATTCTTTCCCGCGGCTGGCTCATGCGTGATTGCTCTTGAAGGGCGTCCCCGGCCGGCGGCCCGCAGCGGAGCCGGCGCTCCCGCGGCAGCCGTGCACAGGGCGTGAAACCATCAAGCCTATCAGGATTCCCGGCCCCGGAGGGTCGCCCGCCTTCACGCCCGTTCAGGTATGATCGATGCCACGGGGCTTTGATGAGAGCGCTGCTTGCCTTCCTCGTGCTGCTGCCGGTGGCGGCCGCGCAGCCCGCCGGGCGCATCACGATCGAGTATCCGCTGCAAGATTCGCTGTTCCCGCCGGATTTCGCGCCGCCCACGTTTCTGTTTCGCGACGCCGTGCCATCGAACACGGCGTGGCGGGTGGAGATCCGCTTCAGCGACGGCGGGCCGCCGATGCGCCTGGAAGCGCAAGCGCAGTGGCTCGAGCCGGGCGAGATCGACTACCGCGCCGTGGCCGACACCAACGAGCTGCCGAGAATCCCTGCCGAAAAGGCTGCCACGCGGACCTGGCGCCCGGCGCGCAGCGACTGGGAGCAGATCCGGCGCCGCTCGGTGGAGAAGCCCGCCACGGTGGTCTTTTTCGGCTACAGCCCTCTTGAGCCGGAAAAGATGGTTTCGACCGGAAGCGTCACCATCCGCACCTCCAAAGACCCGGTCGGCGCGCCCATTTTCTTCCGCGACGTGCCGCTGATGCCGGCGCAGCTGGAACGCGGCGTGATCAAGCCGCTGCCGCCCTCGGCGCTGCCGCTGGTGGCCTGGCGGCTGCGCTATGTGAATGAGGACCGCAGCCGGCTGCTGATCGACAACCTGCCTGTGTGCATGAACTGCCACTCGTTCTCGCGCGATGGCAGGACGCTCGGCCTGGATGTCGACGGGCCGCAGAACGACAAGGGCCTGTACGCGCTCGTCCCGGTCCGCAAGACAACGGTCATCCACAACCAGGATGTGATCGCCTGGAGCAACTTCCGCGGCAAGCTGGGCGGCAAGATCCGCGTGGGGTTCATGTCGCAGGTGTCGCCGGACGGGCAGACCGTGGTGACCATGGTGAACGGGTCGGAATTCCAGGCCGGCCAGCCGGAAAAGGGCGCGGGAATCGCCCCGGAATTGCCGCCGGATGTGCAGGGGAATTTCTATGTGGCCAATTTCCGGGACTACCGCTTTTTGCAGGTTTTCTATCCCGTGCGCGGCATCCTCGCCTGGTACGACCGCGAGAGCCGGCAACTGAAGCCTCTGCCCGGCGCCGATGACCCGGACTACGTCCACACCAACGCCACGTGGAGCCCGGACGGCAAGTGGATCGTGTTCGCGCGGGCCCGCGCCCGCGACGCCTATCCGCCCGGCTCGCAACTGGCCGAGCGCGCCAACGACCCCAACGAAACGCAAATCCGCTACGACCTCTACCGCATTCCGTTCAATGGCGGGCGCGGCGGCAAAGCGGAGCCGGTGGCAGGCGCCTCCGGCAACGGAATGAGCAACAGCTTTCCCAAGGTGTCTCCCGACGGCAAGTGGATCGTTTACGTGCAGGCGCGCAACGGGCTGCTGATGCGCCCGGACAGCCAGCTTTATATCGTTCCCTTCGAAGGCGGCACGCCGCGGCGCATGAACTGCAACACTCCGCTGATGAACTCCTGGCACAGCTTTTCGCCCAACGGCCGGTGGCTGGTGTTCTCATCCAAGAGCCGTTCGCCGTACACGCAGATGTTTCTGACGCACATCGACGAAAACGGCAACGACAGCCCGGCGATTCTCATCGAGAACGCGACTGCCGCCAACCGCGCCGTCAATATCCCGGAATTCGTGAATATCGGGCCGGACGAATGGCTGAAAATCGAGGCGCCGGCCACGGAATTTTACAGGATTTCCGACCGCGCCCTCACTTTTTACCGCGCCGGCCGGTTCGAGGACGCCATTGCGGAATGGCGCAAGGCGCTGGAGCTCGACCCCGGCGATGCCGCGGCTGTCAGCAACCTGGGCGCCGCGCTGCATGGCGCCGGCAGGCTCGAAGAGGCAGCGCGCGAATTCGCCCGCGCGCTCGAGCTCGATCCGGACAACGTGCGCGCGCATACCAACATCGGCATCGCGCTTGCCAGTTCCGGGAAGTATGATGAAGCCGCACGCCACTTTGAGCGCGCCCTCGAGCTCCGCCCGGGCGACGCCCAGGCCCGCAGCGCCTACGGCGGGATGCTGGTGGAAACCGGCCAGCTGGACAGGGCGATGCCACATCTCCGCATCGCTCTGGAGCTGACCCCGGACAGCCCGGATGCGCTGAACAATTACGCCGGCGCGCTGGCGCGGGCGGGCAAATACGCGGAGGCGCTGCCGTATTTCCGGAAAGCGCTCGAATTCGAGCCGAATTCAGCCGTTTTGCACTTCAATTACGGGCGCGCTCTGGCGGCCGGCGGCGACCTGCCCGCCGGGCTGGCGCACCTTGAGAAGGCGGCGCAACTGAGCGGCGGCGCCGAGCCGGCGATCCTCGAGCGGCTGGCCGCGTTTTACGCCGAAGCAGGACGCCGGCAGGAAGCCGCGGCCGCGGCGGGCCGCGCCCTCGAGG
>Ga0272446_1000999_pt1 | contig 42585 bp, 33 predicted proteins | sample YNPCB0061_FD_194587 | JGI IMG/M metagenome (GOLD analysis project Ga0272446, IMG submission 194587) | Hot spring microbial mat communities from Yellowstone National Park, WY, United States - YNP-CB-006-1 | ecosystem: Environmental > Aquatic > Thermal springs > Hot (42-90C) > Sediment | place...
CGTAGTTGATACGCCTACTTTCCACGTCTCTAGTTTAACACATAGAGAGGGCTAAAGCCCCCTGAGTTGGCTGTATCCCCTCGCTAAAGCGGAGGGGTTTTAGCCCGCCCACATCACTACTATAATTCTAGTGACGCTTATCGGTAGTCTGTCTCTGGGAATTGCGTCTAGGGCTGCTGCTGAAAACCCGGCTCATGTGCGCCAATTGCTACAGACGCGCCAGTGCCCCAACTGCGACCTGCGGGGGGCGAATTTGATGGATACCAATCTCTTTAAGGCAAATTTGGCGGGGGCAAATTTGGAAGGTGCTTACCTTGCTGGGGTAAACCTGTTTGGGGCGAACCTGCAAAATGCCAACCTCAGCCGTGCCAGCTTTTACCTTGCTATTTTGGTGAATGCCGACCTATCGGGTGCCCAGTTAGTGGGGACACGCCTGACGCTGAGCAATTTGGTGAACGCCAACCTTGCGGGTGCCAACCTTGAAAACGCGGTGCTGAAAGGGGCAAACATGATTGATGTTAACCTCAGCGGCGCTAATTTGAAGGGTGCCGACCTAGATCGCGCCAACCTCAGCGGTGCCAATCTCAGTCAGACCCTGTTTGACGAATCAAGGCAGCCCTAGGCAGTGGTTGCTCCATCTTGAAGGACGGCGCTGAGGCGAGACTGATCCCAACCCCGCAGGTGCAGGATTTGCCAAGTCACCATTAAGTCTGGGCCGTGTACCGCACCCGTTAAGGCGGCTCGCAGCGATCGCATCACCGCACCTTTTTTTACCCCCAGTGCCTTGGTGGTCTGCTGCACAAGGTGTTGACCGAGTTCCACACTAAAAGAGGTTTGTTGGCTCAGTTGGCTGGCAATGGCAGCAATAATTTCGGTGCTTTGGGGTTGCGCCAGTTGTGTGGTTGCCTCGCTATCTAGCGTCACCTCAGGGACAAAAAACAGCGCTGCTTGGGACACGGCCTCCTGTAGCGTATTCAAGCTGGGTTGCAAGAGTTCTGCTAGCAGTAGCAGCCACGGGCGATCGCCTTGGGGGTCAAAGGTGTAGCCTGCCTCTTGCCAAAAGGGAATCAACATCTGCAACAGAGACTCACGATCCAGTTGTTGAATGTACTGACGATTCAGCCAGTTCAATTTATCCCAGTCGAACTTAGCCCCCGCTTTGTTAATGCGCTCGAAACTAAAGTGCTGCGCTGCTACCTCTAGGCTAAACAGCTCGCCAATACCCTCTGGGGGAGACCAGCCCAGCAGGGTCATATAGTTCACCATGGCGGGTGCGAGATAGCCCATGGCACGAAATTCTGAGATAGAGGTCACCCCATCTCGCTTAGACAGCTTTTGACCCGTTTGGTTCAAGATCAAAGGGGTATGGGCAAAGGTTGGCGGTGGTGCCCCCAACGCTTCGTACAGTAGAAGTTGCTTTGGCGTGTTGCCAATGTGATCTTCACCGCGAATCACATCGGTGATCCCCATGGCAATGTCATCCACAACCACCACTAAGTTATAGAGGGGGTAACCAATCTCCCCGCGGGGTGCCGCCCGGGCAATGACCATGTCACCGCCTAGATCCGCACCTTGCCATGACACCAGCCCCCGCACTCGATCCTGCCATTGGATAACCCGATCATCGTCAATTTTGAAGCGGATCACTGGCATCCGTCCTTCTGCATCAAAGGCAGCCTGCTGCTCAGGGGTTAAGTGGCGGTGGCGGTTATCGTAGCGAGGCGCTACCCCCTTTGCCTTTTGCTCTGCCCGTAGGGCATCGAGTTCTGCGGGGGTGCAGTAGCAATAGTAGGCGTAGCCTTGGTCGAGGAGAGATTGAATCGCCGTACGGTAATGCGCGAGGCGATCGCTCTGAAAGATGGGGCCTTCATCCCACTGCAAGCCTAGCCACTGCAGGCCATCGAGAATATTTTGGGTATAGGCGGGGTGAGAGCGCTCGCGATCGGTATCTTCCACCCGCAGTATAAAGGTTCCCCCCTCATGGCGAGCATAGAGCCAGTTAAACACGGCGGTGCGTGCTGTGCCAATGTGGAGATGTCCCGTAGGACTAGGTGCTAAGCGAACCCGAACTGTCACGGCTAACCTCAAGACCACGTGCCTTTTTGATCCTATCAGTACCGTGCACAGCCCTTAGGACTTGTGCCACACCGCGTCTTAGCGTCTGCCAAATCAAGGCGGTAAGATAGGGGTGACATACCTTTAGATGGCTTGGGAGTGCTGGTATGGCTCGCTGGACCGTGTGGGCAGTTCTAGGGATGGCGATCGCCAGTGTAGAGATTGTGCAGCCACGGGCAAGTCACGCGGCATCCGTAACCGAAGTGGCTCGCATTGCCAAAAATATCACCGTCCTCATTGAGGGCAAGGGCAGCCATGGCTCCGGTATTTTACTCAAGCGCAGCGGCAATACCTATACCATCCTCACCGCACACCACGTTGTCGAAAAGCCCGGCGAGTATGCGGTCAAAACGGCTGATGGCCAGCGCCATACCATTAAACCCAACTCCATTCGACCATTGCCGGGGGTTGATCTAGCAACCCTAGAAATTGAAACCAACCGGGAGTATGCCCTAGCCACCCTCGGCAACTCTACGGAGGCCATTGAAGGCATGACCGTTTTTGTGGCTGGGTTTCCCTCCCAAAATGCCTCCGTTCTCGGCGGCATTTACCAATTTACGGAGGGGCGACTTACCGCCAATGCCTCACGCCCGATCCAAGATGGGTATGCATTGGTCTATAGCAATGCCACTCTGCCGGGGATGAGCGGTGGGCCTGTGCTGGATGAAAATGGCCGACTCATTGGGGTGCACGGCAGTGGGGATGTCGCCTCGACCCTGATTCAAGAGGGCAGCAAGACCAATAGTGTGTTTGTGAAGCGGGGCTTTAACTTAGGGATTCCCATCAACACCTACGTCAGCCTTGCTACACCACCCTCCTTGCCTAGAACCGGCGGTTCACCGGCGATCGCCACTGCAAACACCCCCCCCAGTTTGCCCATGAAGCCAGCGGACTACTTCCTAGCCGCTGAAGCTCGCTTTCAGAAAAAAGACTTTGCTGGGGCTGCCGAAGCCTACACTCAGGCGATCGCCCTGAATCCCAACTACGCCGAAGCCTACCTTGGCCGTGCCGTTGCCCAGTTTTTTGCCCTTGTACCCAACCAAGACTTTACCCAACTGGGCGAAGAGCTGGGGGTTAAACACCTCAGCCGCCTCACCCAAGGCAACCCCATCCTCAAAGATGCCTTTCCACCGAACCCACCAACCCCCCTGCTAGAAACCTTTAGCCGCAATGTCGCCCAGCGACCCGGAACCCTACAGCAGGATATTGCCAAAGCCATAGCGTTGAACCCCAGCTATGCGGAAGCCTATGGTGTCAGTAGCTTTTTGAATTTGTTGCTGGGTAACTTTGGCAACGCAGTCGCCGATATTGATCGCAGTCTAGCCATTAGCCCCAATAACAGTGATCTTCAAGTCATTCGCTCCTTGGCACTCTTTTTAAGTGGTGATTTTCGCCAAAGCATTCCTGCCTTTGATCAGCTGATTGCCGCCAATCCCAATAGCACCGACTACCATTTGCTCCGAGGTGTCGCCGCCTTTTTGATGGGCGACTATGCCCTCAGCCGCCCGAGTTGGGCAGCGCTAGCGCGGCTCACCCCCAACGATCCGATGCCCTTTGCCGTACGCGGAGTCACCTACCTGCTGGAAGAAAACCCGCGGGCAAGCTTGCCGGATCTGCGCCAAGCGGCGGAGTTGTATCGCCGCCAAGGCAATCGCGAATCCTATGAAGAATTGATGAGTGTGATTCGTGAGATTGAACGCCTCTAGGGCTACCATAACTGCACAATTGCCAGTACAACCAGCCATAAGGAACAACCCACGGTGGACAGCCCCATAGAGCAACGGAAAGCAGAGCACCTCCAGCTTTGTATGAGTGATGATGTAGCCGCCAAGGAGAGCACCACAGGGCTGGAGCGCTACCGTTTTCGCCACTGCGCCCTGCCGGAACTGGACTTTGCCGATATTGACCTGCGGGTCACCTTCTTAGGGTGGCCCCTGGCGGCTCCCCTCCTGATTTCCTCCATGACCGGCGGCACCCCCGACGCTGGGGAAATTAACCGACGGCTAGCACGGGTTGCCCAACAGATTGGCATTCCCATGGGGGTAGGGTCACAGCGGGTTATGCTGGAGCAACCGCAGGTGCGCGACACCTTTGCGATCCGCCAAGACGCCCCAACCATCCCCCTCTTGGCAAATTTAGGGGCAGTGCAGTTGAACTATGGCTGTGGGGTGGCAGAGTGCCAAAAAATTGTTGAGATGCTGGAAGCGAATGCCTTGATCTTGCACTTAAATCCCCTGCAGGAGGCGGTGCAAACCGAGGGCGATCGCAACTTTAAGGGGCTACTGCCGAAAATTGCCATGCTCTGCCAGACCTTACCCGTCCCCATCATCGTTAAAGAGGTGGGGAATGGCATCAGTGGTGAGGTGGCACAGCGGCTCATAGACGTAGGGGTTGCTGCCATTGATGTTGCTGGCGCTGGCGGTACCTCTTGGGCGAAAGTGGAAGCTGCCCGTGCTCACGATCAACGGCAACGCTACCTCGGCCAAGCCTTTGGAGAATGGGGTATTCCCACAGCGACCTGTATTGAGCAAATTCGTGCTAGGTTGCCGCAGGTTCCCCTGATTGCCTCTGGTGGGCTACAGCACGGAACTGATGTGGCCAAGGTCTTAGCCTTAGGAGCGAATCTAGCGGGTTTGGCACGACCCTTTTTGCAAGCTGCCCACCAATCAGAGAACGCTCTTTACGAACGCATTGAGCTAATTTTGGCTGAGTTAAAAACCATCTTGTTTTGTACGGGGAACCAGAGTATTGCCCACCTGCAGCAACGCCCTTGCCTTGAGCGTTGCTAGCGAGGCTCTTCCAAAACGGCTCGTAGCCACGGGGGCGGATCCGGAATGGGGTTGCCAAGGCGCTCTAGAAGTGTCCATGCCAAAATGTGGACAACCAAGGCATAGACCGTGGACTGCAAAAAGACAAGCAGCAGCGCAACCACTTGGATAAGGGTGACCGTTGGTTCCAGCATTAGATTGAGGTTCACCAGTACCCAATCGATAAAATTTGTTACCTGTTGATTAAAGTAAATCCACAGATTCTCTCCTAAAAGGATTGAGACTAGCGTAATTTGAAAGAAAAACCCCGCCGTGCCGATCGCCGCCCCACTCAGGATAGACCGTCCCCAGCCTTGTTGTTTTGCCCAGCAGCCGCCAAAGATCACCCCCATGATGCCGTGGGGCAGCAAAAATTGCAGACTGCGCGGCGGCCCCATCAACACCGACAACAGCAGCGCACTGACGATGGCGGCCATCCATGCGGCACGCCGCCCCCAGCGTAGATACACCAAGGCAATGGGGATGGGGAAAAAGAGGCGCAGCACCGGACCGACCGGCAGATAAAAGTTAATCACCCACATCAAGGCAGCGGTACTCGCCAGAAAGGCAGTTTCAGTAATGACCAAGGTACGCTGTACCTGCGATCGCCCTAGGGCTTGAGCGTGCTCATGGGAAGCGATGGGGGGCACTGCCGGAAAATCATCATCCAAGGGATCGGTGGGTTTCATCCAAAGGTGTCGTCAGGGTTACAACGCTGTGTTAACACTCTAGCAAGTCTTGTTGCCAGCTACCAAACTGGATGCATCCTATCCCCCACAGGCATTGGTGTCTGGTTATGATCAACGATGACCCCCTCGCGCTTCAGCCTAGCCACGTCCGACCTTTAATAGATTTTACGATTGAACCTATGTGTCGTCTCTACGCCTATATGGGGCGCAAAACAAGCCTTGCCTACGCCCTTGTGGATGCGCCCCATTCCTTACTGGTGCAAAGTTATCACCCCCGCGAGATGACCTCGGGACTCCTGAATGCTGATGGCTTTGGAGTTGGCTGGTACCACACCCGTCAGGATCTGCTGCCTTATCTATATCGGCAAGTGATGCCCATGTGGCACGATGTTAACTTTTTAGAGCATCTGAGCCGTTTCATCGACGCTCCCTGTTTTCTGGCCAATGTCCGCAGTGCCACCGTCGGCCAGCCTGTGCAGATCACCAATACCCAACCGTTTCGTTGGGGACGCTGGCTGGGGGTTCACAATGGCTTTATCGATAACTTTCGCCAGACCTTGTATCGGCCAATGCGCGATCGCCTCTCGGATATTTGCTACAACATTGTCGAAGGCTCGACAGATTCAGAACACATCTTTGCTCTCTTTTGCAATGAGCTTGTCTTGAACCCGCAACTGTCGCCCGTGATGGTGCTACGGCAAACCCTACAGATTATTTTTTCCCTTGCCCAAGCAGCGCGTACCAGTGTGAGTGCCGCCATTATTCTCACCGATGGCATGTATGTTTTGGCGGGGCGCTGTGCGCGATCGGTGCCTCCCCCCACCCTCTACTGGAGTCAGGATGCCGAAAAACTGCAAGTAGCCTCTGAGCCGCTAGATCAGGAAAACCAGTGGTACCCGCTACCGGAAAATAAGCTGCTGTTGATGAGCTTGCAAAGTGAACCGGAAACCTACTCCTTCTAGCACAAATGATAACGTTTTCCTGATTAAAGGCCTGCGTGCCATTATAGTAGTGATGTGGGCGGGCTAAAACCCCTCCGCTTTAGCGAGGGGATACAGCCAACTCAGGGGGCTTTAGCCCTCTCTATGCGTTAAACTAGAGACGTGGAAAGTAGGCGTATCAACTACGCGAAGAAACATCCTAGTACGGAGAGATCCCGGCAAGTAAGTCACTACCGCTTTGGCGGCAAGCCTAAACCACTGCAAGCAATGGCAGGATGTTGAGCGTATCGAATTGGCTAGTGTTGAAAAGCGCGAAACCACAAACCGAAACATAAACGTAGTCCCAATAGCAGGAATGCTTGAGGTGAGTAGGGGGTCTTTGACTGCTCCCACCCGCATTAAGTTGTGGGTGACAGCTCAAGGGAAAAGCGAAGCAATGTGGCTTCAGCCCGTTGCGTAGCATCCTTTGGGAATCCCCTCTCTTTCAAAGAGGGGAGAAGTCAAGGATGTTGCCGTTCTTGACGATATGAGTGGAGTGACAGCAAGGGCAGGTCAGCGAAGTCGTTGCCAAGATGTAATTGAGATAACGTCGCCTTCCCTATCCTCACATCTTTAGAACTACCACATTAGGTTTTGTTGCAGGAGGACAGGTATTACGAACAGACGTATCAAAACCCAACATTAGGTACTGCTTTAGGCAAGCATATTTCACCAGAAGCGCTGCCGCTTATAATTCGTGAACTCTTCGCGTCCCTGAAGCAATAAGTCCATAGCTGGTTGCTGGCCGAGTCGCTGGGTAGAGCCGATTAATACAAGTAACGTATATGCTTAATACATAAGTTGCATAATAGCAAGAAAAATGTAGCTGAATTTACAAAAATTCATGGTCTAGCTCCCTAAATTGGGGGTCAAGTTACCCAACGAGACGCAAAGGCTAAGACCGTGAGCAACAAAATTGAAACCATCAAACGTGAGAAAGATGGCCTTGCCGTCAAAAATGAGTTAGAGCACTTTGCTGCCATTGGCTGGGAAAACATTCCCGAAGCCGATCGCGATGTGCGCTTGAAGTGGTTGGGGGTTTTCTTTCGCCCCGTCACCCCAGGCAAGTTCATGATGCGGCTGCGGGTACCCAACGGCATTCTCACCAGTCAACAATTGCACACCCTCGGCAACATTGTGGATCGCTATGGTGAGCACGGCAACGGCGACATTACCACCCGCCAAAATATTCAGATTCGCGGCGTGCCCATTGAGGATATTCCCAGCATTCTTCAGCAGTTGCACGAGTGCGGCCTAACATCTGTGCAATCAGGGATGGATAACGTCCGCAACTTGACCGGTTCACCTGTTGCAGGCATTGATGCTGCCGAACTCATTGATACTCGCCCGCTGATCATGAAGTTGCAGGCCATGATCACCAACAACGGCCAAGGGAATCCTGAGTTCACGAACCTACCGCGCAAGTTCAACATTGCCATCGAGGGGGGGCGGGATAATTCCGTCCACGCGGAAATTAATGATGTTGCCTTTGTTCCTGCCTACCGCGAAGGGCGGCTGGGGTTTAATGTCTTAGTGGGTGGCTTTTTCTCTGCCCGGCGCTGCGCTGCGGCTATTCCCCTCAATGCTTGGGTTCCCCCCGATGAGTCCGTTGTCGAACTGTGCCGAGTTATTTTAGAACTCTTCCGGGATCATGGGCTGCGCGGCAACCGCCAAAAAGCTCGCCTGATGTGGCTCATCGATGAATGGGGGATCGATCGATTCCGCGCTGAAGTGGCGGCGAAACTGCCCTTTGAGCTATTGAGTGCCGCTCCTAACGATGAAATTGACTGGGACAAACGGGATCACTTGGGAGTACACCGTCAGAAACAGCGAGGACTTAATTACGTTGGCCTGCATGTGCCCGTAGGGCGGCTCTATGCCCCAGACTTTTACGAATTGGCGCGCCTTGCCCAAACCTACGGCCAAAAGGAAGTCCGCCTCACCGTTGAGCAAAACATTCTCATCCCCCATATTCCCGATGCAGTGCTACCTAGCCTACTTAAAGAACCCCTGTTACAAAAATTTCAGTTAGAACCGCCACCCTTGCAGCGATCGTTGGTGTCGTGCACCGGGGCGCAATTCTGTAACTTTGCCCTCATTGAAACCAAAAACCGTGCCCTTGCGTTAGCTCGCTGGCTGGATCAACAACTGGTGCTGCCGCAACCGGTGCGCATCCACTGGACAGGGTGCCCCAACTCCTGTGGCCAGCCCCAAGTTGCCGACATTGGCCTGATGGGCACCAAAACCCGCCGGAATGGCGAAACCGTTGATGCGGTCGATCTGTACATGGGAGGCAAAGTAGGCAAAGACGCCCAGTTAGGAACCTGTGTCAAAAAAGCCATCCCCTGCGATGAGCTACCCGACGTCCTACGGCAACTGTTAATTGAGCACTTTGGGGCGCGACCCATTACCTCGGATACCCCGCCTGCTACTACCCCTGCGGTGGCCATGGTGGTGCACTAAAGATACCGCACCCAGTTCATGAATTCCCCTCTTGCAATGTAGAACATAAGGACTGAACACACTATGACTCATTTTTCCCGTCGCCGTTTTCTAGTAACTGCCGCGGCCACCACCGCCGTCACTCTCCTCTCCCATGGTTGTAGTAGCAACCAACAAACCGCTGGCGAGGGACAGCCCACAACAGTGGCGGAAACGCCTGAGGTCACCACTGCCAAACTGGGCTTTATTGCCCTCACCGATGCGGCACCCTTAATCATTGCTAAGGAAAAGGGCTATTTTGCCAAGTACGGGATGCCGGATGTGGAGGTGCTCAAGCAAGCCTCGTGGGGGGTAACTCGGGATAACCTCGTCCTTGGTTCTGCAGGCGGTGGCATTGACGGTGCCCATATCCTTACCCCCATGCCTTACCTAATGACCGCAGGCACCATTACTGATGGCAAAAAAGTGCCTATGTATATCTTGGCGCGCCTCAACACCAATGGCCAAGGGATTCTTCTGGCCAATACCTACAAAGACCTAAAGGTTGGTACAGACAGTAGCCCCCTCAAGGAAGCCTTTGCCAAGACGAAGGCACAGGGCAAAGAGGTCAAAGTGGCCGTCACCTTTCCGGGGGGAACCCATGATTTGTGGATGCGTTATTGGCTGGCAGCAGGCGGTATTGACCCCGACAAGGATGTGTCGTTAATTGTGGTGCCCCCGCCCCAGATGGTGGCCAACATGAAAACGGGAACCATGGAAGCCTTCTGTGTCGGTGAACCTTGGCCTCTGCAAACGGTGAATCAACAGGTGGGGGTAGGTGCCATTACCACAGGGGAACTCTGGCAAGATCATCCGGAAAAATCCTTTGCGTTGCGAGCCGACTGGGTCGATCAACATCCCAAAGCAGCCAAGGCGCTCTTAATGGCGGTTATGGAAGCGCAGCAGTGGTGCGATCAAGATAGCAACAAGCCAGAAATGGCGCAGATTCTCTCGAAGCGGGAGTGGTTTAAGGTGCCGGTGGAGGACATTTTGGATCGATCGCTAGGCAAATTTAACTTTGGCAATGGTCGCACCCTTGAGGATACGAACCTGATGCAAAAGTACTGGCGGGATTCTGCCTCCTACCCTTATCAAAGTCACGATCTGTGGTTTCTCACGGAAGACATTCGCTGGGGCTACCTACCTGCTGATACGGATACAGCCGCCCTAATTAAGGCGGTCAATCGCGAAGATCTGTGGCGAGAGGCAGCAAAAGCGCTTGGAGTACCCGCAGCGGAGATTCCCACAACCACTTCCCGTGGGGTGGAGACATTCTTCAATGGGGTGGCCTTTGATCCCCAGAATCCTCAAGCTTATCTGAGCAGTTTGACGTTCAAGAAGGTTTAGCCCAACCCTAGGTAGCTGGTCACAATTAGTGAAACATTAACGACAGGGATACACATCATGACAAGTAGTTCTTTGAGAGTTTCGCGGCGGCAACGGTGGTTCAAACACGTGCAAAGGTTGCCAGTCTTTCGCAAGGTGCTCCTCGGTAGTTTGGGGGTGGTGTGTTTTTTAGCCCTCTGGCAATTGATTTGTATGGTGGGTCTATTAAAATTGCCCACTCCCCTGAAGGTGATTGCGGATACGTGGGAGTTAATCATTGATCCATTTTACACCGGCAGCGGTAATGATGTCGGTTTAGGTTGGCAGATTCTGTCGAGCCTGCGGCGGGTGGCGATTGGTTTTTCTCTAGCAGCGATCGCTGGCGTGGGGTTGGGAATGCTCATTGGCGCTAGCCGGGTGCTTTATGATGCGGTAGATCCCATTTTGCAGGTGCTCCGACCGGTTCCCCCCTTGGCTTGGTTACCGATTTCGCTGGCAGCCATGCGAGACAATGAGCCGGCGGCCATTTTTGTCATTTTTATTACGGCGATTTGGCCAATTATTATCAATACGATTGTTGGCGTGCAGCAAATCCCCAAGGATTACAAAAATGTGGCGCGGGTACTGCGACTTTCCCGGAAGGATTACTTTTTGAACATTCTGGTTCCAGCAACGGTGCCCTACGTGTTCACGGGTCTGCGGATTGGCATTGGCCTGTCATGGTTGGCCATTGTGGCAGCAGAGATGCTCATTGGTGGCGTGGGGATTGGTTTCTTTATTTGGGATGCGTGGAACAGTTCCCTTGTCAGTGAAATTATTGTGGCCGTGATCTATGTCGGTATCGTTGGTTTGGTGCTGGATCGCTCTGTGGCGTTTGCGGGGCGGCTGCTCAGCCACGGCGACGAAGCTCATTCCTAAGCGTACCCTTACTTAAACCTATGTCTAAACCTTTGCCTTTCATTGAAATTGACCACGTGGATCAGGTCTTTGATCTGGGTGGCGGCGATCGCTACATTGCCCTGAAGAATATCCATCTCAACATCGAAGAAGGTGAGTTTATCTCCCTAGTCGGCCATTCCGGCTGTGGTAAGTCCACTCTCCTCAACATTATTGCTGGGTTTCAGCGTGCCACCAGTGGTGGGGTGGTGATGGCGGGTCGGCAAGTAACGGAGCCGGGGCCGGATCGCATGGTGGTGTTTCAAAACTATTCTCTGCTGCCGTGGAAGACGGTGTACCAGAATGTGGCGCTGGCTGTGGAGGCGGTGCTCACTGATCTGAGTAGGGCGCAGCGGCGGGAGCGGGTTGAACAAGCCATTCAACAGGTACACCTTGGCTCTGCACGGGATAAGTACCCCGCTCAACTGTCGGGGGGGATGAAGCAACGGGTGGCGATCGCCCGGGCGTTGGCGATTCAACCCCAAGTGCTGCTGCTCGATGAACCCTTTGGGGCGCTGGATGCGCTAACGCGCGGCTCGCTTCAGGATGAGTTGATGCAAGTGTGTCAAGCCACGGGAACGACCTGTATTATGGTGACCCACGATGTCGATGAGGCACTGCTGCTCTCGGATCGGGTGGTACTGCTCACTAATGGGCCGGAAGCCCACATCGGCCAAATCTTAAAAATTCCCTTTGCTCGTCCGCGCAACCGCCATGATGTACTGAATCATCCCGGCTACTATGGTCTGCGCAATGAGATGATTTCGTTCTTAAATCAGCAAAAACGCCGTCCCGCTGCGGTGGTGAGTGCTGCGACGACCTCGACCCGTGGCGTGCTGACCCTTGGGTTTATCCCCCTGATGGATTGTGCTCCTCTGGTGGTGGCTAAGGAACTCGGCTTCTTTGCTAAGTATGGTCTGGAAGCGGTGACGCTGCACCGAGAAGAGAGTTGGCAGGACTTGGCAGCGGGCGTGGTGAACGGTCGTTTGGATGGGGCGCACATGTTGGCGGCTATGCCCTTGGCCATTACCCTTGGTCTGAATGGTCAGCCTTCCCAGCCTCTGATGACCTCACTGGTACTCAGCCGCAACGGTAATGCCATCACGTTTAGTCGCCACCTGTGGGAGCAAGGGGTTAGGACGGCTGAAGACCTGCGTGCCTACCTGCGCCGCACGGGCAATCGCCTCCGCTTTGGCATTGTCCATCCAGCTTCCATGCATAACCTGCTGCTGCGCTACTGGTTGGCCGCCGCCGGTATTGATCCGGATCAGGATGTGGAGTTACTGGTGATTCCGCCCCCTCAGATGGTATATCACCTGAGAATGGGGCATATCAGCGGCTTCTGTGTGGGGCAGCCGTGGAACTCCCATGCGGTGCGCGAAGGCATTGGGGTAGTAGTGGCCACGGATCTCGATATTTGGCCGGGGCATCCTGAAAAAGTGCTCGGTGTGCGTCAAGATTGGGTACAGGCGCATCCTCACGAGCATTTAGCCCTCGTCAAGGCTCTCATTGAAGCCTGTGAATACTGCGATACCATTAAGCACCGCCCTGAAATTGCCCAATTGCTATGCCAGCCAGCCTATGTGGGCTGTATGCCTGAAGATGCCCATTCTGGGTTTGTTAGCCCCCTAGACTGGGGGGATGGCATTGCCGCCGCTTTTGAACCCCGCTTTCACCAGTTTTATGTGGATCGCTCCCCCTGTCCCGGACGGGTAGAAGGGCTGTGGATCATGACCCAATTGGCCCGCTGGCAACTCACGCCCTTTCCCCAAAACTGGTTGGAGATCGTTGAGCAGGTGCGCCGGGTCGATCTTTTTGGGGCAGCCGCTCGGGAACTTAAGGTTGTCGATAACGAGCCGGATCGTCGTCCCTTTGCCCTCTTTGATGGGGTGGTGTTTGACCCTGACCATCCCCTCGCCTATATCGAAGCCGCCGCCATTCGCCGTGCACTCGATATTCAAACGATTGTCCCTGAGGCTGGAGCCTCTTCCCCAGTCACGGTTTAAGTCTTGTTCTTTAGGATGCACACGCACAATACTATGGAAACCCTCTACCGCCTTGACCCCCAGCTCACCGCCACCCATCATCTGCTGATTAATGGGGTTAGCAAAGCCTACCCCACCGCCAATGGTACCCATGTGGTGCTCGAGGATATTCACCTAGAGGTGCACAGGGGTGAGTTTGTCTGTCTCATTGGCCATTCCGGCTGTGGTAAAACCACGCTGCTGAATATGGTAGCGGGCTTCACCGCTCCCAGTTGTGGCGAGATTTCCCTCAATGGGATGCCTGTGCGCCAGCCAGGGCCGGATCGGATGATGGTCTTTCAGAACTATGCCTTGCTGCCTTGGCTGACGGCTTACCAAAATATTGAGTTAGCCGTGAAGTCAGTCTATCCCCACAAGACCCGCCAACGCCGTCGCCAAATTGTGGCGGAGCACCTCGAACTGGTTGGCCTGACGGCTGCTGCCCATAAGCGTCCTAGTCAACTCTCGGGGGGAATGAAACAGCGGGTGGCGATCGCCCGTGCCCTGGCCATTCGCCCAGAAATGCTGATTTTAGACGAGCCTTTTGGTGCCCTCGATGCCATCACCAAAGAAGAGCTACAGGATGAGCTACTGAAGATTTGGCGTACCCACAAGCTAACGGTGTTGATGATTACCCACGATATAGATGAAGCGCTCTACTTAGCCGATCGCGTGGTCATGATGACCAACGGCCCAGCCGCCCATATCGGCGATATTCTTAACATTCCGTTTCCGCGACCGCGGCGGCGATCGCAACTCCTTGAAGACCCGCAGTACTACGATCTGCGCAATCAAGTCGTGGACTTTTTATATACGCGCTTTGGGCACTAGATCAGGGATGAGTACCTCAAGGGAGTGGCCCCAACTTGGCTCGCTGGCGGTACAGTCCAGTCGTTACCTGTGCTACTACCGCAATAGCACCACGGCAATACAGCAGATTACCCTTTCCAACCAGCCGTCATGGCAGCGGGTGCTCTTTCCGGGGCAGCAACTCCTGTTTCACGGCGATGCCACTGCTCAGCTGATTGTTACCACCGAGCAGGGGGTGAGTCACTACGCCTGTGCTGACCTTCAGGTGCAGGAGAAGAATCGCCCGGTGAGTCCTCCCACAGAGCCAGTGGCCTCCCTTTGCCCTTACTGTGGCGTGGGGTGTGGCCTCGAAGCGGTGCCCCAAGGGACGACGTTTAAGATCAGGGGCGATCGCCAGCATCCCTCGTCCCAAGGCATGGTCTGCGTGAAAGGGGCAACGATTTTGGAGTCTATGGAGCGCGATCGCCTTGCCTATCCCCTGTGGCGAGAGCGGCTGGATCAACCCTTTACGGTCATCTCGTGGGATGAGGCCATTACACGATTGGTGCAGCGGCTGAAATGGGTACGGCGCGAACAGGGGGCTGACGCGATCTGCATGTACGGCTCTGGGCAATTCCAGACCGAAGACTACTATGTTGCCCAAAAGCTGATCAAAGGCTGCCTAGGCACCAATAACTTTGATGCTAACTCACGGCTGTGTATGTCCTCCGCCGTCTCTGCCTACATGGGCAGTTTTGGAGCCGATGGTCCTCCCTGCTGCTACGACGATTTAGAGGCCACCGACTGCGCCTTTCTCATTGGCACGAATACGGCAGAGTGTCACCCTATTGTGTTTAACCGGCTGCGGAATCACCATAAGCGCCACCACCACGTTAAGCTAATTGTGGTGGATCCCCGCCGCACCCCTACCGCCGAGGTGGCGGATCTGCACCTTGCCATTCACCCAGGCACCGACATTGATCTATGCCACGGCATTGGCCATTTACTGCTGAAGTGGGGGCACATTGATGCTGAATTTATCGAAGAGTGTACCCATGGCTTTGCCGACTACGTCAAACTCCTAGAGGGCTACCCGCCGGAGTGGGTAGCCGATCGCTGCGGCATTGCCCAAAGCGACCTAGAGCAAGCTGCCCGCTACTGGGGACATGCCCAAGCGGTTCTGTCGCTGTGGTCGATGGGAATCAATCAGTCGGCGGAAGGCACGGCTAAAGCGCGCTGTCTGATTAATCTCCACCTTCTCACGGGGCAAATTGGCCGACCGGGTAGTGGCCCGTTTTCCTTGACCGGTCAACCCAACGCTATGGGGGGGCGCGAAGCGGGGGGACTCTCCCACCTGTTACCGGGCTATCGCCATGTCACCAATCCGCGCCATCGGCAGGAAGTGGAAGACTTTTGGGGGTTGCCCCAGGGGCAAATTAGCGATCGCCCCGGTCGCACCGCGTGGCAAATGGTCGAAGGACTGGAGCGCGGCGAAATCGGGCTGTTTTGGATTGCGGCAACCAATCCGGCGGTCAGCTTTCCTCACCTTGAGCGAGCCAAGGCCGCTTTCCTCAAGTCGCCGTTTACCGTCTATCAAGATGCCTACTTCCCTACCGAAACCGCTGCCTATGCGCACCTCATTTTACCGGCAGCGCAGTGGAGCGAGAAAACCGGCGTGATGACCAACTCAGAGCGGCGCGTGACCCTTGCGCGTGCCTTTCGTTCACCGCCGGGTCTGGCGCGGGCAGACTGGGAAATTTTTGCAGAAGTTGGGCGACGACTGGGCTATGGCCGTCTTTTTGACTTTGCGGATGCCGCCGCAGTCTATGCCGAGTTTGCGCAACTCACCGCGGGTCGCCCCTGCGATCACTCAGGGCTGAGCCATGAACGCTTGGCGCGCTTAGGTGCTCTGCAATGGCCTTGCCCGGCAGGCTGTAGTGATGATGAAGCGCGTGCCCCCAAACGACTCTACACCGACTGGCGGTTTGCAACCGCCGATGGCCGTGCCCACTTCTGTGTTGAGCACAGTCACGGTGTCGCAGAACCCACGGACGCGGTCTATGCCTTTACCTTGACCACAGGTCGTCTTTACGGTCACTGGCACACCCAAACCCGCACAGGGCGCATTGCCAAAATTCAAAAAATGCATCCAGACCCTTTTTTAGAAATTCACCCCACGGATGCGGCAAACCTGCACCTAAACGACGGCGATTGGGTCGAGGTGCGATCGCGCCGGGGGGTTATTTGCCTACCCATCATGATCACCCGCTCGATTCGTCCGGGCACCCTATTTGTACCGATGCATTGGGGTTTTCTCTTTGCTGAGAGTGCGGAAGCCAATCAACTGACTCATCCCACCGCCTGCCCGAAATCTCACCAACCGGAACTCAAAGCCTGTGCTGTGCAAGTGCTCCCCCTGCGCTTGCGCCACTTGCCCCACACCGAGGCACAGCAAGGGCAGCAAACAGGCATTTTACTGAAACCCTGAGCCGTTTTGATGCTGTTGGCGCATGGGTGACAGTTAATGATTAACTTAGAGGTACTGACACAAAAAGCGTATGATAGACTCCACCCCGATCCCTGCTTTCAGATTGGTCATCACGTAGGGGCGATCGCCACGCATTTTTTTTGTATCTCGCTCCATCACGGCTAAATCTGCGCCGACGTAGGGGGCAAGGTCAATTTTGTTAATCACCAGCAGATCCGACTTCGTGATGCCGGGCCCCCCCTTGCGGGGAATTTTATCGCCAGCGGCCACATCAATCACGTAGAGCGTCACATCCACCAGCTCTGGGCTAAAGGTAGCCGCCAAGTTGTCGCCCCCGCTCTCAACAAAAATCAGATCAAGGGGATACAGCGCCGTTTCCAGTTGGCGAATGGCCGCTAAATTGAGGGAGGCATCTTCGCGAATGGCGGTGTGGGGGCAGCCCCCGGTTTCCACCCCCAAGATGCGCTCCGGGGGCAAGGCTTGGGAGCGCACCAAAAATTGGGCATCTTCCTGGGTATAAATATCATTGGTAACTACAGCAAGGCGATAGCGATCGCGCAGATGTTTGCAGAGACGATCGACCAACGCGGTTTTCCCTGACCCAACAGGGCCAGCCACACCAACCCGCAACACCTCTGTTGTTCCCATAGGCTTAATCGTTGTCCAGACGATACCCTAATTCTGCCAAACGCGAGCGATCCTGCCGCCAGCGGGGGCGCACTTTTATAAACAACTCTAGGTAGAGGTTGCCACCAATGAGGGTTTCAATTTCCTGCCGGGCAGCGGTTCCCATTTGCTTGAGTCGTTGCCCCCCTTTGCCAATGAGAATGGCTTTTTGGCTAGGACGCTCGACATAAATGGCCGCATTAACCCGGGTGATGTTGCCCTGCTGCTGCATGTGCTCGATGGTGACTGCGACGGAATGGGGGACTTCTTCACGGGTGTGGTGCAAAATTTGCTCGCGAATGAGTTCCGCCATAATAAACCGCTCCGGCTGATCGGTGACCATCTCTGGTGGATAGTAGTAGGGGCCAAGGGGCAAAAGATGGGCGATCGCCCCCTGCAAGCGTTCAACCCCCTCTCCCGTCATGGCAGAGCAGCCATAGACAGGCCATCCCCCCAAAGCTTGGTAAGCTTGGAGGCGCGCGGCACGATCCTTGGCAGACACCTGATCAATCTTATTCACGACCATGAGGACGCTGCTTTTGGCGGTCGTTAGCAGTTGTGCCACATAGCGATCGCCCGTGCCGGGTGGCGCAGTGCCATCCACAACACACACAACAGCATCCACCCGATTCAGTATTCCCTTCGCATTCTGAACCAGCACCTCTCCCAAACGGTGGTGGGGTTTATGGATGCCGGGGGTGTCCACAAAAATAAATTGCGCCGTAGGCGTGGTGAGAATGCCCCGCAGCCGATTGCGCGTGGTTTGAGCCACAGGGGAGGTAATAGCCACCTTCTGCCCCAGTAACCGATTAAACAGCGTGGACTTCCCCACATTGGGTCGCCCCACCAAGGCCACAAACCCAGAGCGAAACTCTGGCGGCGGCGTAGGAAAGCTCGCTAGGGACTCCACCGCAAAGACTCCTCAGTTGGCCGTTGGGTTAGGGCTGGCATTCGGCGTTACCTGTGGCAAACTCTCCATAGGAGCTGGATCGCTGCCTAGGATGGGTCGCTCCACCGGTTGGGTGGCAAGGGCAACACGATTACCGCCAACGGAGCGGAGCAGATCGAGCACTTGGATCACCTCGTTATAGCTCACCACTTGGGAGGCGCGCAAAATAACCACACCGTCAGGATTAGTTTTTAGGTAAGTGCCCAGCTTTTCAAACAGTTCAGTGCGGTTTACTAGGTCTTTGTCCACGTAAAGCTGCCCTGCCGGATCGATGCTCACCACCAGCATTTTCTGGGATTGGGCTTGACTGGTGCTGGCTTGGGGCAAGTTCAGGGTAATCGCCTGCTGCCGCGTCAAGCTCACGGCTGCCAAAATAAAAAATGTCAGAATGCAAAAGACCACATCAATGAGGGGCAGCATTTCAATGCGGGCACTATCACTGTCGCTCGGCACGTGAATCTTCACACCAGATCCTCAACCACGCTGCTCTCAATGATAAATCCCCCAGCAACAGAGTAGGATGAAAACGTTTCGGATGTGTTGACCTATGACCCTTAGCGTGCCCCAACCCGGACAACTGATTGTCATTACTGGCCCTAGCGGGGTTGGGAAAGGGACGCTGCTGCGGCAATTGCGGCAACGTCATCCCGCGCTAGCCGTATCGATTTCCGCCACGACGCGCCCCCCCCGGCCAACGGAAACCAATGGCGTAGATTATTACTTTGTCTCCGTGCCAGACTTTCAAGCCATGCTTCAGGCTGGCGAATTACTGGAGTGGGCAGAGTTTGCTGGTCATTACTACGGCACCCCAAGGGAACCGCTTGTACGGCTCATTGAGCAGGGCAAAACCGTGATTCTGGAAATTGAACTGCAAGGGGCGCGCCAAGTCCGCCAATCTTACCCGCAAGCACGGCACATCTTCATTTTGCCGCCGTCTATGGCTGAACTGGAACGTCGCTTGTACAGCCGCGGTCAAGATACGGCAGCGGCGATCGCCCGGCGGCTGGCGCAGGCAGAAACCGAAATTGCCGCTGCTTCAGAATTTGATGTCCAAATTGTCAACGATGACCTAGAAAAGAGTTTGACTGCCTTGGAAACAGCGATTTTCAGCTCTGGAAGTTAGGCCTGCGCCCGCGTAATCCCAAGGTAGAGTTCCCCCACCTTCGGGTCATTAAGGAGATCCGTCCCTAAGCCTTCATAGCGATCTTTGCCCATTTCAAGAACGTAGCCGCGATCGCTCATGGCTAAAGCCTTACGGGCATTTTGCTCCACAAGGATAATGGCGGTTCCTTGGGCATTAATCTCCTTGATTTTGGCAAACACATCACTCACCAGAGCTGGGGAGAGAGCCGCCGAAGGTTCATCCAGAACCAGAATACGCGGATTGAGCATCATGGCTCGCCCCATCGCCAGCATTTGCCGCTCTCCCCCTGAGAGCGTGCCCGCCCGCTGCTGACGGCGCTCCCAAAGGCGGGGAAACGTATCATACACCCGCTGCTTCAGGGCTGTGATGTTGCCAGACGTAATGAATGCGCCCATGTCTAAGTTTTCCTCAACCGTGAGGCTGCGGAACACATTGGCAATTTGTGGCACATAGCCGATGCCTTTTTTTACCACTTGGTTAGGTCGCAGGTAAGTAATGTCTTCCCCCTCTAGGGTAATAGTGCCGCGGCGAGGGGTAAGCAGCCCAGCAATGGTTTTGGCCAACGTGGACTTACCCGCACCGTTGGGGCCAATGAGAGCAATCAGTTCTCCGGCTTCGAGGCGGATGCTAACACCCCGCAGAATATCCACATCGGGAATATAGCCCGCATAGACATCGCAAACCTGTAGCAAGCTCATGGTGCAAGAGGACGCATCCTACAGGCAACATCTTACACCTTAACCACAAGTTATAGGAGTGATGTGGGCGGGCTAAAACCCCTCCGCTTTAGCGAGGGGATACAGCCAACTCAGGGGGCTTTAGCCCTCTCTATGTGTTAACCTAAAAACGTGGAAAGTAGGCGTATCAACTACGCGAAGAGACATCCTAGTACGGAGAAATCCCGGCAAGTAAGTCACTACCGCTTTGGCGGCAAGCCTAAACCACTGCAAGCAATGGCAGGATGTTGAGCGTATCGAATTGGCTAGTGTTGAAAAGCGCGAAACCACGAACCGAAACATAAACGTAGTCCCAATAGCAGAAATGCTTGAGGTGAGTAGGGGGTCTTTGACTGCTCCCACCCGCATTAAGTTGTGGGTGACAGCTCAAGGGAAAAGCGAAGCAACGCGGCTTCAGCCCGTTGCGTAGCATCCTTTGGGAATCCCCTCTCTTTCAAGGAGGGGAGAAGTCAAACTTAAGGATGCTTCTGCCCAGATGTTCACAAAACTGCAAGGGTCATTGTTGCCATGCCAAGTTCACTTTTAGAAACCAGTTGGTGGGTGCCCTGCTATGGCTTGGTGGGCGCAGCCTTGACCTTACCGTGGGCAACGGGCTATGTGCGGCGCACTGGGCCTCGACCTGCCGCCTACTTTAATCTATTAATGACTCTTGCTGCCTTTGTGCATGGGTTTTTGTTGTTGCAACATACTCGCAATGGTGCCACTGCAACCATTGTGTGGCATTGGCTGCAAGCGCCGGGGCTGGATTTATCCTTTTCTCTACTCATTAATAGCGTCACGACCAGTGCCATGGAGTTGGTGACTGGCTTGAGCATCTTGGCGCAGATTTTTGCCCTTGGTTATCTCGAAAAGGACTGGGGACTGGCGCGATTCTTTGCCTTGATGGGTTTTTTTGAAGCGGCATTGAGTGGTATTGCCCTCAGTGACTCCTTGCTGTTGAGCTATGGCCTACTGGAGGTATTGACCCTTTCTACCTATTTGCTGATTGGTTTTTGGTATGCGCAGCCACTGGTGGTGAAGGCGGCACGGGATGCTTTTTTGACAAAACGGGTGGGGGATATTCTTCTGCTGATGGGGGTGGTGGCGGTGGGCAGTTTGGCGGGGAGTTATGACTTCCCTGCACTTTACGACTGGGCAGAAACCGCTCACCTCCCCGAAGGCTGGGGAGTGTTGCTGGGGTTAGCCTTAATTGCTGGCCCCACGGGTAAATGTGCCCAAGTGCCGTTACACCTGTGGTTAGATGAGGCCATGGAAGGGCCAAACCCGGCGTCAATTATGCGCAACTCGGTGGTGGTTGCAGCGGGTGCCTATATCCTTATTAAGCTACAACCTATCCTCGTTATCTGCCCAGGAGCCAATGCGGCTCTGATCCTAATTGGGGCAGTAACCGCCATTAGTGAGTCGTTGGTGGCGATCGCCCAGATTGATATTAAGCGCGCCCTCTCCCACTCGACAAGTGTGTATTTAGGTCTCGTCTTTATTGGCGTGGGCACCAACTGGACAGATTTTGCCCTCTTTGTACTCCTCACCCATGCCATTGCCAAAGCCTTGCTGTTTATGAGTATTGGCAGTGTCATTATGACCACGAATTGCCAAGATCTCACCGAGTTGGGGGGGCTAGGCGGGCGGATGCCAGCCACCAGTTCTGGCTTTGTCATTGGTGGCTTATCTCTTATTGGCCTGTTACCCTTGGGGGCGTTCTGGTCGTTCTATCGCGGCATCAACTACTATTGGTCAACGATGCCTGCGTTGGTTGTGTTGATTTTGGTGGTCAATACTTTGACGGCGGTGAACCTAACGCGGGTGTTTCGGCTGGTGTTTTTAGGCGCTGCCCAGCCCAAAACCCGCCGTGCGCCGGAAGTGCCTTGGCCGCTCGCGGTTCCGATGGTCACTCTTTCAATCTTGAATTTGCTGGTGCCCATCATCCTACAGCGGGTGCAGCTGCTGCCTACTACCATTAATTGGACCATTGTGGCGCTTTTAGTCACCTCTGGCCTCTTTGGGGTGTTGTTGGGAGGCTTTGTTACCCTGAAGCGCAGTTGGACTCGTCCGATCAAGGTGCCCCTGCGTTTTGTGCAGGATCTGTTGGCTTACGATTTCTACATTGAAGAACTCTATCGCTATACGGTGATCTGGGCAGTGCGATCGCTCTCGCAATGCAGCGCCTGGGTGGATCGCCACATTGTGGATCGCATTGTCAATACAACGGGTATGGCTTCGTTGGTGGGTGGGGAACTGCTGAAGTACAGCGCAACGGGGCAGTCCCAAGCCTATCTGCTACTGGTCTTTGTTGGGGTGGCAATTCTTGGAGGGGCGATCGCATGGCTACTCCTGTAATGCCCCTATTGAGCATTGTGTTGCTGGTGCCGTTGCTCGGTGCCCTAGCGCTCAGTTTGCTCCCGCAAACCAGTGGGGGTCGCACCTATCGCAGTTTAGCCGCCGTGGTGATGGCGATCGCCCTTGTGGTAAGCCTCGCCATTGCCCGCCTCTTTGACCCCAGTAATGCCGCTCCCCAGCTGACAGAGGCCTTACCGTGGTTAGACACCCTAGGGTTAAGTTACCGCCTGAGTGTGGATGGTCTATCCTTGCCCTTAGTGGTGCTGAATAACTTCTTGACCCTGATTGCCTTGTGGGCAACCTCGGTCAATCTACCGCGCCCTCGCCTGTACTATCCCCTTGTTCTTTTGCTGAATGCGGGGGTCAATGGGGCTTTCTTGGCCGATAATCTGCTTCTGTTTTTCCTGTTTTACGAACTGGAATTAATTCCTCTATATTTGCTGATTGCAATTTGGGGGGGGGCACGCCGTAGCTATGCCGCAACAAAGTTCTTAATCTACACCGCAATTTCCGGAGTTCTGCTCCTAGCAGGCTTTTTGGGGTTAGTCTGGTTGGCTGGAGCCAGCTCCTTTGACTTCGATCCTCAGCGTTCGACGCTGTTGCCCCTGACCTCGCAATTGATTCTCCTCGGCTTGATTTTGGTGGGGTTTGGCATCAAAATTCCGCTGGTGCCCTTTCACACGTGGCTACCCGATGCCCACGTTGAAGCGTCAACCCCGATTTCTGTGCTTTTGGCGGGGGTGCTCTTAAAGTTGGGCACCTATGGTCTGGTGCGCTTTGGGGTGCAACTGTTCCCCCACGCATGGCAAGTTGTCGCGCCCGTTCTAGCCACCTGGGCGGTGGTGAGTGTCCTGTACGGCTCACTGATGGCGATCGCCCAAACCGACATGAAAAAAATGGTGGCCTACAGTTCCATCGGCCACATGGGATTTGTCCTTTTAGCAACCGCTACCGCCACTCCCCTCAGCATTTTGGCGGCCATTGCCCAAATGGTTAGCCATGGCCTCATTTCTGCCCTCCTCTTTCTGCTGGTGGGGGTGGTCTATGAAAAAACCGGCAGCCGCAACATTGAAACCCTGCGGGGACTGCTGAACCCAGAGCGGGGCTTGCCCCTCATTGGCAGCCTGATGATTGTGGGGGTGATGGCCAGTGGTGGTATTCCAGGAATGGTGGGCTTTGTTGCAGAGTTTCTCATCTTTCGCAGTAGCTTTCTCACGTTTCCGGTGCAAACCTTACTGTGTCTTGTGGGCACCGGCTTGACCGCTGTCTATTTCCTGCTGTTAGTGAACCGCGTCTTTTTTGGCCGCCTGTCCAACGACCTAACGGAACTCCCCCCCGTTGCGTGGGGCGATCGCCTGCCAGGACTCGTTTTGGCCGCGCTAATCTTGATCCTAGGGATTGTGCCCAACTGGCTCATCCACTGGAGTGAATCCACCGTTAGCCTGCTCACCCCTACTGTTGCCACCCTAATGCCGCTATGACTCCCTTGGCCGCTGTCACTGGTGCCCGTGCTACTGAACTCCGCGCTGCGATCATTGAACGACTGCTCAACAACCAAGCCCTGCTGCCGGATAGCCCCACCCACGTGATGGAAGTGGTGGGAATTCTCAAAAGCTATGGCATTGTGCTCAAGGCTTACGCCGAAACTCTCTGTGATATTAGTGAGCGGCAATTTTTAGTGCTGTTTCCCTTTTTTAAGTACTTCAATGGCGAGATCACGCTCCCCAAGCTCCTGCGACATTGGTGGCACGATCGCATTAACTACGAGTATGCCGAGTACTGTATGCGAGCTATGATGTGGCACGGCGGCGGTGGCCTAGATGCTTTTTTAGACTCGGCGGAATTTCGGCAACTGGCTACTAAAGCCATCGCGGCTAAGTTACGGGGCAACCCCTTGATGCAATTGGTCAATGGGCTGTTTCCTGAGTTTTTACTGGAAACGGTACGAATGCTCTGTTACTACAGCGGCCTTGGCCAATTTTGGAGCGTCATGTATCCGATTTTCCTCACCCTGAGCGATCGCTACGATGCCGGAGAGATTCGCAGCATTCCCGATGTCGTGGATCACATTCGCTCAGGACTCATTGCTGATGCCGCTCGTCCCATCACCTATCGTGTACAAATCCGCGGTAACAGCTACGATATTGTCCCCGCCAGTGCCGAACTCACCTTTTTGGCCGATACGGCCATTCCCTACGTCGAAGCTGTATTTCTGCGGGGCACCCCCTTCTTTGGCCTTGTTTCCTTTAATGCCCAAGCACAGCAAATCTCCCGCGATCAAGGGGAGTTTAGCTATGGTGCCCTCTTTGCAGATCCTATTCCCACTGGTGCTGCGGGCATTCCTCCCACGCTGCTCATGCAGGATATGCGCCACTATTTGCCCCCGTACCTGCACGAGTTTTACCGTCATCAAGGACGCGGTGAAGACGATCTGCGGGTTAAAATCTGCCAAACGTTCCAAAAGTCAATGTTTTGTGTCACCACTGCTGCAATCACTGCCCTAGCACCCTATCCATGGACGACCCGCTACCCTGCTGAGCAGGCAGCTAACCGTGAATTTTATGAGCAGTGGCTAGAGCGACTAGCAACCTCGCGGTTGTGGGCTGTTCAAGCCTGAATTGAAGGCTGGGTGAAGCTCAAAAAAACTGCCGGACTTTCTAGGTTCATCTGCTACTTGCAGGGGCAATCTAAACATTGCACAATGCTTAAAAGGTTGGGTTGTGCCGTGGGTTCCAATGAATTTAGCAGACTGCTATCGGGTGCTGGAACTCCCAGAAGGAGCCTCCTTAGCACAGGTGAAGTCTGCCTACAGGCGATTGGCACGCCGCTATCATCCCGATGTTAATCCGGGCGATCGCTCTGCCCACGATAAGTTTATTCTGCTGCAACAAGCTTACGAGAAACTCACACGCGTGCTGCCCACCTTTCAGCCAGCTCCGAAAGCCACTGCCCCAGAACCAGCGCCAGCATCACCAATCACTGCCTTTGAAATAGAGCTCAAGCACGCCAGCTATCGCCAACTACAGGAATTTCTGAAGTACCGCTGTTATGGTCGTGCGCTGACCCTAGTGGAGGGGTTAGCAAGCCGTTTACCGCAAGATGCGGAAGTACGGCAGTGGCAAGCGGTCACCTATCAGTGCTGGGCACGGCAACTCATTCGCGATCGCCAACCCCAAACTGCCCGGGACTATCTACACCGCGCCTTAAAAGCAGATCCCGACAATCGTAGCCTCTGGCAGGAAGCAGAAAAGGATTTTCGTACCCTTGATCGCCTCTACGGCAAAGCCCCCAGCACCTAACTGGTTTTACGGTGCTGAATAGCGGTCAGGCCAGTTGTTTGCAGCAGTTCCCCACTATCGACAACAGCGTAGATGAGCCAGTGATCGCCACACTTCATGCGGGATTCGACGGTGCATTCAATGTAGGCGAGGGCATCCAGTAGAATGGGGGCACCACTGCTAGCACTTTTCAAGCCTAAGGTGGCCAGTTGCTGTTCCCCCAGCCGTTGCGCCTGCTGGAACTGGCGGACAAGGGGACTCCCTTCCTTGAGAATATTCAAAACAAAGCGATCGCCCACAAGGCAGAGACTGTCTGCCCACTGCTGCGGCAGGGACACCGTTACGCCGGGGGGGTTAAAAGAGGCTTGGGAGACCGACGACACCAGAATGGCCGCCGCTTGGGTCATGTAGGTGCAACCCTCCGGCAACGTCGTGAGAATACACAAAGAACCAACCACCCGATTCACTGCCTGTGCCGTGCGATTCACCTGTGCTTCTACAAGGCTGGGCTGAAGGACGGTGCGGGATTTCCGTAGTTTTTTCAGGGCTTGGGCAAACTCCTGAGCCGCCGCTTGGCACTTTTCGAGATCTGCTGCGGTGGGGGTAAACTTCACCCGTAGGGTTTCAAAGCCAAGGGTATAGCCAGCATCCAAGAGCTTTTGCTCAATATCATCAATCGCTTCCCCACTCCAGCCATAGGAGCCAAAGACTCCCGCTAACTTGGTTTTATTGCCTTCGGCCAGAATAAAGCCTAGGGCTGTTTGCACCTGCGTGGGCATATGCCCGCCAAGGGTGGGTGAGCCAACAATAAAGCCATCGCTACTGTGGATCAGGGCTTGCATTTCCGCAGGTGGTGTCGTCTCACAGTTAATGGCAGCCACCTGTACCCCCGCTGCGGTTAAGCCTTGGGCAATGGCATTGGCTAAAATGGCGGTATTGCCGTAGGCAGAGGCATAAAAGAGTGCCACCGTTGTTTCCTGCTCTGTTTGGGCATGGCACCAGTCGCGGTAGTCCTGAAAGAGGCGACTACGGCTAAACTTGACTATCGGGCCATGGGCTGGTGCGTAGAGGTGTGGCGGTGGCGTGAGTTCCGCGATCCGATCCAGAATACTTTCTACTTGGCGAGGTTGGGCTGCGTGCAGGCACTCAAAATAGTAGGCGCGGTCTTCATCGAGTTTTTTCCACTGTTCATCGTAAAGGCTATCGCTGCACACATGGGCGCCAAAGAGCTTGTCGGTAAAGACAATGTGATGCTGGCGGTCAACGGTAATCAGGCCATCGGGCCAGCGGGGAGTGGCGGCGGCGATAAACTCCAGTTGCCACCCGTCCCCCACATCGAGGGGCGTATCACTGCGGGGAATCCAAAGCTGTAGTTGATCGCCAAGGGCGGCTCGTAGGGTCACAGCGCCTGCTTTGGAGCAGACCAACGTCATCTGGGGCGCACGCTCGAGCAATGCCTTCACCGTCACTAAGCGATTGGAGTTGACGTGGCTGAGAATCAGATAGCGCAGTTGGCGCAGATCAATTTGCTGTGCCAGCTCCTTGAGGTATAACTGACTAAAGGATTCACCCGGCGGATCCAAAAGGGTGGGCTGCGCCGCCTTGAGCAGATAGGAGTTGGAGGTGGTTCCCTGCTGACGACCGTACTCCACTTCAAATTTGAGCCGCTCCCATGTTCGCGATCGCAACACCAGCACCTGTGGCGCAAGTTCTGCCACCTGGACATCGCGGGGTCGAGTTTCGGTTAGCATCAGACACTCTCCTAAGAGCAGCAAGGTTATCCTCGGCGTGGACTGGCACAGCAGCCAATCATGGCCTAAGCAGAAAAAATCCTGAGGTTGAGTCAGAGCTTAAGATGACCTAGTAGTGATTCCCCACCTTGCGATGGTGAACCGCCGTGAGGCCATCGGGCTTCGAGACCCGCCCACTATCCACGGTGCTATAGACAATCCAGTGATCGTGGGCATCTAACCGACTCGCCACAGTACATTCGAGGTAGGCAAGGGCATCTGCCAAAATGGGACTGCCGTTAGCGGCAGCGTAGGTTTTGATGTGGGCAAAGCGATCGGCGCCGGGGGGAAAGCGTTTGAGGAAATGCCGCATCAAGGGCTGGTAGTTCTCGTCTTCAAGAACATTGAGCACAAAGGTATCCCCCACATGCAGGAACGACTCAATGGCGCGATCCTTGGCGACAGCGATGGAAACGCCCAAGGGTTCGGTACTGGCTTGGGATACCCATGAGGCCAGCATGGCACTGTTGATGGGGCCCTTTTGGGCGGTGATAATGTACAGGCCACCGCTAAGGCGCCCCAAGGCTTTGTCTAGGTCGGTGTCAAGGGCTTTCATTTGCTTAACGGTGCGATCGCGCAGTAGCCATTGCCCCATATCCGTTCCGGCTTCTTCGGCTTCCTGCAGCAGGGCATCGGTGGGGGCAGCGCTGACGCGAATCACGGGAAATGCTGGGGTCAACCCCGCATCCCGGAACTGATTCAGGAGCGGATAGGCTGGCTCGGCATCAGGCACCCCACTCTCGAACACGCCAATGGCTTGCTTGGCATGGGCTGCGGCACGAATTGTACTCAGTGCGGTTTTGGCAGCAGCCGTGGTGGGAGGGGTGCCGATAATCATCCCAGCGGCAATCTCGGCAAGTTCTCGCACGTCTTGGGGTTCTACTGTTAGCACATCCATGGTTTCCACCACCACACCGGTTTTGGCGGCACCGCGCTCAATGGCCTCTACTAGGGCATTGGCATAGCCGTACCCCCCTGCATAGAAAATGGCGACAGTGGTGGCTGCCTTGGCCTGCTCTTGGCTCCACGTGCGGTAATTCTCTAACCAGCGGGACAGATGGTGTTTGAGAAATGGACCGTGCCCCGTTGCCACTTGCTGAATCGCTGGTAGGGGTTCCAAGCGCTTAAAGGCTGACAGAACCGAGCGGGCATTCGGCCCCATAAGGCAGTCGTAGTAAAACTTGAAGTCCGGCGCCAGCAATTCTGGTTCACTATCGTAGGGGTCATCATTGCAGTAGTGGGCACCAAATACGTCACAGGTAAACAGAGTTTGGGTGCCGTGGTCAAAGGTGAGGATAGTATCCGGCCAGTGGAGGTTTGGTGCCATGACAAATTCCAAGACGTGCCCGTTGCCCAGATCAAGGCGATCGCCATTTTTGACTTGCCGTTGGCTAAAGGGTTGATGAATGAGATCCGCCAGAAATTGCAGCGCCACCTTAGAGGCCACAACGGTGACGTGGGGCGCTTTAGCTAAGACCGCCTTGACGAGGCCACTGTGATCCGGCTCGGTGTGGCTAACGATGAGATAGGTTAGATCCCTAGGGTTCACCAATTGCCACAGTTGCTCAAGGTAGCGATCGCCAAACTTGGCATGGGAAGTATCCACAAGGGCAATCTCCTGCCCCTGAATCAAAAAAGAATTGTAGGTCGTGCCATTTTCAAGGGCGAACTCAATATCAAAGCGATCGCGATCCCAGTCTAGACAGCGAATGGCTGTTGTGTCAGCGGCGATGTCCAACACCTGAAGCGTCAATCGCGCCGGACGCTTAGCTGTAGTGGCGATCATAGGCAGTTCCTCAACCTCTGAAACTACCTATTATCCTGACATATTAAAAAAGGTTAATGGCTTTAGAGTTTCTAATGGGACTAATAATCCAGTTCACCCATCATAATCGTTATGTTACTCCGGCTCTAGGGGCGCCATGGTTAACCCAGCCCGCAACAACTGCTCATGGTAGAGTTCCGCCTGCTCTTGCGGCCCAACCCAAACAATTGCTTGGCCATCGTAGTGAATTTGGTTGGTTAACTCCCAAGCGCGATCGCTCGTCATGTTGGGGATGTACTTCATTAGGCAAGCTGCTACGTGTTGAAACGTATTGAAGTCATCGTTAAGAACAATGATTTTGTAATTGGGGTAGTGCTTGCGAATCACCTGCTGTGATTGGCGCTCTTGCGGTAAGACAGTAGGCATAGGCTAGATACGAATTCAGCACTGTTGCTCCCTAGTGTAGCTCAAGCCGTTCCGCAACAGAAAGAGATTTGTTTCTGACAGCAATTTTAGTCAAATGATTAGCGTCACCAATCTGGACTAGGATGGAGAATGTTTTGGCGATCGCCTGCTGTGAACCAGTGATGAACCTATGGGTACCTTTCATCATGTGAACACGATTGTTGGCTTGCAAACAGCACTGAGCCATCTGACTCCTCCCAGAACCATTGGCTTTGTGCCAACCATGGGGGCACTGCACCGTGGGCATCAATCCCTCATTGAGCGGGCACGCCAAGACTGTGATGTGGTAGTTGTGAGTATCTTTATCAACCCACTTCAGTTTGCCCCCCACGAAGACCTAGAGCGCTACCCACGGTCACTAACAGCGGATCTGCAACTCTGCCGTGACTTGGGTGTGGATATTGTCTTTACCCCTAGTGTTCATGAACTCTACCCCCATGGCTTGGACGGATTGACAACCGTTGACCCCCCAAGAGAGTTAACCACCGGCTTGTGTGGTCGTTCTCGCCCTAGCCATTTTCGCGGCGTTGCCACAGTTATTCTGAAGCTATTGCATATTATCCAACCCGATCGCGCCTACTTTGGCCAAAAGGATGCCCAGCAATTGGCCATCATCCGCCGCTGTGTCGCTGACTTAAACCTTGATGTGGAAATTATTGCCTGCCCAATTGTGCGCGATAGCGATGGCCTCGCCCTCAGTTCTCGGAATCAGTACCTCAGTGAGAGAGAACGCGCCACAGCATTGGCTCTGAGCCAAGCCTTACAACTAGCAACTCAGGCGTTTCGCAACGGCTGTGTTACGGCGGCTATTCTGCGACAGCAGGTGACGACTCATTTGCAACAGTTTCCTGATCTGCGTCTGGACTATGCCGAACTGGTGCACCCAGATACGCTGGTGCCTTTAGAGCAGGTGGATACCGTTGGCTTGCTGGCGATCGCCGCTTGGGTGGGCAACACCCGGCTTATTGATAACTGTTTGTTAGACCGTCGCCTTGGGATTTTAGCCATTGACGGCCCCGCTGGTGCAGGCAAATCCACCGTCACTCGGCAAGCGGCCCATGCCTTAGGACTGCAATATCTAGATACGGGTGCAATGTACCGTGCTGCCACATGGTGGTGTTTGCAGCATCACATTGATCTCACGGATGAAGTGGCCGTTGTTGAAGCAGTTGCCCAGTGTCGGATTCGCTTAGACAGCCGCGATCCCAATCAACCGTCCCAAGTATGGCTCAATGACCAAGACATCACAGCAGCCATTCGCTCCCTTGAGGTCACCCAGCGGGTCTCACAGGTGGCTGCCCTGCCAGGAGTCCGCCGCCTGATGGTACAGCAACAGCGGCAGATGGGCGCTCAGGGGGGGGTAGCTGCCGAAGGACGGGATATTGGCACCCACGTCTTTCCGGAGGCGGGCGTGAAAATTTTCCTCACTGCTTCCTCCCAGGAACGGGCAAAGCGTCGCTGGCACGAACTACAGGAGCAGGGACAACAGGAGATCACCTACGAAGACTTGCTACAGCAAATAATTGAGCGGGACACCGCTGATCAGCAGCGTGCCTGTGCGCCCTTTCGCAAAGCAGCGGATGCCATCGAAGTGTGTACCGACAACTTGAGTATTGCCGATGTCATTGACAAAATTGTTCACCTTTACCGCAGTCGCTATCCGCAGGCTTGATCCTCAGAGCAATCTTCCCTTACAGTGTCAGGAAGATACTTTCATATGCCCCTTTTTGGGAGATGTCTCACAACACCATGGATCGCAATCCCCTAGAACTGCTACAGCAAGCCTATTATGCTGGTATTGGGGCAGTCACCGCTGCTGTTGAGTCGCTCCAAGACGAAGGCAAGCGCCAAGAAAATCTTGCCCAACTGCGCCTCGATCTTCGCCAACTGGCCAGTCTTTGGGCTGAAAAGGGGCGAGTTACTGAAGCAGAAGCTCGCAGGTTAATTGAGTCATTTGTAACCCAACAAACAGCAGCCTCTACGCCCCAACCGACCAGCTCTGCTCAGGCTAAGGCCATAGAAGCTGATATTAAGCTTTTAATCGAAACCTTGAGGGCTATTCGCCACGATCTGCAGCAGGAACAAAACTCGCCTGCACCCTAACCCTAGGTTCGCTCTAGACAACAGTTGGCCTAGTTTTGTGGAATTGCCTACCCCCCGACGCGGCGGGGTAGGTTACCAAAGTTTAATCGTTATCCCAGCACTCACGACCAATCAGATCACCGATGCGATCTCGCAGCATAAAGTCGCAACGCTCTAGCTCCTTCTCAATGAGAGGCCACTCCCGAACTGGTACATACTGGCAGAGGGTATAGATAGGCTGCTGACGACTGACCACTCCCTTGGCCACCAGTTGACGGGCTTCGTCTTGAACTAGCTCGATGGAGTATTGAAGGGATTGAACCATAACATCCTCGTTTGGCGGAAGAAACCCTAGCAGTAGATTCAGAATTAGCAAACTGTAGTCTGCAATACTGAACCATTCTTATTTTTGCTCTAGGGAACTATTCGTCATAATAACAAATGTTTCCTAGGTCAGGGGGTCTTGACTTGACATACTCCCCAACCCAAATGCTGGGGGCACAACTCGCTAGGGCGACATTGTCTCTTGGCCACAGCCACGCCTCTACCAGTCTTTTGACGGTCGTCAGGCAAATTGAGGGTGCCGAGGACGCTATCGTATAAAAACTACGGTAATCTTATAGAGAAACTAGAGTATAGCTAGCAGCAGGACAGCGATGGGCATCACCATTGACAATGTTTCCAAGTCGTTTGGTACCTTTCAAGCGGTCAAACAGGTGGATCTAGAAATTGCCAGCGGTTCATTGGTGGCCTTACTTGGGCCTTCAGGCTCCGGCAAGTCAACGCTGCTACGGCTCATTGCTGGCTTAGAAATGCCGGATACAGGACGTATTCTCCTCACCGGCAAAGATGCCACCTACCAGAGTGTGCAGGAGCGCAACATTGGTTTTGTATTTCAGCACTATGCCCTGTTTAAGCACATGACCGTGCGCCAAAATGTCGCCTTTGGCCTTGAGCTGCGCAAAGTGCCTGCTGCTAAAATCAAAGCTCGGGTTGAGGAGCTACTGGATCTCGTTCAGCTTGCTGGGTTGGGCGATCGCTATCCCTCCCAGCTATCCGGTGGGCAGCGGCAGCGGGTGGCCTTAGCGCGGGCGTTAGCAGTAGAACCCAAAGTCCTGTTGCTGGATGAACCCTTTGGTGCCCTCGATGCCAAGGTTCGCAAAGAACTACGGGCATGGTTGCGCCACCTCCACGATGATGTCCATGTCACCACGGTATTTGTCACCCACGACCAAGAAGAGGCGATGGAGGTTGCCGATCAGATTGTGGTGATGAACAAAGGCCAAGTGGAGCAGGTAGGCACGCCGGCTGAGATTTATGATCACCCTGCGAGTCCCTTTGTCATGAGCTTTATTGGGCCGGTGAATGTTCTGCGCAGCACCTCCCGCATCTTTGAGCAAAGTGACAATAGTGCGCCGCACTGCGATATTTTTCTGCGCCCCCGCGACATTCTCATTGAAACTCGCCCCAATGGCAACACCGTGCCTGCGCGCATTAGTCGCATTATTCATCTGGGCTGGGAAATTCAAGTGGAATTACGCCTAGACGATGGGCAGGAGTTAATGGCGCACTTATCGCGAGAGCGATTTGATGATCTCACCCTAGAGCCACAGCAGCAGGTGTTTATTAAACTGAAGGAAGCAAAGTCGTTTCCGCTCTACTACAGTATTTAGGGCGGCCTGAGAAAAGTGGAGCGATCGCTTGAACAAATTGCGCCAAACTTGCTATGCTAACTAAGCGATGCAATGGGGTGTCGCCAAGCGGTAAGGCAGCGGGTTTTGGTCCCGCCATTCGGGGGTTCGAATCCTCCCGCCCCAGTTCCTTTTTGATCCGAAGGTATGGATGTCTTGCCGAGTCTGCTGGCTCTAGACTTTGACGGAGTCCTCTGTAATGGCCTGCGGGAGTATTTTCAAACCAGTTGGCGGGTGTATCAACAGGTATGGCAGACCTCTGATGTTGCCCTTGCTGACCTAGAGCAGCAATTTTACCAACTGCGGCCTGTGATTACGGTGGGCTGGGAAATGCCAGTTCTGTTGCGAGCCATCCTTGAGGAAATCCCCACTGCGGAGATCAGCACCCATTGGCCCCAGGTGCGCGATCGCCTTCTTCACACCTATCACCTTAGTGCAGCGGATCTGGGGCAGCGGGTCGATGGGCTGCGGGATGAGTGGATCCGCAACGACTGGCAACACTGGTTGATGCTCCATGACTTTTATGATGGAGTGGTGGCCGCTGTGCAGCGCTGGCAAGCCCAAGGCCATGCGATGGCCATTGTGACCACCAAAGAACAGCGCTTTGTGACCTATTTGCTAGAGCAGGCGGGGATCACTGTTCCGGCTACGGCTATCTACGGCAAGGAGCAACAGCAGCCCAAGCCGATGATTCTTTCGCAACTGCAAGCAGCCTACGGTACACCACTGTGGTTTGTGGAGGATCGTTTGGGGGCGCTCCTAGAGGTCGCTGCTACCCCAGAGTTGGTATCCACTCGCCTTTTTTTGGCCACGTGGGGCTACACAACCGCAGACGATTGCCAACAGGCGCAGGCGCACCCCCGCATTCAGCCGTTAACCTTGGGCGAATTTTGTGCCCTCTTAACGCCGTAGATCCCCAGAATTTTCCTCATCGAGATCGCTCAGTGCCATGCCATTGGCTTCGCGGCTAAAGGCTTGGCGCTGCTGCTGAGTGACTTCAATGCCGACGGCGATCGCGTCTTTGAGGCGATCGAGGGTGGCCTGCCAACGCTCTTGGGTGGTTTCCGAGAGGCGATCGCGGTGCTGTTCAAAACTGCTGCTAATGTCCTCCAATAGCTCCGGCAGAGCATCGGCAGATTTTTTCAACAGTTGTCGCGTTTCCTTGCCAGAGCGCGGGGCAACCAGCAGACCAACCACTGTGCCAATTGCCCCCCCCAGAAGCAGCCCCCCCAAGAAGGCACCACCACTTCCTTGCTGATTTGCCATGGTTATCTCCTTCGTTGCCGTAGCCACGGGGTACTATACCGACTTATCCAGCTTATCAAGGTTAAAAACAGGCGGACATTACGCTGCTGCCGTCCCCAGCGGGGCAGTTGCGATCGCAACCCCGCGACCCCACGCTGACCAATCATAATGACCTGTGGCGCTCCCCCCAATACGCCATGGGTACTGCGCTCGGCATCCAACAGCGCCCGGGCAACCCCCCGCAACGTCTGCCGCAGTTTCACCAATTGCCAAGCCACCCAAAGGGCAATGATCGCAATCAGGCAATTACAACCAACAACAATCCAGACCATGCCGGTGGAGGGTATCATCGTTGCCTTCAACTACTGGTTCATCTTTTCATAGATTGCCACAAGTGTAGGGGCAACTAGCCCGCGAATCTAGAGACCCGCGGCTGCCAAAGCGGCTAACACCTCTGCGGCGCTCTGGTAGCGATCGCGGAAATTGTACCGAACCATGCGGTTCAAAATAGCCACAAACGCTGGTGCAAGATGCGTCCCAGGCTCCCACACCACATCCCCTGTGGTCGGATCATTGGGCAGATCCATGGGTGCTAACCCCGTTAAGCCTTGAATAATCACCATTCCCAAGGAGTAGAGGTCACTGGCAATGACTGGCCGACCCGCCATCTGTTCGCTGGGGGCGTACCCACGGGTGCCAATCGAGATTGTATATTTGCCGTGCTTTTGTAGATCCTCCGGTTGAACGTGGCGCACCGCACCAAAATCAATGAGAAATAGTTGTTGATCACTGCGGCGGCGCATGATGTTGGCGGGTTTAATATCGCGGTGAATTACCCCTAACTGATGCACGTACTCGAGTAGCTCAAGAATACTTCTGAGGATGGCGATCGCCTCTGCTTGGGACAGAGTTAATTTTTTTTCAAACTCTTCCTTGAGCGATTCCCCCTCCACGTACTCTTGAGTGAGGTAAAAGACCCCCTCCTCCTCAAAGTAAGCCAACAGCCGTGGAATGCGCGGGTGCTGTCCTAGCTGGGCAAGTGCTTTGGCTTCGCGCTGAAACAAGCGGCGGGCAATGGCCAGAAACCGCTCATCCTTGCGGGAGGGCACTAACTGTTTAATCACACAGATCGGATGATCGGGCAAATGCTGGTCTGCGGCTAAGAATGTCCGTCCAAATCCGCCTTCCCCCAACTGGCTGAGCACTTGGTAGCGCCCCCCCAAAATGTGGGGCAGGGACTCGGTTGCCGCCGCTTCAATATCCGTAACCACCGTGGTTTTGGGGACTGGAGACGGGCAAGTGCTAGGGGGTGCAAGGGTGTCGGTGGTATCCGGTGCGGCAACCGGCTCTAGGGTGGCTGGCGTGGCTACAACTCCCAACTGAGTGTCCACCGCATCTGGATCAAGGTTGACCGCTACCTCGCTGACTAGGGTTGGCGACAGGAGATCACTGGAACTGCTGTCAACGGCAACATCAGTGCTGACGGCAGATCCCTCCTCGGGGACAACGACGTGGGTGTCCGGTACCTCAGTAAACCACCGAGTCGTGGTTGGGGCAGAAGTTGGAGGCAGCGGCTCTGGCAGTGATACTTGGGTTTCTGGTAACTCTGCTGCTGAGGGGGCTGACACGGGATGCTCGGGTAGCTCTAGCTGGGTTTCTAAGGGAGTTGTTGAGGTTGCGGCAGTGAGCTTGCTTGCAGCGGTCAACGCTGTGTCTGAAGGGTCTAGGGTGAGTTGGGTCTCTGGGATGACATCTTGGATGGCAGTGGGCACACTTTCTGGGTCTGTAGGCTCTACAACGAGAAAGGTTTCCATTTCCGTGGGGTTAGTAGCTGTGCCGGCGGCACTGGGAATCTCGGTAATGGGTACCTCATCCACAACGGGGGTCAAGAGTGTTTCGCGACTCGCTGGCTCAGCAGCGGTCAAATCTGGGTTGACGGTGGTTTCAGCAGCTTGGGGAACAGGGGTAAAGGGAATGCAGGTGTCCGGTTGCACAACGGTGGCATTGGCATCGGGGGTAACATCTGTGTTGTTATCCGCCATCAGGAGCGAATCAGCTGCCGCTTCAGACAAGGCCTGCGGGGCGGTGGAGGGGCGGTCATTAACCAATGCGAAGGGGGGAACAGACATTGGTTCATCCGTCGAGGGCGATCGCGAGCGTTGAGAAGGGGAAACGGCCAAGGCGCGGTACGCCAGCATCAAAACCCCAGCACTGACAAACCCCAGTTCTGGTGCGACCAGAGGAATCCAGCCGGATTGTAAAAATAGCAAAAAGGTGAGCCCCCCTAGGCCAACCCCAGCAGTCACAAAGAGGGGCAGAGCCAGCCAGCGCTGACCTTTGAGGACAATCAGCGCCCCCACCAGTGACCAGCCAAAAATCCACAGGGCGATCGCCCCTTGCGGCCATGTCCAGAGGGGAGGGCGATTGTCAAGGGCAGCAGCTAAAAGGTCGTCTAAAATAGCGGCTTGCACCACCACCCCAGCCGTGAAGCGATTTCCCTGCTCAGGTTGGCTAAGGGGCGTTAGGAGCTTATCGTTACTGCTACTGCCGGTCACCCCAATCAGTACGGCGCGATCGCGCACTTGGGAGGGCAACACCCGCTCGCTCAAGACATCTGTGAGACTCACGGTTTTGTAGGTGCGTGGGCTAGTTCCATAGTTAATGAGGATCTGAAAACCCGCTGCATCTAGGTTGCTGTAGCCTCCCCAGTTAGGGGTCAGTGCCTGAAAGCGAGCCGTCCCCAACGCCAAGCCATCCTTACCGCGACGTTGGGGGGCTGTCCCCAGAAAAATGCTGGCGAGGGCAAGGGCAAAGGACTGCGGTGTATGACAGCGAGCCTTGGCCTCTGGAGTGGTGGCCAGAATGGCACGGCGCACGACACCATCACTATCCACCGGAATATCCGCAAAGCCAATTTGGTTTGGCAAGAGTCCAGCGGGGGGAGCAATATCCGGCTCAGCCCCTTGACCCACTTTACAGACAATGACGGTGTTGGGTTGGGTCATCATTGCTCGCCCTAGGGATGGCAAAGTCTGGGTGGAGGGGCGAAAGCGATCCGGCACGGGGAAGTCCCGAAAAATGTCAATCCCAATGACCTTGGGGCGGTGCTTCTGTAACTCTGCCACGGCTTGGATCAGTACCTCGTCAGGGACAGGATATTGCTTCAGGGCTTGAATATCCTCTTCGCCAATAGCCACAATCAACATTCGATCAGCAGCGGCTGTGGCGGGTCGCCAGCGCAGCCATTGATCATACACTCTGAGTTCCAGCGGCTCTAGTAGGGTCAGTGCCTGTAACCCCACCACTCCCACCGTGGCGATCGCCGCCGCGATGCCAGCTGCAAAATACGGCATCAATCCCTGTTGCTGTGGCGAAGGCACCATACTCAACACCAAACTCGATCGCTGCTGCCCAAGCCGTGGCCGGGCACTAACGTTGCTTCCTATAGTGAACCACACCTCTAGCTTTGGCAAATTCACAAACAGCAAGCTCTTGTCAAGGGATGTAATAAGTTTTAATACCTAGGCAGTAAAACTTTGCAATTTGTTACCAAAGGGGCGCAAAGTCTCTCTACAGCTTGATTTTCTGCTACAACCACAAGAGGTACATCCCGCTTCTTGGGTTTGTTATCGGTTGTTACAAGGAGTCCGAACGCATGTTCACCCACGTCAAGTCCACGATTCGGCATATCGCACCAGCGGCGCTAAAGGGGCGATCGCTCTTGCGAGTGGTGTATGTGGTACTTGAAGCGCAGTATCAAAGTGCCCTTTCGGCAGCCGTGCGCAGCATTAACGACAATCATCCCCACGTTGCCATTGAAATTAGTGGTTATCTCCTCGAAGAACTGCGGAATTCCGAGAACTACGCGGCTTTTTGTGAAGATGTGGCGCGGGCGAATGTATTTATTGCGTCATTGATTTTTATTGAGGATCTAGCTGACAAGGTGGTGGAAGCGGTTCAGCCCTACCGCGATCGCCTCGATGTGGCCGTGGTGTTTCCCTCCCTGCCACAGGTCATGCGCCTCAACAAAATGGGCAGCTTTTCCTTAGCGCAGATCGGCCAATCCAAGAGCGTGATTGCCAACTTCATGAAAAAGCGCAAAGAGAAGTCCGGAGCAGGCTTCCAAGATGCCATGCTCAAGCTATTGCGCACCCTGCCACAGGTACTAAAGTATTTGCCCATCGACAAAGCCCAAGATGCGCGCAACTTCATGCTCAGTTTCCAGTACTGGCTGGGAGGCTCCCCCGAAAACCTACAAAACTTCCTCCTGATGCTGGGCGATCGCTACGTCTTCAAAGGACAGTTAGACAGCAGTCATACCCTCAACTATCAAGAACCGGTCACCTATCCGGATACAGGCATTTGGCATCCCCTCGCCCCTCAGATGTTTGAAGATCTGAAGGAATACCTGAACTGGTTCAACAGCCGTGGCGACATTGGCAACGACCTCAAGGATCCCTTGGTGCCCACCATTGGCCTACTGCTGCAGCGCACCCACCTTGTCACCGGTGATGATGCCCACTATGTCGCCATAGTCCAAGAATTTGAGTCCCAAGGAGCACGGGTGATCCCCGTCTTCTCCGGTGGGCTAGATTTTTCCACCCCCCTCGAGAAATTCTTCTACGACCCTCTACAGCCAGAGAAGCCCATTGTCGATACGGTGGTCTCCCTGACGGGGTTTGCCCTTGTCGGTGGCCCTGCCAAGCAGGATCATGGCAAAGCCGTTGCCGCCCTGAAAAAACTCAATCGCCCCTACATGGTAGCGCTGCCCTTGGTCTTTCAAACCACAGAGGAGTGGGAAGATAGCGATCTGGGGTTGCATCCTATCCAAGTGGCCTTGCAAATTGCCCTACCGGAACTGGATGGTGCCATTGAACCGATTATCCTCTCTGGCCGCGATGGCGTGACAGGCAAGGCGATCGCCCTACAGGATCGGGTAGAAATGATTGTCCAGCGTGCCCTGAAGTGGGTTAACCTACGCCGCAAACCCAAAGTCAATAAAAAAATAGCGATCACCATTTTTAGCTTCCCACCAGATAAGGGGAATGTTGGTACAGCCGCCTACCTCGATGTCTTTGGCTCCATCTACAAGGTTATGGAAGCCCTGAAAAATAACGGCTACGACCTACCGGAGCTACCCGAAAATGCCGAAGCCCTCATGCAGGAGGTGCTTCACGATGCCCGCGCCCAAGTGGGCAGCCCCGAACTCAATATTGCCTACCGCATGAGTGTAGCAGAGTACGAGCGGCTCACCCCCTACGCCAAACGCCTAGAAGAGAACTGGGGTAAACCCCCTGGGCATCTCAACAGCGATGGCCAAAACCTCTTGATCTATGGCAAAGCCTACGGCAATGTCTTCATTGGGGTACAGCCCACCTTTGGCTACGAAGGAGATCCCATGCGGCTACTCTTTTCGCGCTCCGCCAGTCCCCACCATGGCTTTGCGGCCTACTACACATTCTTAAACCACATCTGGAAAGCAGATGCGGTGCTGCACTTTGGCACCCACGGCTCCCTTGAATTCATGCCCGGCAAACAGATGGGGATGTCGGGCGAGTGCTATCCCGATAACTTAATTGGCAGTATTCCCAACCTCTACTACTACGCCGCCAATAACCCATCAGAGGCCACCATTGCGAAGCGACGCAGCTACGCCAACACCATTAGCTATTTAACGCCTCCCGCCGAAAATGCTGGTTTGTATAAAGGGTTGCGGGAACTCAGCGATCTCATTGGCTCTTACCAAAGCCTCAAAGATAGCGGGCGCGGGGTACAAATCGTGAATACGATCATGGATAAATGCCGCTTGGTCAATTTAGATCAGGATGTGGCGCTACCGGATCAGGATGCGGCCAACCTCACTGCCGAAGAGCGCGATACCCTCGTTGGCAAGGTCTATATCAAGTTAATGGAGATTGAAAGTCGGCTGCTGCCCTGTGGTCTGCACGTCATTGGTCAGCCACCGAGCACCGAAGAGGCCGTGGCTACCTTAGTCAATATTGCCAGCTTGGATCGCCCTGAAGAGGAAATCAAGAGCCTCCCGCGTCTGATTGCCGAAAGCTTGGGGCGCGATATTGATGACATTTATCGCGGGAGCGATCGCGGTGTTCTCGCCGATGTGGAACTATTGCAGCAGATTAACCAAGCCACCCGGGCAGCCGTCACCGCACTGGTACAAGCCCAAGCTGATGCCGATGGCCGCGTGTCTAAAGTCTCGAAGCTGAACTTCTTTAATATGGGGCGCAAAGCGCCGTGGATTGAAAGCCTCCATGGATCGGGCTATCCCCACATCGATGTAGGCTCCCTCAAACCCCTGATGGAATACCTCGAGTTCTGTTTGCAGCAAATTGTTGCGGACAATGAACTGGGGGCACTCCTACAAGCCCTCGAAGGGGAATACATCCTCCCAGGCCCTGGCGGCGATCCGATTCGCAATCCCGACGTGTTGCCCACCGGCAAAAACATCCATGCCCTTGACCCTCAAGCCATTCCCACCGCGGCCGCCATTCAATCTGCCAAAGTGGTGGTGGATCGCCTCTTGGCACGGCAAAAAGCCGAGAACAACGGCCAATGGCCCGAAAGCATTGCCATGGTGCTGTGGGGAACGGACAACATTAAAACCTACGGTGAATCCCTCGCGCAGGTGCTGTGGTTAGTGGGGGCACGGCCTTTGCCAGATTCCTTGGGCCGTGTCAATAAAGTGGAGCTAATTCCCCTAGAGGAGCTGGGTCGTCCCCGCATTGATGTTGTCGTGAACTGCTCTGGGGTATTTCGGGATCTGTTCATTAACCAGATGGCGCTCATTGACCGTGCCGTGAAGATGGCAGCAGAAGCCGATGAGCCAACGGAACTGAATTTTATCCGCAAACATGCCCTGCAACAGGCCACTGAATTGGGGATTGACCTGCGCCAAGCTGCCACCCGGGTGTTCACCAATGCCTCTGGTTCCTATGCTGCTAACGTGAATCTTGCGGTTGAAAATAGTTCTTGGGAGCAAGAATCGGAGCTACAGGAGATGTATCTATCGCGCAAGTCCTTTGCGTTTTCTGCGGATTCACCGGGAGCGATGGTTCAGGCGCGAGACCTGTTTGAGACTGCCCTCAAAACCGTTGATGTCACCTTCCAGAACTTGGACTCTGCCGAAATTAGCCTGACGGATGTGAGCCACTATTTTGACTCAGACCCCACCAAACTGGTCGGCTCACTGCGAGGGGACGGCAAGCTGCCCAAGTCCTACATTGCCGATACAACAACAGCTAATGCCCAAGTGCGTACCCTTTCGGAAACTGTGCGTTTAGACAGCCGCACTAAACTCTTGAACCCGAAATGGTACGAAGGAATGCTCTCCCATGGTTACGAGGGGGTACGAGAAATCTCGAAGCGGCTGGTCAATACGATGGGCTGGTCGGCCACGGCGGGGGCGGTGGATAACTGGGTTTACGAAGAGGCCAATGCCACCTTTATCCTTGATGCTGAGATGCGGCAGCGGTTGTTGAATACGAACCCCCACTCTTTCCGCAAGATGGTGAGTACGTTCCTTGAACTGAATGGTCGTGGTTACTGGGATACCAGTGAAGCGAATCTGGAGTTACTGCGCCAGCTTTACCAAGAGGTAGAGGACAAGATCGAAGGGGTGGAGTAGCAGGGATGGGGGGGTATTCCCCCCTTTTTTATAGGAGTGATGTGGGCGGGCTAAAACCCCTCCGCTTTAGCGAGGGGATACAGCCAACTCAGGGGGCTTTAGCCCCTAGTAAGGTCAATTACTCTTGCCCTGAGCTTCAATGTAGCGCTGAATTGTTTC
>Ga0272446_1001000_pt1 | contig 42557 bp, 32 predicted proteins | sample YNPCB0061_FD_194587 | JGI IMG/M metagenome (GOLD analysis project Ga0272446, IMG submission 194587) | Hot spring microbial mat communities from Yellowstone National Park, WY, United States - YNP-CB-006-1 | ecosystem: Environmental > Aquatic > Thermal springs > Hot (42-90C) > Sediment | place...
AAGGACGGGAACGTGGTGGGGCTGGAAGTGCTCAATGCCTCGCTGCGCGTGGAGAACCCGCGCGGCGTGGATTACGCCGTGACGGCGTGAACCTGCCTCGCCCCGGCCAAACCCGCCATGCCGCGCCGAAAGAAGACCGATCCCGCCCAACCCGGCCTGCTGGAGGCGCGGGTGATGACCGCGCCGTGCGTGCCGGCCCTGCGGCGGGCGGTCAACGCGTGGCGCACGTTCGAGTTGAAGGCCGGGATGCGGCCGACCTGGCCGAAAGACGGCTACGCGGGCGTGAGCGAGACGACGCGCACGCTCCTGGCGCATTGGTTTTACACGGATCACCGCCGGCCGGACGGCAGCCGGTTCGCCTACCACTACTTCCAGCAGGAGGCGGTCGAGACGCTGATTTACCTCTACGAAGTGGCCCGCGTGCGGCGGCACAAGGACCTGATCGAAACCTTCGCCGGGCGCAGCGACCTGCGCCTGCTGCAACACGACCGGTTCGCGCGCTATTGCGTGAAAATGGCCACCGGCAGCGGCAAGACCAAGGTGATGTCGCTGGCCATCGCGTGGCAGTTCTTCAATGCCATGGCCGAGGGGCGCGACGACTTTGCCAAGACGTTTTTGCTCATCGCGCCCAACGTGATCGTGTTCGAGCGGCTGCGGACGGACTTCGAGGGCGGGCGGATTTTCCGGGCCGATCCGGTGATCCCGGAGGCGCTGCGCATCTACTGGGAGTTCCAGTGCTACGTGCGGGGCGAGGCCGAGCGGGCCGGCTCGCTCGGGGCGCTTTACCTGACCAACGTGCAGCAGTTCTACGAGCGGGAAACCGGCCGGGCTGATGAACCGGAGGTGATGACGGCCGTCCTCGGCCCAAAACCGCCCGCGCAACCGCTGGCCATCGAGGATTTCGACCGGCGGATTGTCGCGCGGGGCGGGCCGGTGGTGGTGCTCAACGACGAGGCCCACCACACGCACGACGAGGACAGCGAGTGGAACAAGGTCATCCGGCGGCTGCACGATGACGTGTCCGGCGGGCTGGCGGCCCAACTGGACTTCACCGCCACGCCGCGGCACAGCAAGGGCCAACTGTTTTCCTGGACGGTGTACGATTACCCGCTCAAGCAGGCGATCCTGGACAACGTGGTCAAGCGCCCGCTCAAAGGCATCGCCCGGAACATCACCGAACAGCGGTCCGACATCGCCAGCACGCGCTACCGGGCCTACCTGGCCGCGGCGGTGGAACGGTGGAGGGAATATCGGGAACAACTCAAGCCGCACAACAAAAAGCCGGTCCTGTTCGTGATGCTCAACGACACGGCCGAGGCGGACGAGGTGGGCGACTGGCTGCGGCGGCAGTATCCGGCGGAGTTCGGGGGCGAGAAGCTGCTGGTCATTCACACCGACAAAGCCGGCGAGGTGTCCAAGAGGGATTTGGACAAGGCGCGCACGGCGGCGCGCGAGGTGGACCGGGAAGACAGCCCGATCCACTGCATCGTGAGCGTGCTCATGCTCCGCGAGGGCTGGGACGTGCAGAACGTCACCGTGATCGTGGGGCTGCGGCCCTACACCTCGAAGGCGAACATTCTGCCGGAACAGACCGTGGGGCGCGGGCTGCGGCTGATGTTTCGCGGCCCGGTTCGCGGCGGCTACACCGAGTACGTGGACGTGATCGGCAACCGGACGTTCATCGAGTTTGTCGAGCAACTGGAGCACGAGGAGGACCTCCAGTTGGAGACGTTCGAGATCGGCAGGGACAAGGTGGTGATTGTCACCATCGCGCCCGAGGAAACCAAGCGCGACCGGGACATCCCCATCCCGGTGCTCAGCCCGGTGTTGACGCGCAAGAAGTCGCTGGCGGAGGAAATCGCGGCCTTGGACGTGAGCCGGTTGGCCTGCCCGGTCCTGCCCCGCAACGAAGGCGACGCGGTGGCGCAAACGTTCCGCTACGAGGGCTACGACCTGGTCACGCTCCAAAAACTGGTCGAGCGCGAATACACCATCCCTGAGCCGCAGACCGCCGAGGAGGTCATCGGTTACTACGCGCGGCGCATCGCGCAGGAGGTGAAGTTGCCGGCGCAGTTTGCGGCGCTCGCGCCCAAGGTGCGCGAGTTTTTGGAGAAGAAGGCATTTGGCGGGCCGGTGGACTTGCAGACGCCGGCAATGCTCCGGGCCATCAGCACCAACGTGGCGCAGTATGTGACCGTGCGCACGTTCGTCGAGGCGTTGCGCACGCTGGTGATCGAAGAACTCCAGCCCCAGCTTCTCCACGCCGGACGCAGCTTGTTCGAGACGCCGCCCTTCCCGTGGTCGCGGCCGACCCTGGTGGCGGGCAAGTGCGTTTTCAACCTCGTGCCGTGCGACAACGAGTTTGAAAAGCAGTTTGCGCAGTTCCTCGAAAAGGCGGAGGACGTGTTGCGGTTCGCCAAGCTCCCGGAGCAGTTCGGATTCGCCATCGAATACACGGACGGCGCGGGCAACCTGCGCTATTACGAGCCGGACTTTGCGGTGCTGACGCGCGACGGCACACACCACCTCGTGGAAACCAAGGGCCTGGAGGATGTGAATGTGGCCCACAAGGACTGGGCTGCGCGCTTGTGGTGCGAGAACGCCACCCGCCTGACCGGCCGCCGCTGGGAATACCTCAAGGTGCCGCAGGCCGAGTTCGAGCGGCTGCAACCCACGGCCTTCGCGGACCTGCAAGTGTGGGCGGTCCAGAGCCGACCCACTGTGTAACCGACCCGCGCGGCGCGCGTTGAAACGCCCGGCCCGCCCGCAAGGTAGGGTGCCGCTACATCGGCGCCGTCGTCGTTCTTACGCCGCGCCGTCCACCACCTCGCACACCCAGGATTCGAGCGGTCGGCCGGTCCGGGCCGCGTAGCCGGCGGCCAGGCGGGCGCGGAAATCCTCCACCGCCGCCCGCCGGACCAGATTGACCGTGGCTCCGCCGAAGCCCCCGCCGGTGAGCCGCGCGCCCAGGCAGGCGGGGTGTTCGCGGGCCAGTTCGACCAGCGTGTCCAGTTCGGGGCAACTGTTGTGGAAGTTCTCGCGGGAGCTGGCGTGGCTTTGCCAGAGCAGTTGGCCGAAGCCGGCGTAATCCCCGGCCCGCAGGAGCGCGACGCCGCGGCGCACGCGGTCGTTTTCGCCCACCACGTGCCGCGCGCATTCGTACTGGTGGGGCGTGAGCCGGGGGCGGGCGGTCTCGAGTTGCGCGGGGGCGATGTCTCGCAGGCTCGCCACGCCCAGCGCCCGGGCCGCGGCCTCGCAGGTGGCGCGGCGGTCGTTGTACTCGCCGGCCACCAGCGCGTGGCGCACGCCCGAGTGGCAGACCACCACGGCCAGTTCCGGCGCCAACGGCGTCCAGTCCACGCCGGTGTCCCGGAAGTCCAGGAGGATGATGTGCCCGGCGCGGCCGAAGAGGCTGGAGAGGTGGTCCAGGAGGCCGCAGTTGACGCCGACAAAGTGATTTTCCGCGGCCTGGCAGAGGTGGGCCAGAGCCAGTTTTTCGGCGTGGCTCAGGGCGGGCAATTCATCGCCGGGCCACGGGGGCAGGGGCGTCACGCGCCCCGGCGCGTCGAGCGTGTAGGGTTGGAGTTTGCGGACCAGCAGGGCCGTGGCCACGAGCAGGGCGGCGGAGCTGCTCAGGCCGGCGCCGGGGGGAATGGTGCTGTGGATGGCGGCGTTAAAACCGCGCAGCTCGGCGCCGCGCTCGCGCAGCCCGGCCAGCACGCCCTTGACGTAATCGGCCCAGGGCGCGGCGGGGTCGCGCTCGAGGCGGTCCAGGGCAAAGCGCGCCGGTTGCGGGTAGGCGGTCGAGACCACCTCGACGCGGGCGTCCTCGCGCGGGGCGCCGGCCAGGGTGATGTATTTGTCCACCGCCAGGGCCATGACGAGGCCCTGGTTGTAGTCGGTGTGGTTGCCGAGCAGTTCGACCCGGCCCGGCGCGCGCGCGAGGCGGGTGGGGGCGGAGCCGAAGTGGTGTTGAAAGGTGCGGGCAGCTTCCAGCATGTGGGCGGGAAGGCTGCTCGAGGCGGCCGGGCGCGGCAAGGCGGTTTGCACGCGGCGGACCCGCGCCGGGGCCGGCGAACGGGCGCTGCGCGCGGCGGCGGTTTTCGGCGTGGTGGCCGGCGGTCGGGGCCGGCTCGTCAAAGGGGGTCCCGTGGCGCGGACAAAAAAACGCCGGCGGGGTCGAGCCGCCGGCGTCGTGAACCCGTCAAGGCGGGTTAGAATCGCTTGGTGAGGGTGAGGGTGCCGCGATGGCCTTCGGGGCGGTTTTCGGCCAGCACCTCGTAGGCGTAGCGGAGGGAGACGAACAGTTTGGCCTTTTCCCAGAACCAGACCACTTCGGGGCCGACGCCCACCACGTGGTCTTTCACCTGGCTCACGGCGACGCCGTAGTCGCCCTCGTCATCGGTCATCTGGCCCTGGTAGAAGGCCCAGACGCCGGCTTCGAGGGTTGGGTTGAAGGCCTTGCTCAGGCCGCCCTCGAGCGAGAGCACATCGCCGGGGGTGATGTTGTAGTCGTCGCTTTCGTGGCTGATCTCGTAGCGGCCGAGCGCGGAGAGCGCCCAGGTTTTCTCGGCGTCGAAGTACAGCGTGCCGCCGGCGGTGAACATGTGGGTCCAAGTGCCCTGGCCGGTGCCGCCGGTGAGGCTGCCGGTGTCCACGTTGCCGGTGGGCGCCCAGATGCCGTAGCCCAGGCCGGCATCGGCGCGCTGCCAGTGCCAGGACAGGGTGACGGGCTCGATGAAGATGTCGCCCAGGTTGAAGGTGTCGTCGCGGTTGCCGGCGACCTTGATGTTTTTGTAGAGGATCGGCACCAGGACGTCGCAGCCGTAATTGGCGCCGAGGATTTTGAAGTCGGTGATCCAGATGGGCCGGATGGCGTTGGCATACACGAACGCCTCGAAGTCCACCGGCACCTTGTCGCCGTTGGAGTCGTTGAGGCGGTCGCTGTAGTACGCGAGGTTGTAGTCGCGCAGGTAAAAGCCCGGCGGGGGTAGGGTGCCGGACTTGAGGCCTTCGACCCCGATGGGGTAAAGGCCGGTGAAGCTGGGCTGGGCCAGCGTGAGGAGCGGCAGCGCCAGTGCGCTGCCGAGACACAGGAGTGGAGTCGTAGGTTTGATCATGGTTTTGCGTCCCGCCGGTGTGGCGGGAAAGCGGGTTCAAGCCTCGCCGTCGCGGAGGTTGCCGGAGAGGTAGGTGTCGTAGGCGGCCAGGTCCAACATGCCGTGGCCGCAGAGGTTGAAGAGGATGACCTTTTTGCGGCCTTCCTCGCGGCAGCGCACGGCTTCGTCAATGACCGCGGCGATGGCGTGGGAGGGCTCGGGCGCGGGCAGGATGCCCTCGGTGCGGGCGAAGAGCACGCCGGCCTCGAAGACCTTGGTTTGGGGGTAAGCCACGGCGTCAATGAGCCCGAGCTTTTTGGCGTGGCTGACGGCCGGGGCCATGCCGTGGTAACGGAGGCCGCCGGCATGAATCTTGGGCGGCATGAAGCGGTGCCCCAGCGTGTACATCATCAGCAACGGCGTCATCTCCGCCGTGTCGCCGAAGTCGTACCGCAGCTCGCCCTTGGTGAGCGAGGCGCAGGAGGAAGGCTCGACCGCGACGATGCGGTAGTTGGCGCCGCGTTTGAGCTTGTGCTCGAGGAAGGGGAAGGTCAGTCCGGCGAAATTGCTGCCGCCGCCCACGCACCCGATGATCACGTCCGGCGCTTCGCCGGCCAGCTCCATTTGGCGGATGGCCTCCTGGCCGATGACCGTTTGGTGGAGGCACACGTGGTTGAGCACGCTGCCCAGGGAGTACTTGGTGCCGGGGTGTTTGACGGTGTCCTCGATGGCCTCGCTGATGGCGATGCCCAGGCTGCCGGGGCAGTGGGGGTCCTCGGCGAGCAGTTTGCGGCCGTACTCGGTGTGTTCGCTGGGGCTGGGATGCACCTCGGCGCCCCAGGCCTGCATCATCAGGCCGCGGTAGGGCTTGGAGAGGTAACTGACCTTGACCATGTACACCACGCAGTCCAGGCCGAAGAGGCGCGTGGCGAAGGCCAGGGAGGAGCCCCACTGGCCGGCGCCGGTCTCGGTGGCCAGGCGTTTGGTGCCGGCCAGTTTGTTGTAGTAGGCCTGCGGGACGGAGGTGTTGGGTTTGTGGCTGCCGGCCGGGCTGACGCCCTCGTACTTGTAGTAGATGTGGGCGGGGGTGTTCAGGGCCTTCTCCAGGCGCACGGCCCGCAGCAGCGGCGTGGGCCGCCACAAGGCGTAGATTTCCCGCACCGGCTCGGGGATTTCGATCCACCGCTCCGGGCTCATCTCCTGCTGGACCAGGTTTTCCGGGAAGATCGCGGTCATCAGGTCCGGCGTGACCGGTTGCCGGGTGCCCGGGTGCAGCGGCGGGGGCAAGGGCTCTGGAAAATCGGCGGGCAGGTTGTACCAAGCCCGGGGCAGGTCCTTAACGGTCAGGTCGAAACGAACTGGATGACTCATGGTTTTGTGTTGTGTTGCGCCGGAAATGGGTTGGCCAATACCAGCGGGCCGGGCGCTTGGCAATCTTTTCCCGGCGGCGGAGCCGGCTTGGGGTGCATTTCAGTTTTTGAGCGCCAACGTCAGCAAGCCCCACCCACAGCCGTTCTCCCTCGATTTTGCCGCGGCCCGGACCGGCGAAAATTGCGGGAATGCTGCGGGGGGTTCAAAAACTGAAATGCACCCTGCCTCGCGTTGTGGGCGTTTTTCGGGTTGCGTTTTCCCGGGGGCGGCGTAGGTGTCGCCGCGTAACTCCTACGAGGCATCCTATGAAAAAAATGGTTTGGTTCGCGGTGATGACCGCGTTCGCGCTGGCCGGAGGCGCTCTGGCCCAAGCCCCGGGTTCGCCCGCGCCGGCACCCGCTCCCGCGCCGGCACCGAAGGCACCAAAAGCGCAGACCGAAAAGGCCCCCGCCAAAAAGTCGGCGACCTTCCCGTTTCGCGGCACGTTGAAGGCCGTGGACAAGGACGCGATGACCCTGACCCTGGCCGGCAAGGAAAAGGACCGGGTCATTCACGTCACTTCCCAGACCCGTTTCACCAAGGACGGCAAACCGGCCGTGCTGGCGGACGGCGTGGTGGGCGAGGAAGTGGCCGGTTCGGCCCGCAAGACCGAGGACGGCCGCACGGTGGCCGTGTCCGTGCGTTTCGGCCCGGCGCCGCAGAAGTCCGGTAAAGCGGCGAAGTCCGGCAAGAAGTCCAAGACCGAGGCCGCACCCTGAGCGCGCGGCGGTCGGGCTTTCCCGGCCTTTAGCCCCGGCGGAACCAGCTTTTGATCCCGCCGGTCTTGGCCGCGGGCTTGCCCCCGGGTGGCGGGGTGGTGCCGGTGACGTAGCGGCCCACGAGGTAGTGACTGCGCGCCGCCTCGAGGGCCATGATGAATTCCTCGTAGCTCTGGAAGCGGTCGGCCGGGTTCTTGGCCATCGCTTTGACGATGGCATCGCTGGTGGGCTGGGTGATTTCCGGCACCACCTGGTTGGGCGGCGTGAGCGGGGTATGGACGTGGGCCGCGACGACTTCCTCGACCGTGGGCGCCTCGAAGGGCACGTGCTGGGTCAGGGCGTGGTACAGCGTCCCGGCCAGGCTGTACATGTCCGAGAGAAAGTCCTCCCGTTCGCGCCGAATTTTCTCCGGGGCGATGTAATACGGGGTGCCCCACACGGTGCCGTCCGAGTCCTCCTCCGCATCGGCCGGCCGGGCCAGGCCGAAGTCCACCAGCTTGGGCTCGCCTTCCGCGTTGAAGAGGATGTTGCCCGGCTTGATGTCCCGGTGCAGCAGGCCGTGTTTGAGGGCGGCGTTGAGGGCGGAGGCGACCTTGATGCCGATGTCCAGCACCTCGAGCTCGGGCAGGCGGCCTTTTTCAATCCGGCTGTCCAGGCTGCCGCGGTCGGCCAGTTCCATGACCAGGTAGAGCCGGCCCTCGGACTCGTCGAAGGTGTAGATGTGGATGATGTTCGTGTGGTTGAGGCGGGCGCAGGCGCGGGCCTCGCGCAGGAGGCCGGCCATGGCCTTCTCGTCCTGGAGCAGCTCGGGTTTGACGAGTTTGACCGCCACCTCGCGCTCGAGCACGGTGTCAAAGGCCCGGTACACAGTGCCCATGCCGCCGGAGGCGATGCGGGCGCGCAGCTCGAACTGCCGCAACCGCATGGGCATCATCACGCTGGCCCCGCACTTGGTGCACGGGAAATGACTTAACGGCTCTGTATCTCCCGGCACGAACAGGGTCGTGCCACAGGCCGGACAGGCCACCATCCGGTACTGCTTGCGGGAGCCGTTTTCGACCTCAGACACGCGCCGACTTTTAACACCGTCGGCCCCCGTCGCAAGCGTCGAAACCGCCCGCTCCAGTTCGCTCGGGCCGGTGACCGGGCTTTTCCAGTCCGTGCTGGCGTGCAAGGTTTTCATGACGCACCCCTTCTTTTCTTAGCAGGTTCCTCGCCAGAATTGGCCCGCCCTGCCGCGGGCGCTTGCCAAGCCCGCCCCTCGTCCTAGTCTGGCCGGGTGCGCATCCTTTTCTTGGGCGACATTGTGGGCGAACCCGGCCGGAAAACCGTCCGCAAGCTCGTCCCCCGGCTGCGCGCCCAGCTCGGCGTGGACGTGGTCATCGCCAATGGCGAAAACATGGCCGGTGGCGCCGGCATCACCGCCAAAACCGCCGCGGAGGTCTTCGAGGCGGGCGTGGACGTGATCACCGGCGGCGACCACATGTGGGACCAGAAGGAAATCATGGCCTACCTGCCGGCCGACCCGCGCATCTTGCGCCCGTTGAACTACCCGCCCGGCGCGCCCGGCCAGGGGGCCTTTCTGCTCCAAAAGCCCAGCATGGCGCCGCTGGTGGTGCTCAACGCCCTGGGCCGCGTCTTCCTGCCCCCACTGGACAACCCCTTCCACGTCGTCCCCGCCGAGGTCCGCCGCTGGCGCGCGAGCACCCCGCTGCTGTTCCTGGACTTCCACGCCGAGGCCACCTCCGAAAAAATCGCCCTCGCCCGCCTGCTCGACGGCCAGGTCAGCGCCGTCATCGGCACCCACACCCACGTCCAGACCGCCGATGAACAAATCCTCCCCGGCGGCACGGCCTACCTGACCGACGCCGGCTTCACCGGCGCGCACGCCAGCGTGCTGGGGCGCGAGATCGAGCCGGTCATCAAAGGCTTTCTGACCAACCTCCCTCAGCGCTTCCCCGTGGCCACGGCCCAGCCCCGCCTCCAGGGGGCCTTGATCGAAGTGGACCAGGCCACGGGCCGCGCGCGCAGCATCCGGCGCATCAACGAACCGATGCCCGAACCCAACCCCTGACGCCCGGCGCCCATGCCCCGCCTGACCAAATCCCAGTGGGACTTCGGCGAACTGTTCCCGCCCGAAGCCACCCGGCGCGTGCTCACCGTTTCCGAACTCACCGCCCGGGTCAAACGCCTCTTGGAAGCCCAAATCGGCGAGGTCTGGGTCTCCGGCGAGGTCTCCAACCTGCGCGTCCAGGCTTCCGGCCACGCTTACTTCACCCTCAAGGATGCCGGCGCCCAACTGGCCTGCGTGCTGTTCCGCGGCACCACCGCCCAACGCGAACTGCTCGCCGACGGACGCAAGGTGCTCCTCCGGGGGGACCTCACCGTGTATGAGCCCCGCGGCCAGTACCAACTGGTCGTCAGCGCGATTGAACTCCAGGGCCTGGGCGCCCTCCAACTCGCCTTCGAACGGCTCAAACAAAAGCTCGCCGCCGAAGGCCTCTTTGCCCCCGAACGCAAACGCCCGCTGCCCCGTTACGTCCAGCGGCTGGGCGTGGTCACTTCCCCCACCGGCGCGGCCCTGCGCGATGTCCTCCACGTCCTCGAACGCCGCCAACCTTCCCTCGAACTGGTGCTCGCCCCGTGCCGCGTCCAGGGCGAAGGCGCCGCGGCCGAAATCGCCGAAGCCATCCGCCGGCTCAATCGCTACCACGCCGAAGTCACGGCCGCCCGCGGCCCGCGCGCCGGGCTGGACCTCATCCTGGTTACCCGCGGCGGCGGCAGCCTCGAAGACCTCTGGGCCTTCAACGAGGAAATCGTCGCCCGCGCCATCTTCGAATCCGCCCTGCCGGTGGTCTCCGCCGTTGGCCACGAAATTGACTACACCATCAGCGACTTCGTGGCGGACTGTCGCGCCGCCACGCCCAGCGCCGCCGCCGAACTCATCACCGCCGGGGCCGTCGCCGCGCGCGACTGGCTGGCCGAGGCCCGCGCCCGCCTGCCCCGCCTGGCCCGGGAACACCACGCCGCCTGCGCCGCCCACCTGGCCGACCTGCTGGCCCGCCTGCGCCGCGCCCACCCCCCGCAGCGCGTCAATCTCGCCTGGCAACGCCTGGACGAACTCCACGCCACGCTCGCGCGCGTCATCCGCCACGCCGCGCGCCAGGCCCGCACCCGTTGGGAAGCCACACTCGCCGCCTGGACGCGCGTGCACCCCCGCCCCCGCCTCGAGCGGCTGCGCCGGGAAACGGCCGAGACCGTTGCGCGCCTCCACGAACGGGTCCGACGCCGCCTGGAACTGGACCGGCACCGGTTCCATGCCCTCGAAGGCCGCCTGCGCCTGCTCTCCCCGGAACACACCCTGGCCCGCGGCTATTCGATCACGATGGACGCCGCCACCGGCCACATCATCCGCGACGCTGCCGAGACCCGGCCGGGCCAGGCCCTGACCACCCGCGTCCAGCGCGGCACCTTCCGCAGCCGGGTCGAGTAAACCCGCCGACCGGAGCCCCGATTGCTCGGCTGCCGCAGGCCGCGCGCCCCGCACGCGGACGGTAAGCAGAAGCCGACTCGATTTTGGGAGCCCCCCCGCCCGCGCGTGCCGCCGAGGCGGGTTGCCGTTGGGCCTCGAGGGCCGGCGTTCTCGCCCGTTGTGCCGCCCTTTCAGGGCTTGTTTCGTGGGGGCACCGGCGAACCCCCAGGGCGTTGCCCTGGGCTGGCTTGTTGCCGGGCCGTTGGCCCTCATTTCCCGCCATGGCCGAGACCTCGCCGCGAGTTGCGCGTGAAAAGGGGCCCTCCGGGCCGTCCACCGGCCGGCTGGCGGTCACCCTGCGGGCCGAAGGCCCAGTCACAAGCCCGCCCAGGGCAAGCGAGGCACGAGCGCTGCCCTGGGTATCGGGAACGAAAGAGGAGGTTTGTCGCCAAACTGGAGCCGCCACCGCTGCGTTGCGGAGCTGGACGCGGCGGACGCTGGCCTTGCGCGCGCTTGCCGGGGCCGGGGGTTCGTGGTTGGCTTCCGCTCATGCAAGCGCACGACACGTGGCAGCGGTCCCTGAGGCCCTTGATGCGCGGCGCGGTCCTGGTGTCGGCCCTGCTCCCGCTTCACGCCCAGATTCACATGGAAAAAATCACCTACGGCGGCTGGCCCAACTGCATTCGCCTGGCCAACGGCCAGCTCGAACTCATCGCCACCACCGACGTCGGCCCGCGCATTCTGCGCCTGGCGCGGCCCGGCGGACCGAACCTGTTCAAGGAATGGCCGGACCAGTTGGGCAAGACCGGCGGGGAGGAGTGGCGCATTTACGGCGGCCACCGCCTCTGGCACGCCCCGGAAGTGCGTCCGCGCACTTACGCGCCGGACAACGACCCGGTGCAGGTGGATTGGGACGGCCGCCGGCTGCGGCTCACCCAGCGGGTGGAGGCCAGCACCGGGCTGCAAAAGGAAATCGAGGTCGCCCTGAGCACCAACCGGCCGGCCGTCACGGTCACCCACCGGCTCTACAACCGCAGCCTGTGGGACATCGAAGTGGCGCCCTGGGCGTTGACCGTCTGCCAGGGGCCGGGCCGGGCCATCGTGCCGCAGGAGCCGCCCGTGCCGCACTCGGAACGCCTGCTGCCGGTGCGGACGATGACCTTGTGGGGCTACACGGACATGCAGGACCCGCGCTACACGTGGGGCTCGCGTTTTGTGCAGTTGCGCAGCGACCCCGACCGGCGCACTTCGCAGAAGGTCGGCTTCCTGAACACGCAGGGCTGGGCGGCGTTTGCGCGCGGGGAGGAGGTGTTGTTGAAACGCTTCGCCTTCGATCCGCGGGCCACCTACGCCGACCTGGGCTGCAACACCGAGATTTATACCAACGGCGACATGCTCGAGCTGGAGACGCTCGGGCCGCTGACCCGCCTCGCCCCCGGCGCGGCCGTCGAGCATGTCGAGCGCTGGTACCTCTTCCGCGCCGCGCCGGGCCAGTCCGACGCCGAACTGGACGCGGCGCTCGCCCCGCTGTTGCGGCAGACCGAGCCGGTCACCCCATGAACGCCTCGACCCCGGAACCTGCGGCCCCGGGTGAACCCGCCCCGCCGCAGGCCGCGCGCCCGTCTTCCCTGCTGGCGCGGCTGTTCAACGTCCTGGCCGCGCCGGGCGAGGTGTTTGCCGAGGTGCGGGACGGTCCGCCCCGCGCGGCGCACTGGGTGCTCCCGGCGTGTTTGCTCGTTCTGGTGGGCTGGCTGGGCACGTGGCTGGTGTTCAGCCAGCCGGTGTTTCGCCACCAGCAGGACGAAATCCAGCTCCGGGTGCTCCAGCGGATGGTGGAAAACGGGAAACTCACGCGCGAGCAGTTCGAGCTGCTCCAGCAAAACCTGGGCGGGGGCGGCCCGGCCAAATACATGTTGGGGCCGGCGGTGGCGGTGCTGGGGCTGGCCGTGGTTTCGCCGTTTTGGGGCGCGTTTTTGATTTGGCTCATCGGCGCCAAACTCCACGGCGGCCGCTTCACTTACGGGAAGGCGCTCGAGGTGGCCGGTCTGGCGAACATGGTGGCCGTGCTCGGCTCGCTGGTGCGCACGTTGCTGATCCTGGCCCTGGGCCGGCTCCAGGCCGCGCCCACGCCCGCGCTGTTGCTGCCGGACTTCGATCCCTTCAACCCGCTGCACGCTGCCCTGGCCACGCTGGACCTCTTCGGCGTGTGGGTGTGCGGCGTGCGCGCCGCGGGCATGGCGGCGCTGGGCGGCCCGGCGTGGGGCCGTAGTTTTGCCTGGCTGGTGGCCATCTGGGCGGGCCTCAACGGGCTGCTGGTGGCGGCTTCCTGGGGCGTGAGCCGGCTGCTGGGTTTCTGAACCGGCGAGCGCAAGCACGCTGTAACCGGACGCCCGGTTTCCGTGAAACATTTGCATCGCAGCGGTGTCTTAACTGCCAACGGACATGGCCAAGTCAAAATCCCGGGGCCGCAAGGTCCTTGTCTTTTCCTTCCTCGTGGTGCTTCTGGGCGGGCTGGGAACCGCCGCTTACCTGCGCCAGCGCGAGGTGGTGCTCACAGTGCAAACCGAGAAGGTCACCCGGCGCAACCTCATCGAGACCGTGGTCGCCAACGGCCGCGTGCAGCCGGTCTTCTACGTGAAGATCAGCCCGGAGGTCAGCGGCGAGATCATCGAGTTGCCGGTCAAGGAGGGCCAGACCGTGCGCAAGGGCGACCTGCTGGTGCGCATCAAGCCCGACACCTACATCGCCAACAGCAACTCCGCCACCGCCAGCTACCGCGCCTCGCTGGCGGCCAAGACCACCGCGGAGGCCAACCTGGCCCGGGCCGAGGCCGAGTTTCGCCGACAGGAGGCGCTCTTCAAAAACAACCTGGTCTCCGAGTCGCTGTTCATGGACGCCAAGACCGCCTACGAGGTGGCCCGGGCGCAACTGCGCAGCGCCACTCATCAGGTCGAAATGTCCAAGGCCGCCCTGGATCGTGCCGAGGAGGACCTGCGCAAGACCGTGATCTATTCGCCCCTGGACGGCACGGTCATCCGCCTCAACTCCCAGGTCGGCGAGCGCGTGGTCGGCACCGCCATGATGGCCGGCACCGAGATCATGACCATCGCCGACCTCAACGAGATGGAGGCGCGCGTCGAGGTGGGCGAGATTGACGTGCCCCTCATCCAGATCGGCCAGCTCGCCCGGATCGAGGCCGACGCCTTCAAAGACCGCAAATTCACCGGCACCGTCACCGAGATTGCCAACTCTTCCCGCGGCCTGGTGTTGGGCGGCGGTGGCTTCGGCGCCCAGTCCCAGGAAGCCACCAAGTTCGAGGTCAAGGTGCGCATCCAGGACAAGGCGGCCTTCCGCCCCGGCATGTCCGTGACCGCGGAGATCGAAACCCGCTACCGCACCAACGTCCTCACCGTGCCCATCGTCAGCGTCACCACCCGCCTGCCCAAAACCACCAACACGGTCGCCCGCGCCGGTGCGCCGCACGCCGCCCCGGCCGGCACCAACTCCCCCGCCGCCTCCGACACGACCAACGCCACCGCCGGCGCCCGCAAACCCGGCGAGGCCCCCAAGCCCATCGAGGTCGTCTTCGTCAAGGACGGCGACGTCGCCCGGATGGTCCCCATCAAACGCGGGATCAGCGACGACACCTATGTCGAAATCCTCGAGGGCCTGCAGGAAGGCCAGGAGGTGATTTCCGGCGGCTACAAGGCCATCAGCCGCGAGCTCGAGGACGGCAAAAAAATCAAGGTGGGCCCGCCGCCGTTCGAGAAGGGTGGTCCGGGCGCCGACGAAAAATCCGCCCCCCGCTAAGCCGCGCCACCGCCGCGCCGCTGCCGGAAACTGCCGTGAGCCTGATCCGCCTCGAACACATCAGCCGCCGCTACGAAATGGGCAGCGAGGTTGTCCACGCCCTGCGGGACGTTTCCCTGACCGTGGCGCGCGGCGAATACGTGGCCATCATGGGCCCCTCCGGCTCCGGCAAGTCCACCCTCATGAACATCATCGGCTGCCTGGACACCCCCTCCTCCGGCACCTACATCCTCAACGGCACCGACGTGAGCGACATGGACGACAACGAACTGGCCGAGGTGCGCAACCGCGAGATCGGCTTTGTCTTCCAGACCTTCAACCTCCTGCCCCGCGCCAACGCCCTGCACAACGTCGAGCTGCCCCTCATTTACGCCGGCGTCCCCGCCGCGCAGCGCCGCCAGCGGGCCCTCGAGGCCCTCACCAGTGTCGGCCTGGCCGACCGCCTGACGCACAAGCCCAACGAAATGTCCGGCGGCCAGCGCCAGCGCGTGGCCATCGCCCGCGCCCTGGTCAACCGCCCCGCCATCCTCCTGGCTGACGAACCGACCGGCAACCTCGACTCGAAGACCGGCGCCGAAATCATGGCCCTGTTCGAGGAACTGGCCGCCCGCGGTAACACCATCATCGTGGTCACTCACGAGGAAGACGTTGCCCGCCACGCCCGCCGCATCGTTCGCATCCGCGACGGGCTTATCGCCAGCGACGAGCCGCGCCGCACCTGACCCGCCATGCGCTTGTTGGCCGAATTCCTCGAATGCCTGCGCATCGCCGGCGATGCTCTCCGCGCCAACAAGCTGCGCGCCACCCTGACCACGCTGGGCATCGTGATCGGCATCGTCACCGTCACCCTCATGGGCACGGCCCTCGAGGGCCTCAAGCGCGGGTTCACCCAGAGCATCGCCATGCTGGGCACCGACGTGCTCTACGTGCAGCGGTTTGACTGGTTCATCAGCTCGCAGGCCGAGTGGATTCGGCAGAACCGCCGCCGCGAGGTCACGCTGGACCAGTTCCGCGAACTGGAGCGGCAGGCCGTGCTGCCGCTGGCGATGGCGCCGATCGTGGACACCTTGCAGCCGGTCAAGCACGGCAACCGCAGCGCCACGGCCGTGCGCGTGGTGGGCACCACCGAGGCCTTTTTGCTCACCGGCGGCATTGCCGTGGCCCAGGGCCGGTTCCTCTCCGAGCGCGAGGCGCAGGGCGGCCGGCCCGTGTGCGTGCTGGGCGCACAGACGGCCACGAACCTCTTCCCGGTGGGCTCGCCCCTGGGCGCGCGCGTGTACATCGGCGGGTTCCCCTTCGAGGTGATCGGCGTGCTGGACAAGCAGGGCGAGTTCCTCGGCGCCTTCAGCCTGGACAACCAGGTGGTCATCCCCATCGGCCAGTTCAGCGAACTGTTCCGGCGCTTCCCGGAGATCGCCATCCAGGTCAAGGCCCGTTCGGTGGACGCGCTCGAGGACACCCGCGAGGAGGTGCGCGCGCTGATGCGCAAAATCCGCCGCCTGGCGCCGGGCGCGCCCGATGACTTCGCCGTGAACCAGCAGGACCAGTTCCTGAAGACCTTCAACCGCGTCATCGGCACCATCGCCACGGCCGGGCTGTTCATCACCGGCCTGGCGCTGTTCGTGGGCGGGATCGGGATCATGAACATCATGTTCGTCTCGGTGGCCGAGCGCACGCGCGAGATCGGCATCCGCAAGGCCATCGGCGCCAAGCGGCGGGCCATTCTGATGCAGTTCCTGACCGAGGCGGCGGCCATTTGCCTGCTGGGCGGGTTGATCGGGCTGGGCATCGCCTGGCCGGCCACGTGGGCGCTGGCGCGCTTCATGCCGGCCACGCTCTCGCTGCCCATCGTGGGCGCGGCCCTGCTGGTGTCGCTGTTGACCGGCGTGGTGGCGGGGTTCCTGCCCGCCTGGCGGGCGGCCCGGCTCAGCCCCGTGGAGGCGTTGCGCAGCGAATGACCGGCCCATGAAACCGCTCCGTCCCCGTCCGGGCCTGGCGCTGCTGCTGGCCGAGCTGAAGGAAAGTCTCTGGATGGCCATGGACGCCATCCGGGCGCACAAGCTGCGGTCGGCCCTGACCCTGCTGGGGGTGCTCATCGGCGTGTTTTCGATCATCGTGGTCATGACCGCCATGCGGGTGCTCCAGCGCAACGTCGAGTCGGAGTTGAGCCAGCTCGGCGCCCACACCTTCCAGGTGCGCAAGTGGCCGGCGGTGCAGTTCGGCGGGCCGGAGACTTGGGAGAAATACTGGCGGCGCAAAAACATCACCGAGGCGCACGGCCGGGCGGTGATCGCGCGCGCCACGCTCGCCCGCCACGTGGGCCTGGAGCGGGTCTTCTGGAGCGGCGAGGTCAGTTCGCGCTACGACAAGTCCCCGCCCAACGTCACGCTCTTCGGCGCTACGCCCGGCGGTTTCCCGGCCCGCAACTGGGTGGTGGCCGCCGGCCGCGCCCTCACCGAGGCGGACGTGGACAGTGCGCGGGACGTGGTGGTCCTCGCCGCCAACGTGGCCCGGACCTTGTTCCCCTTCGGCTCGGCCCTGGGCGAGCGGGTGAAGGTGGACGGCATCAACTACACCGTGGTGGGCGTGCTCGAGCCCAAGGGCGCCGCCCTGGGCGGCGAGCAGGACAACTTCGTCATCATCCCGCTCTCCACCGGCCTCAACCGCTACGGCCGCCTTTGGGCCAGCCTGTCCATCCTGGTGCAGGCCGAAAACCAGGCGACCTACGACGACACGGTCGAGCAGGTCCGCGGCATCCTGCGCACCGTGCGGAAGGTCGAGCCCGGCGCCGAGGACGACTTCGAGATTTTCTCGAACGACTCGCTCATCCAGCAGTTCAAGAACTTCACCTTCATCGTGCGGGTGGTCGTGGCGGTGGTCAGTTCGATCGCCCTGCTGGCCGCCGGGGTGGGCATCATGAACATCATGCTCGTCTCGGTCACCGAGCGCACCCGCGAAATCGGCATCCGCCGGGCGGTGGGCGCCAAGAAGCGAAACATCATGACCCAGTTCATCCTCGAGGCCATCGTGCTGTGCGAGGTGGGGGGCCTGCTCGGCGTGGCCCTGGGCCTGGCCGGAGGCAACGCCGCCGCCTGGTACCTGGAAGTGCCGCCGGTCATCCCCGTGGACTGGGTGGTGCTGGGCCTGGTGATTTGCTCCCTGGTGGGCGTCGTCTTCGGCACCTACCCCGCCTACAAGGCGGCCAATCTCGACCCCATCGAATCCCTGCGCTACGAGTAGAGCCGGCGCCGCGGTGCTCCTCGTCGGTTGCCCCGCGCCGCGGCTCGAGTAGTTTCCCGCCATGAACGAACCGCCCGTACTCGAACTGATCCGCGACTGCCCCGCCGTGCAAATCCCCGCCGGCAACGTGGTGGTGCTGCCGGCCGGCACCGCCGTCGAGGTGACCCAGGACCTCGGCGGCACGTTCACCGTGCGCGCGCTGGGCGGGCTCTTCCAAATTGCGGGCCGCGACGCCGACGCGTTGGGCCGGGAAGCCCCCGTGCCGGCCAGCGCCACCGCTTCCGCCGCGCCCGCGACCGCCGGTCCGCTGACCGAGGACCAGGTCTGGGCCGCGCTGCGGACCTGCTACGACCCGGAAATCCCGGTCAACATCGTGGACCTGGGCCTGATTTACGACCTCCGCCTGGCCGCGTTGCCCGAGGGAGGAAGCCGCGTGGAGGTGACGATGACCCTGACCGCTCCCGGCTGCGGCATGGGCCCGGTCATTGCCCAGGACGCCCGCGAGAAAATCCTGGCCCTGCCGGGCGTGCGAGAGGCGGCGGTCGAGGTGGTGTGGGACCCGCCCTGGCATCCTTCAATGATCTCCGCCGAGGGCCGCCGCCTGCTGGGGTTGGAATGAGGCGGCGCCGGGCGTGAAGCACCGCCGGGCGCGCACCGGCGCGGCCGATTCCTCCGCCGCGCGGTTTACGCGGCGCTCGATTACGCCGGCTCGAGATTTGTGGCGTCCATCCGCACCGCGGCGGCCTGGCCGATGAAGTCCAGGCGCAGCAGCACCTCGACCATGCCCTTGCGGGCTTCCACCCAGCCCTCGAGGCCTTGCAACGGGCCGGACTTGATCCGCACGCGCATGCCCGGGCCGATGGTGGGGGCCAGCCGCACCTCGACCTCCTGTTCGAGCGCGAAGAGGATGTCGCGCAACTGCCGGTCGAACTCCTCCTGGTCGGGCACGTCCAGGAGGTTGGCCACGTAATCGCTCTGATAGACCTTCTGCCGCTGATGGGGCAGCAGCTTCAGAAACACGTAGCCCGGGAACAGCGGCTTGAGGAACACCACCTGCTTGCCGCGGTATTTCTTCACGCTGCGGTACAGCGGCAGGGTGGTGTCAAAGCCCTCCCGCGTGCAGTACTCGACCAGTTTTTTTTCGCAGCGCGGGCGCGTGTGCGCCACGTACCAGGGCAGCTCACTCATCACGGCATTGGGACCGGGGCAAACCCGCCGCCGGCGCGGGGAAAGTGGCAACGCCCGCCCGCCGCGGCAAGCGCGAATCCGCCCGGCCCGCCCGGGCGGGCGCATCGCGGCCGACGCGGGTTGCCGTCGGCCGCCGCCTTCGCTAGGTTGGGCGCGCTTTATGACGCTGACGGAAAAAATTCTGGCCCGCGCCGCCGGCAAGGCCCGCGTGCAGGCCGGGGACAATGTCTGGGTGAACGCGGACATTCTGATGACCCACGACGTGTGCGGCCCGGGCACCATCGGGGTGTTCAAGCGCGAGTTCGGCCCGCGGGCGCGCGTCTGGGACCGCCACAAAGTGGTCATCATCCCGGACCACTACATTTTCACGGCGGACTCGAACTCGAACCGCAACGTGAACCTGCTGCGCGAGTTCGTGCGCGAGCAGGGCATCGTGTACTTCTACGACGTGATTGACGACCCCGCGGGCACCTGGCGGTTCGACCCCGCCCGCGGCGACCTGGCCCGCCAGTACGGCTCCCGCTACGCCGGCGTCTGCCACAGCGCCCTGCCGCAAAAAGGCCACACCCGCCCCGGGGAGGTGCTCTTCGGCACCGACTCGCACACCTGTACCGCGGGGGCCTTCAACGAGTTCGCCACCGGCATCGGCAACACCGACGCCGGGTTTGTCCTGGGCACCGGGAAGCTGCTGCTGAAGGTGCCCGAGACGATGCACTTCCGCCTCGAGGGCCGGCTTCAACCCGGCGTCATGGCCAAAGACCTCATCCTGCACATCATCGGGGAAATCGGCTTCGACGGCGCTACCTACCGCGCCATGCAGTTCGACGGCCCGGGCGTGGCCTCGCTCTCGATGGACGACCGTATGACCATTGCCAACATGGCCATCGAGGCCGGCGGCAAGAACGGCATTTTCCCCTTCGACGCCCGCACCGCCGAATACGTCGAGGCCCGCACCCGGCTCAACGGCACCAAGCGCGAATACGAGCCGGTCGAGCCGGACCGCGACCAGAAGTTCGTGTACGAGCTGGTGGTCGAGCTGGACCGACTGGAGCCCACGGTGGCCTGCCATCCGGACCCCGCCCGGCGCCAGCGCGCCAAGGAACTCGGGCACATCCAACTGGACCGCGCCTACATCGGCTCCTGCACCGGCGGCAAGACCAGCGATTTCATCGAGTTCGCCCGCGTGGTTCAGGGACGCCGCGTGAAGATTGACACCTTCGGCGTGCCGGCGACGCCCGAGATCGTGCGCGATCTTCAGACCACCCGCTGGGGCGAAAAAACCGTGTGGGACATCCTGCTCGAGGCCGGGGTGCGCCTGACCGAAAACGCGGGCTGCGCCGCCTGCCTGGGCGGGCCGGTGGACACCTTCGGCCGCATCAACCAGCCGGGGATCAAGTGCATCAGTGCCACCAACCGCAATTTCCCCGGCCGCATGGGCCACAAGGAATCCCAGGTCTTCCTGGCCTCCCCGGCTACCGTGGCCGCCAGCGCCCTCACCGGCCGCATCACCGACCCGCGGGAGTTCCTCCCGGGCTGAGGCGGAGCGATTCGGTGGATTCCGGGTGGCACAGCCAGCTTGGCCTTGGTCGGCCTGCTTGCCGGCAGGCAGGCGGCGACCTGCCGCCAACTTCAGGTTTTCAAGCCGCCCCACCAAAAGGTGCGCTCGAACCTCGATTTGCGGTAGGGCCGGGCTGCTGCGGCTTGGCTACTGGCGGCGCCGGCGCAGCGGCGCTCTACCGTTAGCTCGTTGCCACTGGCTGGTGGCCGGTTCCAAACCCGGTTAGACTGCATCGCTCCGGTTGAGGAGCGCAGCGGTAGGGGACAAATCGGCTGCCCCTGAGCGAGACCACGGCAGACCCGACGCTGCGCCACTTCAGTCTGCGGAGGTAAATCCCCGGAATTTCCACCCGAGTTTTGGGCGAGTCGCCGTGGCCTTACCCTGAAGCGGGGCAGGGGAAATTTAGCGGCCTTCAAACATGCCCGCCGGCAGACCGTGTTCCCAGCTCCGGGGGGCGTTCCAAGGACGCTCGGAGAGGTTGTCGGCATCGCGGGTAGACGCACAACCCGCGCCCAGCGCCAGCAGGACCGCCGCCAGCAGCGCCGGCCAGGCGAAGAAGTCCGTCCAACGGCCGTTCATTTTACCGAAGCACCTGGTCGCCCACCTGGACCTCGGCCTGTTTCCATTCGGGCAGGATGTTGGCCACGCTGCGGGTGTCTTCGACCTTGGTCAGGCGCACCTTGGCCACGAGTTTGCCGTCGCGGTTGACGAGCAGTTCGCCCCGCTCGACGGCGCCCTCGTTGCGGCCGATGTCCAGCACCACAAAGTCCCACTGGCTGTCCACCGCGAGCACCTTGCCATGCCGGGTCAATTGCATCTCCGGCGGGGTTTCCTTGTCGCCTTCATAGACCCGCAGCCGGTTCTCGGTTTGGGTGAGCTTGGCGAACAGAATCCGGTTTTCGGCGGTCAGGGTTTTGATCTCCTCGCGGGCACGGACCAACTGGTCGAGCCGTTCGCGCACCAGCTCGACCGGGATGCCCAGGGCGCGCCAGGCGGCCAGGTTGCGGTTGGCCTCGGTCAGGTCGGTGCGGGTCTTTTCCAACTCGGCCTCGTTGCGGTCGGCGCGGGCCTGCTGGGTGTTGGCCCGGGCGGTCTGGGCCTCGAGCAGTTCCTTGGTTTGGGCCAGTTCGCGGTCCAGGTTGTCGGCCCGGGTTTTTTCCTGTTTGGCCTCGGCCTTGGCTTTGGCCTCGGCCTCCTGCGAGGCGGCCAACTGGGTCTGGGTGCTGGCCAGGTCGGTCTCCAACCCGCGGATGCGGCCTCCGACCTGCACGTGGCTGACGACAAAAGTGGCGATGCCGGCCACGATGGCGACGATCAAGCTGATGCGCAGAAGCATGGTGACAGGATGTTAAGCTCTGACCCGTCAAAGGCTAGGGGCGTCGCTCCCCGGTGTCAACGCCCGGTTCAACGGACCCGCGCGCCCGGGCGTCCGGCTCCTTGGCCGTCTTCAGCGGCGAGACCAGGCTCAAGGCCCGGGGACGTGCGGGTGCCCCACCCGCTGACGCGCCGGTCAGGGCGCGGTGAGGGGCCGCCCGTTGTCCTTGGGCTCCAGGCCCAGCAGAAACGGCGCGGCGCGGCGGGCCCAGGTCTCCGGGGTGGGGTAACCGGCGGCCGCGGCGCCGAAACAACTCCGCAGCATGTCCGTGTCAATGATGCCGGGGTTCAACGGCACCGCCGCCAAGCCTGCGGGCAATTCCTGCGCCAGCGCCTGCGTCAGGCCCTCGAGGGCCCACTTGGTGGCGCAGTACGGCGCCACCTCCGCGTCGGTCGAGCGGCCCCAGCCGGAACTGAAATTCACGATGACGCCCCGCCCGCGTCGGATCATGGCCGGGACGAAATGCCGGATCACGTTCGCCACGCCCTTGAGATTCACGTCCACCACCTGGTCGAACTCCGCCGCCGGCACCTCCCAGAGCGGCGCGTTGCGGTTGATGAGCGCGGCGTTGTTCAGCAACAGGTCCGGCGGACCCAGCCGCTCGAGCACCCGCGCGGCCCAGGTCCGCACGGCGGCGTCCTCCGCCACGTCCACCGCGGCGAAATCATGCGGCGGGCCGTACTGGCGGGACAACTCGGCCAGGGCCGCCGCGTGGCGGGCGCAACCTGCCACTGTGTGGCCGAGCCGGATGAACTCCCCGGCCAGCGCGCGACCCAGACCGCGGCTGACGCCGGTGATGAGGATCAAACGCGCCGGGTTGGAGGTGGTCGCCATGCGCCGAGCGTAAGCGCGGACCCGCGGGCTGCCAAGGCGCGCGGCACCGAGCCATCGCCTCACCGTCCGAGAACAGTTCGCAGCCCGATACGTTGCCCCTTGTCCCCGGCCACGACGCGGCGATCACCTTCTCGGGCGTGGGCCCATTGCGCAACCGGGCCGTCCGGGTGTAACCGCGACGCTGGACTTCGGTACGCCGGGGGGGTAGTTTCTTCCCATCCGCCCCAGCCAACCTCGCCCGTGGTCAGGGCTTTGTTCCGGGCGGCAGGAATCGCTGGTCATGAGCAAGAACATTCGCTGGCTCCGCGATCAGATCGAGGTCTGGGTCGCGCAAGGCGTGGTGTCCGCCGACCAGGCGGCGCGGATACGCGCGCTGTACCCGGAGCCGGCCGCCGGCCTCCCGTGGGCGATGCTGATCTTCTCGGGCCTGGGCGCGGTGGCTTTGGGCTTGGGCGTCATCCTCCTGTTTGCCGCCAACTGGGACGCCCTGCCGCGTGGAGTGAAGCTGGCGGTGATCCTGGGCGCCTTCGCGGCGGCGCATGGGGTGGGGCTGTGGCGTTTGCGCGGAGATCCCCGCAGGCGCGGTTTGGGCGAAGCCTTCTGCCTGCTGGGCACGATGTTGTTTGGCGCGGCGATCTGGTTGATCGCGCAGATTTACCACATCGAGGAACATTTCCCTGAGGGCTTCCTGTTTTGGGGCGTGGGCGCCCTTGCCCTGGCGTGGGCGCTGCCGTCCGCCGTGCAGGGCATGCTGGCGGCCGTGGTCCTCGCGATCTGGAGCGGCACCGAAGCCGGCGGCTTCGGTGCGCCGGTCTGGTGGGCGCCGGCGGCGATCCTCGCCGTCACGATCCCGCTCGCCTGGCGACAGGAGTCAGTGATGTTGCTATTTGTCGCGGGGGGCGCCGCCTCGGTGGCCGCGTGGATCAACGCTGGGACGGTGGATGGCGATTTGGTGGTGCGGACCGGCCTCAGCTTGGGCGCCCTGTGGGTGGCCGTCGGCGCGCTGTCGCGGCAGTGGAGGTGGTCCGAGCAGGGCGCGTGGGTATGGTCGGGCCTGGGCTGGGCGCAATTTCTAATCCCGGCGTACTTGCTGACCTTCCCCGAGCTGGCATACGAGTTTCTCGGGTCCCCTGGGAATACTGGAGCTGGGCGGGACACATTGTGGCTGGCCCATCTCTGGGTGCCGCTGGCGTTGGCGATCGTGGCCTGGGTGGCAGTGGCCCAGGGCGGTCGAACCCGGCCAGACTCCGCGGGTGACGCGACCTGGGACTATGCAGACTGGGTCCCGCTCGGGGCGGCGCTGGTCGGGGTGGTGTACGCGTACGTGCCGCTGGAGCGCGGTGAGTGGTTGGCCCCGGGGGTTTTCAATCTGCTGTGCCTGCTGCTGGCGGTCGCGTGGTTGGCACGGGGCTGCCGCGAGGGATGTCTGAGACCCACCCTGGCGGGCGCGGTCCTGTTCACGGCGTTGGCGGCGGCGCGTTACTTCGATCTTTTCGAGAGTCTGGCGTTGCGCGGGCTGGTGTTTCTGCTGGCCGGAGGCGCGCTGTTCGCCACCGGGTGGCAATACTCGCGCGCCCGAAAGCTCCGTGACGCCGGGCAAGGAGGGCCGGAATGAGACCGCGTTGGGTCTGGGCCGCACTCGGCCTGCAACTGCTGGTGTTACTGGCGATGGCGGTGCCCCGCGAATGGGCGCTTCACTTCGGGCGGGTCATTTTTCTGCGAACGGCGCCGGTGGACCCGCGCGATGTCATGCGCGGGCGCGGGGATTACGTGCGGTTGAGTTACGAGATCTCGAACGTCTCGCGCGAGCAATGTCGCGACGGCGTGGCCCGGGCCATGCAAGCCGGAGAAGACGGCGCCGCGCTCGTGGGGCGAAGCCGTCGCGCGAGATGGTCGGGCGGAAGTCTGCTTCCGCCGGATACGCGGCTGTATGCCGTGCTCAAGCCCGCCGCCAGCGCGGAGGACGTGATGGAGCTGGACTACCTGACCGACGTGAAACCCAAGTCCGGCCTCTACATCCGGGGCCGGCTCGAAGCACTGAATGCCGCGGTGGCGCGGGTCCGCTATGGTCTCGAGGCCTACTTCATGCAACAGGGCGATGCGCTCGGGCTGGAACGTAGCCAGGCCGGCGCGAGCAGCCGCGCGTCGCTCGAGATGCAAGTCGCGTTGGGTCGTGGCGGGTTGGCCGTGCTCAAAGGGCATCGCCGTGGCCCGCTGGAGATTGGTCTGGACTTGATCCGTCGGCCGGCCGAGCGGGCGCCGAGCACGGCACGGGCGGGGAATGAGATCGTGGTAGGCGCGACGGTCCGCCTGCGCAACGCAAGCGACACCAATCTGGCGATCATCGTTCTGCCGGAGGGGCGTTCATTCGCCCTCGTGCCCGACTTCAGCCGGGGCGACAATCCGTGGCGCTGGGCGGGAGCCAACCAACCACTGCCCGCGTGCGAGGCGACTCACGTGATCCTGTTGGAACCGGGCGCGGTCCACCGAACGCAGCTCGACCTGACGCAATCGGTGTGGTGGGTGGTGCCGGCCGGCGACGCGACCGCCGCGGCGCGGCCGCTCACCGAGATCACCAACACCGGCTGGCCGCGGCCGCGCTTCCGCTTCGAGTACCGGCCGCCCCCGCCCGAGGCGGTGCGGGGGTTGCCCCACGCCGCCGCCATTTGGCGCGGACGGCTGCTGTCCCCCGCGTTCACGCCGCTCGGCAACGTGGACTAACCTGTCCGCAAGATTTCCCAGGCAAGGGTTCGTTTGCGCGCGTACCGGCCACGGTCGTCTGAGCTCGCTGCGTTGAGTGCGCCGGTCACCCGAGGGACCGGCGCAGTGCGCTCCAACAAAAAGGCCGGCGTGAAAACGCCGGCCCGGGTCCGCGGTTCAACGCGGTGACGGCACACGCGGTTATTGCACGACCTTGAACCCGGTCGCGTCAATCGCGGCCAGGATGTCCTTGGTCGAGACCTTTTCGGGGTCGAAGGTGACCACGGCCTGTTTGGCCTCGTGGCAGACCTTCTGTTCGCTCACGCCCTTGAGGGCGGCGAGTTTCTTGCCGACCTTGTCCGAGCAGGCGGCGCAGGTCATGCCGTCCACTTTCAGGGCCACGGTCTCGGTCTGGACCTTGAAGCCGGCTTTGCGGATGGCGGCGGCGAGGTCGCGGTCCTTGGTCTTTTGGGGGTTGTAGCTGACCTTGGCCAGTTTGGAGTCGGCGCAGGCGGAGGCTTCCTTGACGCCCTCGAGGGTATTGAGGGCCTTGGTGACCTTGGTTTCGCAGGCGGCGCAGGTCATGCCTTCGACCTTGAACTGCGCGTGGATGAGGCCGTCCGCGCTGGGGGTCAACTGGGTCGTGGCCCCGGAGGCGGGGCAGGTGGCCGCCTTTTCGGCAGCGCAGCAGGCGTCGGTCTTGGCGGCGCCGGCCGGGCAGGTGTCTTTGTCGCCGGCCAGGGCCAGGGCGGGCAGCGCGGCGGCCACGCCCAGGGTCAGGAGGGGTTGGAACAGGTGTTTCATCGGAACGTTGCTGTGTTGTTGTTGTCGGCGTCTCCACCTGCCCACCGTTGTGGGCGGCGGATTTCATGCCCGCAATCATGGCGGGTCATTGGCGCACAAAGTGGGTCAGCTCCGCCGCCTTGTCAACCCCGCAACGCCCCGGCGCGTCCGGCTGCAACATCCGCTCCGCTGCCTGGTCGGCAAAACGCAATCCCTGGCGCGTGAGCCGGAAACCCTCCGCCGTCCTTTCCCCCCAGCCGTGCGCCTCCAGCCAGGCCAGGTCTTCCGCCCATTCGTGGCGCAGGTCGAACCCCGTGAGGCGCTCGAAGTCGGCGAACGGCCAGCCGGCGACCAGGCGCAGGCCGAAGGCTGCCGCTTCGCCGGCGCGCGCCAGCGGGGAAAGGGTCTCCCGGAATTCCACGTCCCTCCGTCCCCGTTCGAGCGCGGCGCAGTACCGCAGCGTGCTCGCCGGGTTGCGGGTGCGCACGCCGCGCACGTAGCCGGTGGCGCTCGGGCCCAGCCCGTAAAACGAGCCGCCGCGCCAGTAATTCAGGTTGTGCAGGCAGGCCCGGTCCGGCACCGCCGCCCCGGGCGGACCGGTGTGACGGGCGAAGTTGGCCACCTCGTACTGGTGATAACCCGCGTCGGCGGCGGCCACGAGCAGTTCCTCGTACATGGCGCAGGCCAGGTCTTCGTCCACGTCAAACCGCCCGGCGCGGAGCTGGGCAAAGAGCGGGGTGTCTTCCTCGTAAATGACCTCGTAGCACGAGAGGTGTTCGCTGCCCAGCCGCAGCGCCTCGCGCAGGGTGGCCCGCCACATCGCCAGCGTCTGGCCGGGGATGGCGAACATCAGGTCCAGGTTCAGGTTCGTGAACCCGGCGGCGCGCAGCGTCTCCCAGGAGTCAAAAACCTGCCGGCGGTTGTGGATGCGGCCCAGCCGCTCGAGCAGGGCCGCGTCCAGCGACTGCACGCCCAGCGAGAGGCGGTTGACGCCGAAGTCCCGGAACAGCCGGGCCTTGTCCGCGGAGACCGTGGCGGGGTTGGCTTCGAGGGTGAACTCCGCCGCGCCCAGCAGGTGCAACCGCTCCATCTGCCGCAACACCCGCTCCCACGCCCGCACCGGCAACAACGTGGGCGTGCCGCCGCCGAAGAAAATCGTGCGCGGGCGGACGTCCGCCGCCACCAGCTCCAGCTCCCGGCACAACGCCGCCACGTAGCGGTCGAGCCAGTCGCCGCGCGGCACCTCGGAGTAAAACGCGCAGTACTCGCACTTGTGCGCGCAAAAGGGCACGTGCACGTACAAGTGCCGCACCTGCGGGTCCCAGGTCACCGTGCCGCCCGGGAGCGTGGAGGGCGCCAGGGCGGCGGGGGCCGCAGCGGAGTTCGTCAGGGCAAACATGGCCGGGTTCGACGGCAAAGGCGAAATCTAGAAAGCCGGCTGGCCCGGGGGAAATCAAGCCGCTGGTCGCAGCGCGAAACTCGCCAGCACCGAATACACCGCGCCTTCGGGCCGCAGTTCGCTGCGGAAGAGTTTGAACTCGCGCACCGGCCAGGCCGCGGGCGGCGGCGGTGGCGTGCGGGCCAGCAGTTCCGACAGCGCCCGCGCCACGCGCGGGTCGCGGTCCGCCACGCGCCCCAGCGTGAGGTGCGGGTGAAACTCCCGCTCTTCTTGGTGGTCGCCCAGGTCCGCGGCGGCGGCGTCCACCCGGCGGGCCAGCGCGGCCAGCGCCTCGAGGTCTCCCCGCAGCCCCACCCAGAGCACGCGCGGCGCGGCCGGAGTGGGGAACGCGCCCGGGTCGGCCAGCGCCAGGGTAAAGGCGGCGCTTTCGGCCGCCGCCCCGGTCAGGCGCTGTTCCAGCTCGGGCAACCGATCCGGCAGGACGTTGCCCAGGAACCGCAGCGTGAGGTGGCATTGCCCGGGCCGGACCCACCGCACGGCCCGGCGGGGCGCGGCGGCGGCCAGGCGGTCCAGCAGGGCCTCGAGGGCCGCGCGCGCTGCTTCGCCGGGTTCGATGGCCACAAACGCGCGCACGGGCGTGTCAGCGCCGGTGGAAGCGGCGGCGTTCATGGCAGACGCTGCCCTTGGGCGGCTTCCAAGAGCCGGTACCACTGTTCCCGGGTGAGGTAAATCTCTGCGGCCCGGGCCGCTTCGCGCAGGTGGTCGGGCTGGGTAGTGCCGACGACCGGCAGGATGCCCGCCGGGTGTCGGCGCAGCCAGGCCAGGGCGATGGCGGCGCGGCTCACGCCGTACTCGCGGGCGAGAATTTCCAGGGTGTCGTTCAGTTTGGCTTTGCGGGCGTGATGTGGGTCGTTCATGGCCACGCCGATGCGCCCGCCCAAGGTGCCCCCGGCCAGCGGGCTCCAAGCCATCGGGGTGAGGCCCTCGGTCTGGCACTGGTCCAGCGTGCCGTCGAAGAACGGTTCGGTGTGCAGGAGGCTGATTTCGACCTGATGCACCACCAGCGGCATCGGGCAGGCCTTTTGCAGCAGCGCGACCTGCGAGGGCCGGAAGTTGCTCACGCCGAACGCGCGCACCTTGCCCGCGTCCCGGAGCCGGCTGAACGCGCTGGCCACCTCGGCCGGGTCGGCCAAAAAGTCCGGCCGGTGCAGCAGGTACACGTCAATCGTCTCCACGCCCAGCCGCCGGAGCGAGCCTTCGCAGGCGGCGATGAGGTGCTCGGCGGAAAAGTCGTAGCGATACGGCGCCGCGGGGTCGGGGTCGCCGGCGAAGCGGATGCCGCCTTTGGTGACGATGAGAATGCGCTCGCGCATTCCGGGCACTTGCCGGAGCACCTCGCCAAAGAGGGTCTCGGCCATGCCCTGGCAGTAAACGTCCGCGTGGTCGAACAGGGTGAACCCCAGTTCGTAGGCCGCGAGAATCGCCGCGTGGGCCGCGGCGCGCCGCTCGGGCGTGACTTGGGCGGGGTCCTGGGTGCCGGCCAGTCGCCAGCACCCGTAGGCCAGCACGCTGCTTTCAAGACCACTGGAGCCGATGGGGATGGTTTTCATGACGCAAGGCGGTTTGAGTGTAGGGACCGCCCTGCGCGGGCGAAAGGGATTTTGCGGCGGCGATTCCAGCGCGGAACGCGGGCTGAATCCGCCCTGCCCGGTGGTGGAGCGGGGCACGCCCGGTTCAGCACTTGCCAGCCCGGCGGAGATGATTCATTGCTTTCGGCGTGGGTGAACCCGACGCCGCCAGCCCGCAACGCCCCACTTACGGTTGCTTTGCCACCACGCACTGGAGCCTGGTTTGTGCCGCCGCGGAGGCCGGCTCGCCGCGCCAGCCAGCGGCCCTCGAGGAGTTGTGCCGCCTCTACTGGCCGCCTTTGTACGCTTACCTGCGGCGCAGCGGCCACCGCCCGCAGGACGCCGAGGACCTCACGCAGGCCTTTCTGGCCCGCCTGCTCGAGCGCGGGCTGCTCGCTTACGCCTGCCCGGAACGCGGGCGGTTCCGCAACTTCCTGCTGGCGGCGCTGAAAAACTTCGCGGCGGACGCCCGCGACCACGCCACGGCCCTCAAACGCGGGGGCAACCGCCCGCCGCTGTCGCTGGACGTGGCCGAGGCCGAGCGCGATTACCGCGCCCTGGCTTCGCCGGAACTGGCCCCGGACGCGGTGTACGAACGCACCTGGGCGCTGGCGGTCCTGGACCGCGCGTTGACGGCGCTGCGCGCCGAGTACGCCGCACGCGGTCGGGAGGCCCTCTTCGACGGCCTCAAGGACCACGTCTGGGGTGAGGCTCGGGAAACGATTGCCCGCGCGGGTGCGGCGCTCGGGCTGACCGAAACCGCCGCCCGGGTCGCGGTCCATCGGTTGCGGCAGCGTTTCGGCGCGCTCCTGCGCCAGCAGGTGGCCGAAACCTTGGCCGACCCGGCCGAGGTGGACGCCGAACTGCGGCACCTGTTGTCCATCTTCGCCGGCTGAACCGTGTGCCCGGCGTGTAACACCGCGGCTAGCTTTTTCGTAATGTTGGAGAGCGCATGACCCAGGAAGCGTCCCGGCTGGCCACTTGCCCGCGTTGTCAGGCGCCATTGCCTGACACGTGGCGATGGCGGCTCTGCCCGGCGTGTCTGCTGCGCACGGCGGTGGCGCCGGAGGCTTGGGAACCCGCCGATTCGGAGCCGAGCGAGATACCGGAGGCAGCCAAGGACGAACCCATCCCGCCGGAGCGTCGCGGTTTTGGCCGCTTCGAACTCCTTGCGGAACTCGGCCAGGGCGGGCAGGGGCTGGTGTTCCGCGCTCGCGATCCGAGCCTGGGACGTGTAGTGGCGCTCAAGGTGCTCCGCGGCGCGGCTCGAGCCGGGCCGGAAGCGCGCGCGCGGTTCGAGGCCGAAGCGCGGGCCATGGCGGCAGTGCGGCATCCCAATCTGGTGAGCATTTACGAGGTCGGGGAGGTTGGTGGCGAGCCGTACTACACGATGGACTACGTGGCCGGACGGGACCTCGGCAAGATTTTGGCCGAAGGCCCCGTCCCTTCGCGCCAGGCCGCCGAGTGGGTTCGCACGCTGGCCGGCGCCGTTCAGGTGGCGCACGACCACGGCGTGCTGCACCTGGATTTGAAGCCCTCCAACGTGTTGGTGGACGAAGCCGGCGTGCCGCACATCGCGGACTTCGGCCTGGCCAAATGGATCGAGGGTGCCGCCGCGTTCACGCTGACTCTCAGTCATCAGGTATTGGGTTCGCCGCATTACATGGCGCCGGAACAGGCCGCCGGCCGGCGTCGAGCGGCGGGCCCGACGACGGACGTGTACGGCTTGGGGGCCATCCTCTATCACCTCTTGACCGGCCGGCCGCCTTTCGAGGGCGAATCCCCCACCGCGGTGCTGCGACTGGTGCTCGAAGAGGAAGTGATCCCGCCCCGGCGCCTGCAGCCCGGCGTGCCCGCCGACCTCGAGACCATTTGCCTGAAAGCGCTCCGCAAAGAACCCCGCGAACGCTACGCCAGCGCCCGGGAATTGGGCGATGACCTCGCGCGTTGGCTGGCGGGTGAGCCGATCCGGGCGCGCCCGGTCACGCCCCTCGAACGCGCCTGGCGCTGGTGCCGGCGACGCCCCGGTCTGGCGACCGCCCTGACGGTTTCCGCCGTGCTGCTGCTCACACTGGCCATCGGCGGGCCACTGGCGGCGATTTCGATTCAGCGCAGTCGGCAGGCCGCCGAACGCGCCGAGGCGGAGCGGCGCGGCCAGTTGCGCGAGGCGTTGCTGGCCAAGGCGCACGCCCTGCGCTTGAGCGGCCGGCCGGGCCAACGCGACGCCGCGCTGGCGGCGATCTCGGAGGCGGTCCGGCTGCGGCCCGGACCGGATGCCCGCCGTGAGGCCGTTGCCGCGCTCGCCCTGCCCGAGCTACGGCACTGGCGGACGCTGAATTTGGGCAATCAGCCCGTGGCGTTCGACGCCGCCCTGCGTCGCTACGCCACGAACGATGCCGCGGGCAACTTCCACATCCGCGACCTGGCCGATGACCGGCCGCTGTTTTGGCTGCCGGCCGGCGACCGCGGCGTGCCGCACCAATTCGGGTTCAGTCCCGACGGCGAGGAATTCGGCGCCTCCTACACCACTCACGAGCTGCGGGTTTGGCGTTTGGCGTCGCAACCGCCCTACACCGAGGCCCGGGCCCACGCGGCCGCCGGGATCGTTGCACCGCCGGCCGCCCAGCCCCGACTTCTGCGGCTGCCGTGGGGGGCTCGCGAGGGGCGCGTCGTGCCGGGCACGGGGTGGTTTGCGGTGGATGCCGCCGATGGCGCGGTGCGGTTTTACGACCGGGACACGTTGGCCGAGGTGCACCGACTCGAAGGTCAGGGTTGGCTGGCCTTCATCCAATTCAGCCCGGACGGTCGCCGCTTTGCCCGGCACGAAGGCGGGCGGGTGACGATGACCGACCTGCGCACCGGCCAGGCCGAGCGGTCTTGGGACACAGGCCTGCCCATCCGAGGAGTGACCTGGCACCCGGACGGTGTGCAGCTCGTGACCTGGTCGCTGGGCCGGCTCGTGCAAATCTGGAATGCCGACACGGGCGCGGAGATCGGGCTGCTCTCCGGGCATCAGTCCGCGGTGGTGGGGGCGGCGTTCGATGCGCGGGGGCGCTGGCTGGTCACGCAGTCCTGGGACAACGAGACCGTGGTCTGGGACGTGGCCCGGCAGCAACCGGTCCTGCGCCTGCCGCTGGCTGGAAACCGACTGCGCTTGAGCCCCGACGGACGGCGACTGCTTTTTCAATCGTGGGCCGACGATGTTTGGCACGCTTTCGAGATGGTCGAAGGTGGGATTCTTCAAATGCTCGAACCGCCCGCCTCCGCGGCGACCCCGGAGGGCAACCGCGATCTTTGGACCATGGTGTTCACCGACACCGGCCTGCTGGCCGGCACGGGGAGCGACTGTCTCATGGTCTGGACGCCGGGCGGACCGTCCTTCGGCCAGTGCCGTCACGAGATGATCCTGCACCAACTGAGCGCGGTGCCCGGCGGCGGAGTCCTGACAGCGCGCGACGCGGAGTTTTGGCTCCAGTCGTGGCGAACCAACGCCCTCGGCCGCCTCGAGTTCAACGCGCCGCAACCCTTCGGCCCGCCGGCCCCGGGCATGGTGCAAGATTTTTCCTTTGCCGCCGATGGCCGACGGCTGGCGGTGATCACACAAGACGGGGGCGCAGTGTGGCTGGGCGCGCCCGTCGCCGGCGGGGCATGGCAACCGGTGGCGGAGGCGGGCTTCGAGCGTGTGGACCTGGACCGCGCCGGCCGGCGCCTGGCGGCCAGCGCGCGGGCGGGTGGGGCGACGCTCTGGGAGGTCGAGCCGTTGCGGCGCCGGCATGTGTGGCCCGGCCCGCGCTGGGAGGTCCTCCAACTCAGCCCGGATGGCCGCTGGTTAATCGCCGGCGACCGCCAGCGGCTGGTCCTTTACGATGCGGACACTGGCCGTGCGGTCCGCGAACTGCCGCGCCACTCGGTGAACTATCCCCAAGCAGCGTGGAGCCCGGACGGCGCCCTGCTGCTGGTGCATGAGAACGACGGCGCCGTGCGCCTGCTGGCCACCGGCACCTGGGAAGAACTGGCCGAATTGCCCGCCCCGCCCATGGTCCGAGGACCCGCGTTCAGTCCGGACGGCCGCTGGCTGGCCGTGCCCGGGGAAAAAGCCGGCGCGGCCTTGTGGGACCTGGCCCGGCTGCGAGAACGCTTGGCGGAGATGGGGTTGGACTGGTAAACGCGCGGTCCGGCCACGTCTCCCCTGGCGGGCTTTTGGCCGCCTAGCAGGCTTCACTCCGGGAAGTATTGCTGCGCCCTGTAACGTTCCGCCGGCGAAACCCGTATTGCCCCCCGAACGCTATGAAGCTGTCGTTTTCTGTTACGTGTGCGCGCGCGCTCCGGATCGCCCTGGTTGCCACCGCCTTGCTGCCGGTGCGTTCGCCCGCGCAAACGCTCGAAGAAGCCCTCGATTCCCCGCCGGGCTGGACGTGGACCACCTCCGCGACTGCCGCCGACGGCAGTACCCCCGTTCCCGGCGGCGTGTGGACCGGCCAGACCGCTGTGACGCACGACGGCGTGGACGCCGCCCGGTCGGGCACCCTGCCCCTGTTTGGTACCACCAAGCTGCGCACGGAAAGCATCACCGGCCCCGGCACGGTGATCTTTTGGCGACGGCACGGGCGGGCGTATGAGGAAAACCCTTTCGCCATCGTTGCCAACGGCGTCAACGTGGGGCCGTTCCTCCCCGGCGGCACGTGGCAGCCGGTGGCCATTGATTACCCGCCCGGCACGGGCACGCTCGAATTTGGGTGGTACAACACTGATTCCGCGGGCACGGAGCCGGACAACCACGCCTACGTGGATGAGGTGGCCTTTGTCCCGACCACCGGCGCGCCGCAGTTCCTACCCGACCCGCCGCCGGACCTCACCGTGGGCGAGGGGTACACCATCCAGCCGCCCATCGCGCTGCTCGGCGAGAAGCCGATGATGCTTGAGACCACCCCCGCTGGCTGGACGTGGACCAACTCGACCACGTTGGAAGCTCCCGCGCCCGGTTCACCCCCGCGCCACTCGGGCTGGTCATTCGGTTTGGAAGCGACGCCCGCCCTCACCGGCACTTGGACGGTCACTGCCTCGAACGCCCTTGGCTCCGTGACCCGCACCTTCAACGTCACCGTGGTGCCCGCCGCGCCGCATTCGATCGGGATTGATGGCCCTTGGTCAGCGTGGGCTGGCGCCACGGTGCGGCTGACGGCCTACCCGCGCGGCACGGCCCCTTTCACCTACCAATGGAAGAAGGACGGCACGCCGCTGGCCGGCAAAACCGATCAGACGCTCGAAATCACCGGCTTCTCCGCGGCGGATGAGGGGAATTACACGGTGGAAGTCACCAATGGCCTGGGCAGCCGGGAAAGCGGCGCGCACAGCATCGTTTTGGGCAATGACCCGCCAACGTTGGTGTCCCAATCGGGCAACGTGGATCAGGCATTGTTCGGCTTCGACTCCCTTCAGGTCGAAGTAACCGGAACGCCGCCGTTCAACACCGAGTGGCGGAAGGACGGGCAGGTGATCGAAAGCAACAACGGCGTCTCCGACGGCAGTGGGTGGCGCTACCTGTCGGGCGACCCGTCGGATACGCCCGGGGTGTATGTCTTTCGCAGCGCCAACGGGCTGGGTGAGGTGGTCTCCGCGCCCATGGTCGTGCAGGTGGGCGAGGGTGTCGGCATCGCGGACGGCCTGGACAACACCAACGTGGGCTGGCGTTACCTGTACACCGGCTCCCCCGGGTGGCATCGGCAGACGACCGAAACCCACGACGGCACCGATGCCGTGGCGCTGCTCAACTCCGACCCCACCCCGCTGCGCACGGCGGTCGAAGGCCCGGCGGTGGTGTCCTTCTGGTGGCGGGTGCAGGACGGGACCCTGGATTTCAGCGTGGACGGCACCGTGGCGGCGACGCTCTCGTCGCCCGGCAGCGATTCCGGCTGGCAGGAGGTGAACGTGTCCTTGGGCGCGGGCTGGCATGAACTCGAGTGGCAAACGCAGGCCTGGACCCCGGCCGCCTGGCTGGACCAATTCAACGCGCTCGGCGGCAGTGGCGGGCCGGTCCTCGTCAGCCAGCCCGTGGGCGGAAACTATTCCTTCGGCGACCCCGTCACCCTGTCCGTCACGGTCACGGGCACCGGCCCGTTCGACTACCGCCTGTTCCGGGACGACGACCCCACCCCGGTCCAGGAGGCTCTGGGCCAGACCGCGACCACGTTTGATTTCACCCTCTTCGCCGACTTCTCCACGCCGGCCGCTTACTGGATCGAAATCACCGATGTCGCCAGCCGCACCGCGGCCAGCGACGACGCGGTCATCTCGGTGAACGGGGACTTCGGCAGCCTGATTAACCTGGCGACCGCTGTCGGCCAGCCGACCTTGACCTGGTCCTACACCGACTTCTCGGTCTCGGACGGAAACTTCTATCCGATCCGTGCCTGGTATCGGACCCGCCAGGACGGCGTGGCGCCGGGCGCGGAGAGTTCCGCCCGCACGCCTGCGCTCAACGCCGGCGAGATGGCCGCGGTGGTGATGCAGTACGACTCGGGCGTCCCAACGCCCACCCGGCTGCGCTTCTGGGCACGGGCCGCGGGCGCGAATCTCGGAGATGTCCTGTTCGTGGGCGTGAACGGCACCCTGGCCACGTTGACCCCCGCCGGCACCACAACGGGCGCCAGCGGCGAAACGTGGACCGCTTACGACGTGATGCTGGGCGGCGGTCTCTCGGAAGTGCAGTTCGAGGCGTTGCCGGTCGTCAACGGCGTCGCGGTCTGGCTGGACCGGATCGAGTTCACCCCGGCCACGCCTCCGGTCATCACGCAACAACCCGTGCCGCTGACCCTGCCCGCGGGCGAATCGGGCGGGCTGTCCGTCACCGCCACCAGCCCGGTGCCGGTGACCTACCAGTGGTTCAAGACCAGCACGGGCGCGCTGGCCGGGCAGACCAACGATGTGCTGACCTTCCCCACCATCGCCGCCGGCGATGCCGGGCAGTATTACGTCGAGGTCAGCAACGAGTTCGGCACCACCACCAGCGCCACGGTGACGGTGACGGTGACCGGCCCGCGGCCGCAAATTACCCAGCCGCTCCAGCCGCAGCAGCTTTCGCCGGGCGACAACCTGTTGCTCGAAGTGGCGGCCGCCAGCAGCAATGGCCCGCTGACCTACCGCTGGTATCGCAACGGCGTGCTCGTCCAAACCGGCGGCACTACGTTCCAACGCACGAACGTCACCACCGCGGACCACGGCCTCTACCGGGTCGAGGTCTCGGACCCCTACTACACCACGAGCAGCCAGGCGCAGGTGACGGTCTCCGTGCTGTACTACCACCTGACCGTGTTGCCGCCGGTTGAAACGAACGGGTTTGCGTCAGCGACGGCCATCAACAACACCGGCGTCGTGGCCGGCTACTGGGGCTCGGTCGGCAAAGTCCCGGCCGACGTCTCGGCCGTGGTCTGGCAGAACGCCGTCCCTACGCGGATGACCCCCTCGGGCAGCTCGTTCAACTGGAGCTGGTCCATCAACAACCACGGTCAGGCTGCGGGTGAACTCCTCGGCCTCGACAGGGGCGCGCAGAAAGGCGTGGTGCGCTGGTCGCCGCCTTACGCCACCGGTGTGTTTGACAACCTGGGCTATCCCGCCGGAGCGACCTTGATGGAGTTCTCCCGCATCAATGACGCCGGGGTCATCGCCGCCACGGATACGGGCACGGGCTCCTTCGGCTCGCCCCGCTTCGCCTATCGCTACACCACCGCGGGCGTCTGGGAGCTGCTGGGCTCGCTTACGGGCGCCACACCGTTGCGTGGGGCAGTGGACCGCGGCTGGGCCACAGCGCTGGACATCAACAATGCCGGCGTAATCGTCGGAAACACGTACTTCCAGGAAACCGGCCTCACGGAAACTAACAACATCCCCACTCAGACCACCGGGTGGTTCTTCGATCCGGCCCGGCCCGGCCAGCGCACGGCCATGGACACCCTCAGCCCCGACCTGGCCCTCTCGCCCGCCCAGCCGTGGGGTTGGATAGACAGCGTCAACGACCTGGGCGACATGGCCGCCCGGCGCTACGGTGCCGGCAGCCCCACCAAGCTCTTCCTCATCCAGGCCAACGGCACCGTCACCAAGCTGCTTGAACGCCCGCCACGCACCGCGGTGCCCGACGACGAATCGTTCAACGTGGACGCCCTCAACAACCGGCGCGAAATGGTCGGCTACTACCATGTCCCAGATGGCCAGCACGCCGCCCTGATCCGCAGTCGCGGCACGCCTCCCGGCGGTACGCCCTCGGCCTTGAACGACTTCGAGCTTTACGACCTCAACGACCTCGTGCTGGGCGGCACCGGCGGCTACGTGCTCCGGTTGGCAAATGACATCAACGACCAGGGGCAAATTGTCGGTGAAATGACCCGCCCCGGGGAGAACACCGTGGGCTTCTTGCTCACGCCGGTTACCGCCTACACCGGCATGGCGGCCCTGGCGGTGGACGACGTGATCGTGCGCCGGGCGGGCCAGAGTCTCCGGTTCTCCGGCGCTTCCCTCATTCGCAACGACCACGGCACGCCGCCGCTGAGCCTCGACTCCGTGGCCGGCACCAGCATGGGCGGTGGTACCATCATCGGCCCTGACGCCGACGGCTGGTACCGCTACACGCCGCCCGCCGGCCCCGACGCGCCGGACAACTTCACCTACGTGGTCCGGGCGGGGGACGGTTCGACCGACACCGGCACCGTGCGCGTGCTGGTCGAAGCCGAGCCGCCAACCAGCGAAAACCAGTTGCCCATTCAACTGCTCCCGGGTGGTGAGGTGCGCGTGCGCTTCGTCGGCATCCCGGGGCGGACCTACCACATCGAGGTCGCGTCCGCCGTGGAAGGCCCTTGGACGCTCGTGGCCACCGTGGTGGCCGGCCCCACCGGCCTGGTCGAGTACCAGGAGACCCCGCCGCCGGGCGGCAGCCGTTTCTACCGGATGGTGGAATGAGTCGAAACCATTGACCTCCATGACCCGTGCCATGAAACCCCTTCTCTTCCCCGCCACCCTGGCGGTCCTCGCTTCGCTGCCCGCACACGCCCAGGTTGTCCAACCGGTCCCCGACGGCACCGGCGGCCTGGCCCGGACGATGGAAATCACCGCGCCGCTCCTGCCCATTGCCGAGCTGCGGGTTACGCTGGACCTCTCCGGTCCGGACGGCTTCGTGGGCGACCTCTACGCCACGTTGCAGCACGAGAGTGGCGCGTTTGCGGTGCTGTTGAATCGCACGGGCCGTGACGCCGGCCTGCCGGACGGGTACGGCGACCGCGGACTGCGCGTTACTTTCGACCTCTACGGTCCGGACATCCACACCTATCGCGACACCCTGGGCGGCCCGCCCGCCGGCGGCTTGCTCACCGGCACCTGGTCAGCCGACGGCCGCACTGCCGACCCGGCTGGCGTGGCCACCGGCAGCCCGCGCTCGGCGCTGTTGTCCTCCTTTGTCGGCCTGGAACCGAGCGGGGAGTGGATTCTCTTCATCGCGGATGTGAACCCCGGGGGTCAGGTGTTTTTGAACAACTGGAGCCTGGATTTCACGCCCATTCCCGAGCCGTCCCAGGGCGCATTACTGTTGGGCGGCTTGGGCGTCGTTATTTTGCGGTTGCGCCGCCGGAGGTTGCGGGGACAGGGTGCGGCGGAGGTTGCGGGTTCACGGGCGAACCGTCCGTAACCTCCGCCGCGAGGGCCTCGCCACCGCTTTTCCGCCTCGGGTGGCACGGCCAACTTGGCCGTTGTCGGCCTGCCTGCCAGCCTCCGTCACCCGACCTCCGGCCTCCGGCATCTGGCATCCGGCATCTGGCATCCGGTATCTGGTATCTAGCCTCCGGCCTCCGGCGTCTGACCTCGCCTCCCGCCCGGCCATGCCGTTGCGTGGCTTTTACCGCGCGCCGGCGTATGGACTGCGGCCGGCAGGCCCTTCACGCAGCGGGGCCGTCGGCGGGGTGCATTTCAATTTTTGAACCACCCACAGCATTCCCGCAATTTTCGCCGGTCAGAGCCGCGGCAGTATGGAGGGAGAACGGCTGTGGGTGGGGCTTGCTGACCTCGGCGCTCAAAAACTGAAATGCGCCCCCGTTGGCGCGCCCGCTCAGAAGATGCTTGCGCGGCGGGCCCGGAATTGGAGCATTCTGGCCTTTCACGGCCGCGCCCGCCGCGCGGCGGGCGGCCGTAGGAAATGTCCGGAGCCGCATGAAGAAGAAAGAATCGCCGAAGCCGGTGCTGCGTCTGGGGCTGCCCAAGGGCAGCCTCCAGGAGGCCACGCTCGAGAAGATGGCCAAGGCCGGCTTCCACATCAGCGTCAGCAGCCGGTCGTACATCCCGTACGTGGACGACGAGGAGCTGGAGGTGCGCCTGATCCGCGCCCAGGAAATCAGCCGTTACGTCGAGCACGGTTACCTGGACGCCGGCATCACCGGCCACGATTGGATTGTGGAAAACGGCTCGCGCGTGCACGAAGTGGGCGAGTTCATCTTCAGCAAGGCCACCCGCCAGCCCACCCGCTGGGTGCTCTGCGTGCCGGAAGATTCGCCGGTGCAGTCGGTGCGCGACCTCGAGGGCAAGCGCATCGCCACCGAGGTGGTCAACATCACCCGCCGTTACCTGCGCCGGCACAAGGTGCGGGCCGAGGTCGAATTTTCCTGGGGCGCCACCGAGGTCAAGGCCCACGAGCTGGTGGACGCCATTGTCGAGGTGACCGAGACCGGCGCTTCGCTGCGCGCCAACAAACTGCGCATCGTGGACACCCTGTTGACCTCGACCCCGCGCCTGGTGGCCAACCACGACGCCTGGCGGGACCCGTGGAAGCGCGCGAAGATCGAGCGCCTGGCCCTGCTGTTGCGCGGCGCGCTCGAGGCCGAGACCAAGGTGGGCCTCAAGATGAACGTGCCCGAAGCGCGCCTGGCCGGCCTGCTCGAATCCCTCCCCGCCCTGCGCAACCCCACCGTCTCGCACCTCAGCCAGCCGGGCTGGGTGGCGGTGGAGACGGTCATTGACGAGCCGGTGGTGCGCGACCTGATCCCGCGCCTGAAGGCCGCCGGGGCCGAAGGAATCATTGAGTACCCGCTGAACAAGGTGGTATATTGAGCCGCACAACAAACCTATGGGTTCGCTGAAAAAACGTCGGAAAGCCAAAATCAACAAACACAAACGGCGGAAGAAACTCCGCCAGAACCGGCACAAGAAGCGCACCTGGCAGAAGTAACCTGCCGGACCGCGCTGCCGGTTCGATCTTCGGGGCACGCCGCCGTGCCCCGAATTGTGCCTTTGTCCGTCGTGGAACTCCACACACGCGTGCGCCGGCCCGCCCGGCCGGGCGGGTGGGCCCTGGTGTTCGGGGCGCTGCTCACCGCCGGCTGTGTCGGCGTGCACCGGAGCGGGGGACAAACCACGGCCACACCGCCGCCGCCCGCGCGGACCGCTCGCGCGCCCGACCCCGCCTTGGAACGCCGGGTTGAGGCTTCCGCCCATTATGCCGCGGCGGTGGTCCACGACCTGCGCGGCGAGCCGGCCGAGGCCGAAACCCATTTCGGCGAGGCGGTCCGCGCCGACCCCGCCTTTGAGCCGCTGGCCCTGGACCTGGCCCAGCGGCATCTGCGCAATCGCAATCCCCAGGCCGCCGTTGAAATCCTGTCCGAAGCCGCCCGCCAGCCCGGCGCCTCCGCGCAGGTTTTCGGCTGGCTGGGCAGCGCCCACGCCCAGGCCACGAACACCCCCGCGGCCATCGCCGCTTTCCGCGAGGCCATCCGACGCGATCCGCAGTCCATCCTGGGCTATCACGGCCTGGCCACGTTGTACCTGCAAAACCGGCAGACCAACGAGGCCCTGGCCGTGCTGGATCAGGGCGCGGCATTGTCCAACGCGCCGCCGGGGTTCCTGGTGGACCTGGCCGGGTTTTACATCGCAGCCGCCCGCCAGCGGCTCGTGCCCCAGGAGGTGATCAAGCCCCGCGCGCTGGCCCTGCTGGACCGCGCCGCGCGCCTCAATCCGACCGAGCCCCTGGTGCGCGAGCGCATGGCCGAAGGCTACCGCGCCCTGGGCGAGGTGCGGCGCGCCACGGCGTGGTACGAGCAACTGCTGAACGAGAACCCGCCCGAAGACCGCCGGCAGCGCCTGCTGCTGCGGGAACAGCTATTCCAGCTCTACGTCCGCGCGGGCGACCCGGCCAGCGCCGGGCGCCAGCTCGAGGCCATCACGCAGGACGACCCCGCCAACCCCCGGGTGTACGCGTTGCTCGGCGCCCTGGCCGTCGAGGAGAAAAAATTTGCCGACGCCGAACGGCACTATGAGAAGGCGCTCCTGCTCAACCCCGACCTGGAGCCGGCCTATTACGACCTGGCGGGCGTCAAGCTCGGCCTGAACAAGCCGGACGAGGCCTGGACCGTTCTGGAACAGGCCCGCAGCCGGTTTCGCCCGGGCTTCCTGCTCGAGTTTTACTGCGGCCTGACCCGCGCGGCGCAACGCGACTACGCCGCGGCACTGGAGCACTTCGAGGCCGCCGAGCTGATCGCCCGGGTGAGCGAGCCGGCCCGGCTGAACGACTTTTTCTACTTCCAGCTTGGCGCCGCGCTCGAGCGCGCCGGCCGCTTCGCCGAAGCCGAGACCGCCCTGCGCCGTTGCCTCGAGTTGAACCCGGACCACGACGAGGCGTTGAACTACCTGGGCTACATGTGGGCCGAGCGGGGCGTGAACCTCGAGGAAGCCCACGCCTTCATCGTGAAGGCCCTCGAGCGCGAACCGAACAACCCCGCCTACCTGGACAGCCTGGCCTGGGTGCTCTTCAAGCAGGGCAAACCCCGGGAAGCCCTCGAGCCCCAACTGCGCGCCGTCCAGCTCACGCCCAAACCCGACGCCACCCTCTGGGACCACCTGGGCGACATCTACGCCGCCCTGGGCCGCGTGGCCGAGGCCCGCGAGGCCTGGCGCAAATCCCTCGAAGTGGAACCCAACCCCGCCGTGGAAGAAAAACTCCGGTCGGCCCCCCCGGCTGCCGCTCCTCCGGAGCCGCGCTGATATGTCCTGGCGCTTTACCCATCACTACACTCGCGAGGAGGCCCGCGCGTTGCTGCCGCAAATCCGCGTCTGGCTCGCCAAACTGCGCCGGCTCCAGCCCGGGCTTGAGGACCAGCAACGCGGCCTGCAAAAGCTCCTGGCCCAAGGCCGCGACCTTGGGGGCGAGCGGGTGACGCATTTCCTGCGGACGCTGGCCGAGGCCCAAACCGTGTTGCGCGAGTTCGCCCGCCGCCAAATCCAGCTCCAGGACCTGGACCGCGGGCTGGTGGATTTCCCCGCGATCGTGGGCGGGCGGGAGGTCTTCCTGTGCTGGGAGGAAGGCGAGAAGGAAGTC